>OLRD01001802.1_pt1 | contig 11134 bp, 7 predicted proteins | sample 1672051 | NCBI WGS metagenome assembly OLRD01 (sample SAMEA3136640, study PRJEB25190) | human gut metagenome | biome: human gut; feature: human-associated habitat; material: faeces | place: Austria | collected 2013 | reverse complement strand
GGGCCGCTACGTCCCGGTGGGACGTTGCCCAGCGGCCGACCGAGCCGGCAGGCGAGACTGGCGCCCCACGGCCTTGCCCTGGCGGCGCAGCCGTAAAAGAAAACCAGGAGCGAAAGCCGCACGCGCCCGCAAGGGCGATAGGCTTGCGCTCCGGCCGGTAGCACACCGGAAACGCATCGTCACAGCAAGCGTCTTTTTCAAGAAATTTTTACAGACAATAAAAAGGACATCCAAGCGTGAAAACTTGGGTGTCCTTTTTCCCTACCATTGCCACAGGTGCAGCGACAGCAGAACAATGATCGCGATGAAAGCGATCAAGATGAGGAGAGGGATGACAGGCGTGGGTCTTCTCTCTCCTTTTTTGCGGTGCAGCTTTAGGTTTGCCAGGCCGCTGACCACCAAATTGGGGTCTGCTACCGGTGGGGGACGTCCGACCATATACTCTCCTCCTTTGCTGAAAAATGGGAAAAATCCACTTTGCCATCTATATTATAACAGGGGGAAACTACAAGTTCAAAGGGCTTTTTTGTAGAATTTTTCCCCATGTCCCTGTTTGAAATGACGAAAAGAGCGCCCGGAGGCTCCCTCCAGACGCTCTTTTTTACCTGTATTTTTATTCGGCGTTTTCCGCCTTGGCCTCCTCAATGACCTTCTGGGCCACGTTCTGGGGGGCTTCCTCATACCGCTCGAAGCCAAAGGTGAAGCTGCCCCGGCCCTGGGTGCACTGGCGGATAAAGGTGGTGAAGTCGTGCATCTCCGCCATGGGGACGTCCGCTTCCACGGTCTGCCGGCCTTCGCCCGCAGGCTCCATGCCCAGCACACGGCCCCGGCGCTTGTTCACCTCGCCCATCACGTCGCCCATGTTGCTGTCCGGCACAGTGGCCTTCAGGTGGCCGATGGGCTCCAGCAGCACAGGGTTGGCCTGGGGCATGCCCGCCTTGTAGGCCAAAGCCGCCGCCGTCTTAAAGGCCATTTCCGAGGAGTCCACCGGGTGGTAAGAGCCGTCGTACAGCACGGCGGACAGGCCCACCACAGGGTAGCCCGCCAGGGGGCCCTTCTGGATGCACTCTCTAAGCCCCTTCTCCACCGCGGGGAAGAAGCCCTTGGGCACAGAGCCGCCCACCACGCGCTCGCCAAATTCCAGGCCCTCGCTGTCGCAGGGGGAGAACTCAATCCACACGTCGCCGAACTGGCCGTGGCCGCCGGTCTGCTTCTTGTGCCGGCCCTGGACCTGCACCGTCTTGCGGATGGTCTCACGATAGGGGACCTTGGGCTTCTTCAAAGAGACGTCCACGCCAAATTTTGTTTTCAGCTTGGAGACCGCCACGTCCAGGTGCTGCTCGCCCAGGCCGCTCAAAATCATCTCATGGGTCTCGTTGTTGGTGGCAAACTGCAGGGTGGGGTCCTCTTCCGAGAGGCGCATCAAACCCTGGGCAATCTTGTCTTCCTCGCCCTTCTTGGCGGGGACAATGGCCATGGAAAGGGTGGGGTTGGGATACTCCACGCCTTCCAGGGTGACCTTCCGGGCGGGGGAGCAGAGGGTGTCGCCGGTGTTGGTAGCGGAGAGCTTGGGAATGGCCCCAATGTCGCCGGCGCCGATGTACTTGACATCCATCTGCTTTTTGCCCACCATCATCACGGTTTTGCCCACGCGCTCGGTGTTGCCGGTGCGCATGTTCACCAGCTGGGAGTCGGTGGAGATCTTGCCGGAGACCACCTTCACATAGGAGAGTTTGCCGATGAAGGGGTCGGCCACGGTCTTAAAGACGATGGCCGCCGCGGCGCCGTCCTCGTTGACAGAGAGCTCCACCGGGTTGCCGTCCACATCGGTGCCCAGCTCCCCGGCCTTGTCCCCAGCGGAGGGGGCCAGCCAGCACAGGCCGTCCATAAACTGCTCCATGCCCCGCATCAGCAGGGCGTCGCCGCAGAACACGGGGGTGATGGTGCCGGACTTCACGCCCTTGCTCACGCCCACAATGACCTCCTCGGGGGTGAAGGGCTCGCCGGCGAAGTATTTCTCAAACAGCTCGTCGTCGGTTTCGGCGACGGCCTCGTAGATGGCGGTGCGCAGGCCCTCCAGCCGGTCGCCCATGTCGGGCATGGCCACGGCCACGGGCTTGCCGCCGGAGTAGTCATAGGCTTTGTACTCCAGCAGGTTGATGTAGATGTTTGCCTGCCCATCCTGGATAAAGGGCACCACCACCGGGCACACCGAAGGGCCAAACTGGGCCTTCAAGTCTTCGAATACCCGGTAGAACCGGGCGCTCTCGTCGCACAGGCCGTTGACGAAGATGATCTTGGCCAGGCCGTTCTTCTCCGCGGCGGCAAAGGCCTTTTCCGTGCCCACGGCCACGCCGTCCCGGCCGGAGACCACAATCAGCGCCGTGTCGGCGGCGCGCATGGCCTCCATCATGCCGCCCTCAAAGTCGAACAGTCCGGGGGCGTCCAGCAGGTTGATCTTCTTGTTTTTCCACTCCAGGGGGGCCACCGCCGCAGAAATAGAGGCCTTGCGCCGGATCTCCTCGGGGTCGTAGTCGCACACGGTGTTGCCGTCGCCCACTTTGCCACGGCGGTCCGAGACCCCTGCCAGATACAGCATGGCTTCCGCCAGAGAGGTCTTTCCTGCGCCGCCGTGGCCCGCTACAGCCAGGTTGATGATATTCTTCGCAAGATATTGGTTCATAACGCAAAACTCCTTCCACTTTAACAAGGTACACGGCCTTTGCCGTGCTGCCCTGGGAACTGTTCCTGTTTTGCACAAGTGCTGTGCCGCAAGGCATAGCTAATTATATAACATTGCGCCAAAGATTACAATGGGGAAAACGAAAAACCTATGAATTTACCGTGACGGCGCTTTGTTTTTTATAAAATTTTACAAAAATCCCCCTTTTGCGGGAAAAGGCCCCCTGGAAGGAGGGTGAAAAAAGCCCCGGCGGGCAAATGCCGCCGGGGCTTTCATTTGTTTTATTGCGGAAGGGCCTACCGCCGCAGCTTGGGCAGCAGGACGACCACTGCCAGCCAGAACAGCTGGAACAAAAACAGGATCAGGGAGGAGAGCTGGCCCATGGCCCCAAAGCAGGCCAGGAAAGCCACCAGCACAAAGCACAGCACCACGGCGGCCGTCTGGATGGCCACCACCATGCCGGCGGTGCGCCGCTCTTCCACGCAGGCAGAGATCACGTTCATCATGGATTCCATGCGGCCCTTGGTGGCCACCAGGGCGTCGGCCCGGGGAATCTCGTTTTTCACCAGCTTTTGATATTCGCTGCCCAGGCGGCTGTCCAGAACGCCCACAGAGGCGGTGTCGATGCCGAACAGGCGGGAGACCAGCTGGGGGGTGACGTTGGGGTCGGTGGTGCGCACGATGACGCTGACGCCGCTGTCCTCCAGCCGCTGCAGCTCGTTCTTCCGGCGGCGGTCGGCGGCGTAGGTCAGCACCAGCATGGCGCACACGGCCTCATCCACGCCAATGTAGATGACCTGCTGGTTGCCAGAGGCGTACTGGCTTTCCTCCTCCCGGGCGGGCACGGGCATGCGGTGGTTGATGAACAGGGCGCGGGCGCCCAGGGTGATGGTGCGGCCGTCCACCTTGCCCACAATGCCGCCGCCGTCCTCATAGGTAAAGCCCTCCACCTTGGGCAGGGCGTCCTCGTTTTCGCTGATGACTTGGTCAAACACGCCGGAAAGGGGGCCGCCCACTTCCCGCATCAGGGCAGAGGCCGCCATGATGGCGTCCTCCGCGGCAGCCCGGCTGCCAAAGGTGCGGATACCCTCCAGCACCACGGTGCCCCGGGGGAACAGGTCCTCCGCGTCCACCAGCACGGCGTTGACATTGCCCAGCTGCTCTACCCCTTCATAGCCCACCACCATGGCGCCGGCCCGGCGGGCAGTGCGGCACAGGCGGCTGACGGGCAGGTTTACCGCCAGCATGTTGGAGACCGCCACGCAGGCACAGCTGGCCGCGGCAAAGGCGCTGATGGCCGTGGGCACGCTGCGGGTGATGAGAAGGGTGGCAATGCACAGCACCAGGCTGGCAAGAAGCCCAATGGGCGCCAGCAGCTGAGAGGAGGACTCTGACGGGTCGGGCCGGTAAGAGAGCTCTAAGAACCGCTTTAAGAAGCCGGTGCGGCACTGGTAGGCGATGACAGGGGTCTCAGCCACGCAGTCCTTGGCCATTTTCAAGGCGGTGTTGTGGTCGCCGTACAGGCGCACGCTGTATTTCTGCTCCCGAGAGGTGACAAACCGGAAGTTGCTGTGAATGCGGCGGATCATGGTCAGCTTGCCAATGGAGTTGACAAAGAGGATGGCCGAAACCACCACGGCGTACAGGTGCAGCTCCCCGCGAGTCAGCTCGGTGGGGAAGAACGCCGCCGCCACAGCCTGCACGGCCACGGCGATGGCGGCCACGGCAGCGGCGCTGTCCGAATTGGCGTTAAAGGAGAACAGGGCCTTCAGGCCGTTGGCAATGGTGCGGTAGCACACCCCTGCCGCCACCGCCAGGAACACCAGGGTCAGCACCACATAGGCCACCGGAAGGGAGCCCAGGTCCCCGCCCGCGCTGAACTGGCCGCCAAAGATCAGGTTGACTACGGTTAAAAGCAGGGTACACACCCCGGTGATGGCCATGCGCAGGGTCAGCTCCCGCATCTCGCCCCGCAGCTCGTGGGAGATGGATTTGGCGTCCTCGGGGCCGGTGTAATCGTCGATGGCCTCGCCGGTGTCCCCATCGGGGATGGGGGGCTCGGGCTCGTGGGCGCTTTCCAGCTTCTTGTTGCGCACCCGCCGCTTGGGCGCGGCCTTGCGCTCTTCCCGCTCCATCTGCTGCCGCAGCTCCTCCGATTCAGAGAGCAGGGCGCTTTGCAGCACATCCGTGTGCAGGATGTGGGTGGGAATGCCCCGGGGCCGGTACTCGAAGATGCTGTGCACCTGGGGCGGCTCGGAGAGCTTGGGCCGGCGGATGACCGTGGTCTGCTCTTCCGCCGCCGGGGCGGCCGGCTCCTGGACAGGCGCGGAGGGCGCCTGCGCTGGCTGGGCGGGCTCCTCCATAGCGGCGCCGGAGGAGATCTCCTGGAACGCGGGCGCCTCCTCCTGGGCAGGCGCTTCCTCCTGGATGGGCGTCTCCGCCTGGACGGGTGCTTCCTCCTGGACGGGCGTCTCCGCCTGGACGGGCGCTTCCTCTGGGGGAAGGGTTTCCACCGGCTCCGGCGGCAGTTCCGCCGCAGGGGCCTGCTCATAGACGGGCTCCTGCACCGGGGCGGGCTCCTCTTCCACAGGTTCCAGCGGCGCGCCGGAATCCAGCACCCGGCCGATGGCCTCGTCGGAGACGGGGGCCTCGCTGCCAATGCGCTGCAGCTCCACGGTGTCGTTGAGGACGTTGAGCTTGATCTCCATGGTCTGGTCCGAGGAGGTCTCCAGCATGGCCTTTTGGATGTCGGTCATGTCCTCCTGCAATCGCTTGCCGCCCTCCACGCCGATGCCGTGCTGCTTGGCGTAGGGGTCTGCGGCAAAGGAGGTGACGGGCATGGGGGCCACCACGCCGAACTCGCCAGCAATCTCCTCCTCGTCCACGCCGGCGGTCTGCACAGCCTCTGCCACGCGGCGGCGGCGCTCCCGTTGCAGCCGCTGGAAGTTCTGCTCCACCTCTTGGTCGATGGCCTTTCGGGAGTCATCAAACAAGGTCTTATAGGCCTCTTCCTCGCTGGTCAGCTCCCCGGCGGAGTCATAGCCCATGCGGTACTCGTCGATGGGCTTGAGCTGGATGCCGTAGTACAAGTCATCCTCGTTCTCGTCGTAATCGGGCACCCGCTTTTTCCGGCCGAACAGGCCCCGCTTTTTTTTCTTCTCTTTTTTCTCTTTTTTGCCCCGCTTGCCCTCCGCGTGGGCGGGCGGGTGCTCCTCCTGGGGAGGGACCTCCACCGTGCCGGTGGCAAAGTCGTTCAGGTCGGCGGTCTCCTCAGGCTGAGGGGGCGCGGGCTCCTGCCGGGGCACGGCCGCTTGCCGGACGGGGGGCTGGCTGCCGCCCTGTTGCGCCAGGGGGTGGGGCTTGGGCTTCTGCTGGGGGGCAGCGGGGCGCGCCGCGCTCTGGGCGGCCTCCTGCTCCCGCTGGGCCCGCTGTTCCGCCAAAATATCCTCCAGGGTAAAATCCTTGTTATCCTGTGCCATACGCATCCTCCTTTTACGGATTGAACGCTTTTGTGCCGCTGCGCTGGCGGGCCACCTCATAGCAGAGGATGCCGGCCGCCACCGAAGCGTTCAGCGAGTTGATGTTTCCCTTTAAGGGCAGGGACACGACGAAATCCGCCTTTTCCTTTACAAGGCGTCCCACGCCCCTGCCCTCCGAGCCAATCACCAGGGCCGTGGGCCCGGTGAAATCGGTCTGGCACCAGGGAGAGCCGTCCATGTCGGCGGCGTAGATCCAAAGGCCCCGGGCCTTCAGCTCCTCCAGCAGGGAGGGCAGGTTGCCCACCCGGGCCACGGGCAGGTATTCCACCGCCCCGGCCGAGGCCTTCCCCACGGCGTAGGTGAGGCCCACGCTGCGCCGCTTGGGGATGATGACCCCGTGTGCCCCGGCGCACTCTGCCGTGCGGAGGATGGCCCCCAGGTTGTGGGGGTCCTCCAGCTCGTCGCAGACGACGAAAAAGGGGGGCTCGTCTTTCTCTTGTGCCCGGCGGAACAGGTCCTCCACCGTGGCGTATTCCTTCACCGCGGCAACGGCCACCACCCCCTGGTGGTTGGCCCCGCCGCAAAGGTAGTCCAGCTTTTTGGGGTCCGCCTCTTTGATGGCGGCGCCCGCCTCCTTGGCTTTTTTCACCAAGGCCTGCAGCGCGCCGCCGCGCTCTCCCCGCTGGACGTACAGGCTGTCGATGGCCCGTCCGGCCCGCAGGGCTTCGGCAATGGCGTTGCGCCCGGCAATGAGATCCGCGCCGCGGGGCCCCTGCTCGCGGGGGGCGCTGCGCTTTTCCCGGTTTTTCTCCATAACGGAGCACCTCATTTTCTAATGGCTTACTCGGTCTGCGCCGCCCCGAAGAGACCCGGGGCGGCCCGTGGGGCCGCGGGCTTTTCCGCAACCGGCATGGTTTTACCAATTATACCACAGCTCCCCGGAAATCTCAAATAAAAATGCAGCCCCCATGCGGCTTTCTTCCCGTTTTTTCCCCGGGCCGCGGCAGGAATATCCGCTTTTCGGCATTTTTATCCATGAAATGTAAAAAAATTCTTTTTGCCGGGGTTTCTCCGCCCAGGTTTTCCACAGCCTTGCGGAAGGGGAACCTGTTTTTTCACGGAGACTGTGGAAAACTGTGTGGAAACTGTGAAAAACCCCTTGTCCCAAGCCATTTATGACTTTCCACCGTTTTTTCCGGCGCTCTCGCTTATGTAAACAAAAGGCGGCTTCGTTCTAATTTGGAATAAAAAACGGTTTTTTTCTGATTCCGAAACAACCCCAAGATAAAGAGAGAAGAAGGAGAAGCCTTCCCCTATCTTGTGTCAATAGGAAAGGGGCAAATTTCTTTCCCACAGTTTGTCCACAGGGATTTAACATGCATTTCACCGGGAGGGGCCCCCGGGAAAAAGGGCCCTTGGAAAAAAGAAAAGGCTATGCTTTTCCCCGGTTTTGTGGTATACTAGCGGCAAAACGGTGGGTTTTCCAGCCTGTTTTCACAAATCTCCCGAAAAAGAAGGCAGATTTTCCCGAAAATCCCCGAATGAATATTTATGCAAGAATGTTGTCGAAACATGAGTTAAGGAGGACTTCGCCATGAGAGAAGATATTTGTTCCATCCCCGTAAACGACGTGTTTCTCCCCAAGGAGGGCTGCCCCTTCTGCCGCATGCGGGACATGCTGGAGGACCGCATGGCCACCTACATCACCGGCGCCGCCATGATGGAGCCGGACGTGCGGGTGGAGACCAACCGCCTGGGCTTTTGCACCGAGCACTTCAACCAGATCTTGGCCCGGGGCAGCCGGCTCTCTGTGGCGCTGATTCTGGAGAGCCTGCTGCAAACCGTGCACGACGAGGTGTTCCCCGCGGGGAAGGCCCAGCCCAAAAAGGCGGCCGCGGCGGTCCACAGCCGGGAGGAGCACTGCTTCGTCTGTGAGAACATTGAAAAGAACACGGCCCACCTGCTGGACAGCACCCTGAAGCTGTGGCAGACCGACGGGGAGTTCCGCCAGCTGTACAGCCAGCAGCCCTACATCTGCCTGCGCCATTACGGCCAGGTGCTGCAGGCGGCCGCCAAAATGCCCAAAAAGAACTTCGTCCTCTTCGAGGAGGTGACCACCGGGCTGGCCAAACGCTATCTGGAGGAGCTGAACGCCGACGTGACCCACTTCTGCCGCATGTTCGACTACCGCAACGCCGGAGGGGATTGGGGCAACTCCAAGGACTCCATCGAGCGGGCCATCCGCTACCTCACCTCTCGGGAGCCGGAAAACCGCCAGAAGGCCGACGAGAAGAACCGGGCCTTTTAAGGGGGCGGCGGCCGGATGAAAGAAGAAAAAGAGGGCGCCTGTCCCGGGGGGATACGCGCCCCTTACCCCTTTGACGCGGCGGAGACCCTGGACTGCGGCCAGGCTTTCCGCTGGGCGGAGCTGCCCGCAGAGGCGGGGGCCAGCCTGTGGGAGGGCGTGGCCTTTGGCAAATACCTGCGGGTGGAGCAGCGGGGGCAGCAGGTGTGGCTGCACTGCTCCCCGGAGGACTACGAGCATACCTGGCGGGCCTACTTCGATTTGGAGGAGGATTACGCCCCCAAGCGGGAGGCCCTGGCCGCCATGAGCCCCGCTTTGGCCGAGGCCGCGGCCTTTGCCCCGGGCATCCGCATCCTGCGTCAGGAGCCCTGGGAGGCCTTGTGCTCCTTCATCATCTCCCAGAACAACCACATCCCCCGCATCAAGGGGATTATAGAGCGGCTGTGCCAGCGGCTGGGGGCGGAGCTCCCCGGCACGGGCTGGCACGCCTTTCCCACAGCGGAGCGCCTGGCCGCCTGCTCCTTGGAGGATTTGGCGCCTCTGCGGGCGGGGTTCCGGGCCAAGTACCTGCTGGACGCCGCCCGGAAGGTGGCCTCTGGCCAGGTGGATTTGGCCCGGGTGGCCGCCGCCCCCGTGGAGGAGGGCCGCCGGGAGCTGCAAACCATCTTCGGCGTGGGGCCCAAGGTGGCGGAGTGCGCTATGCTGTACGGCTTCCACAAGACGGAGTGCTTCCCCATGGACGTGTGGATGAAGCGGGCCATGGCCACCCTGCTGCCGGGGCGCAGGCCGGAGGAATTCGGGGAGAACGCGGGCCTGGCCCAGCAGTACCTGTTCCACTACAGCCGCCTGCACCCGGAGCTGTTTGCGGAAAAGGCGGCGCACCTGCCAGCCAACAGGAGGTGAAAGGATGCTGGGCTTTTATATACACGTGCCCTTCTGCCACGGCAAGTGCCCCTACTGCGATTTCTACTCCCGCCCCGACTCCCCCCGGAAGATGGATGCCTACGTCTCCGCTGTGACGGCCGCCCTCGCTCCCTGGCGGGAGAGGCTGGCGGGCCGGGAGCTTGCCACCGTCTACTTTGGGGGCGGCACCCCCAGCCTGCTGGGGGCCCGGCGTCTGGGGGTCATTCTGGACGCGGTGAGGGTGGGCTTTTCCCTGGCCCCCGGGGCGGAAATCACCTTGGAGGCCAACCCCACCCATGTGGACCGGGCCTTTTTTGAGGGGGTGCGCCAGGCGGGTTTCAACCGGCTTTCCATGGGCTTGCAGTCCGCCAATGGGGAGGAGCTGCGCTTTCTGGGCCGGGCCCACTCTCCCCAGAAGGCTGCCCAGGCTGTGGAAAACGCCCGGGCCGGGGGCTTTGAAAACATCTCCCTGGACCTGATGCTGGGCCTGCCCGGGGGCAGCCGGGAGAAGTTGGGGCACTCCATCGCCTTTGCCGCTTCCCTGGGGGTGGAGCACATTTCCTCTTACATCTTAAAAGTGGAGCCGGGCACGCCCTTCGCCGCCCGGGGGGTGCAGGTGCCCGACGAGGACGACACCGCGGAGCAGTACCTTTTCGCCGTGGAGGAGCTGGCCCGGCGGGGCTATGGGCAGTATGAGATCAGCAACTTTGCCCGCCCCGGCAAGGAGAGCCGCCACAACCTGCTGTACTGGCGGGGGGAGGAGTACCTGGGCTTCGGGCCGGGGGCCCACTCCTTTTTTGAGGGGCGGCGGTTTTACTACCCCCGGGACTTGGAGGGCTTCCTCCAGGGAAATTCCCCCGCAGAGGACGGCACGGGCGGGGACTTTGGGGAGTTCGCCATGCTGAACCTGCGCCTGACCCGTGGCCTGCGCCGGGGGGACTGCCTCTCCCGCTTTGGGGCAGAGGGCGGGGCCCTGTTTGACGAGGCCCTGGAAAACGCCCGGCACTGCCCGCTCCAGCTTTTGCGGGCGGACGGGGAAGCCATTTCCTTCACCCCAGAGGGGTTCTTGGTGTCCAACGCCCTGTTGGTGAAGCTGCTGGGGGAGGAATTGTAGCGGGGGTTGCACCCCAGGCAAGCCGCCTTCTTGCGTTCCGCAAGGGCGGGGCCCTCCGCGCAAGTTGGGTGGAGACAAGTAAAGTTTTCGCTCAAGCCTTTTGAAAAAGGCTTGCGAGGTGTGGAGCAGAGCTCCACGACCTTGACCTTGCGGCGCAGCCGTAAAAAAACCAGGGACATTGTCATACCAGGCGCAGCCTGTAAACAATGGCCCGGACGGATAACAGGGATGAAAAAAGGACATCCAAGTTTTTGGCTTGGGTGTCCTTTTGTTATTTGCGTAAAAGGGCCGGAGCGCAAGCCTATCGCCCTTGCGGGTGCGTGCGGCTTTCGCTCCTGGGTTTTTCGTACGGCTGCGCCGGTTTAAGGCCGTAAGGCTCCGCCTTACCAACCGCAGCTTTTGAAAGAAGGCCAGACTGCGAAACTTTTCCTTGTCTCCACCCAACTTGAGCGCGGGCCGCTTGCTAGCCGTTCCCCGCAAGCTCCGCCGCCCTAAAGCGGCGTGCGCGACTTGAGAGCGCAGGCACTGCGCCGCGGCTTGTCCCGTCCGGTCACGCACTATTCGTCTAGCTTCAGCACGGACATGAACGCCTCCTGGGGCACCTCCACGGTGCCCAGCTGGCGCATGCGCTTTTTGCCCTCCTTCTGCTT
>OLRD01001796.1_pt1 | contig 11173 bp, 9 predicted proteins | sample 1672051 | NCBI WGS metagenome assembly OLRD01 (sample SAMEA3136640, study PRJEB25190) | human gut metagenome | biome: human gut; feature: human-associated habitat; material: faeces | place: Austria | collected 2013 | reverse complement strand
CGAAGGGACAAAAGGGGTAGGGATGCTGTCAGCCGCAGGCTGACTGAGAGGTTGCTGCAAATTTGGTACGACCTCTCCGTCTCGGCGTTCCGCCGAGCCACCTCCCCTGAAAGGGGAGGCTTTGGACTTGCGCACTCTATGGCTTCCCCTATGAGGGAAAGCCATCCACCCACCGCCTTTTCAGACATAAAGGAGATCTTCCATGCCCAACAGAACCATCTGCCTCATCAACGATTCCTTCCCGCCCGTGACCGACGGCGTGGCCAATGCGGTTGTCAATTATGCCCGGGTCATCACCGAAAGCGGCAGCACGGCCGTCGTGGCCACGCCCGCCTATCCCGGCGCGGATGACAGCGCGCTCGGCTTCCCGGTCGTGCGCTACCCGAGCATCGACATGACGAAGCTCGTCGGCTACCACGCGGGCTTTCCGTTCTCGGAAAAGACGATGAAAACGCTCATGGAGTATCCGTTCGACCTCATCCACTGCCACTGCCCGATCACCTCCGCCGTCCTCGCGCGCGAGCTGCGCAGCCGCATCCATGTGCCGACGGTCTTTACCTATCACACGAAATTCGATATCGACATCGCCAACGCCATCCACGCCAAGCTCCTGCAGGAGGGCGCAAAAAAGCTTCTCGTCGACAACATCAGCGCCTTCGACGAGGTCTGGACGGTCAGCCGCGGCGCGGGTGAGAACCTGCGCAGTCTCGGCTACGAGGGCGACTGGCGCGTCATGCCGAACGGCGTCGACTTTGCCCGCGGCCGCGTGCCGGACGCGCTGGTGCAGGAGACCTGCGGAGGCTTCGACCTGCCGGAGGGCGTGCCGGTCTTCCTCTTTGTCGGCCGCATGATGTGGTACAAGGGCCTGCGCATCACGCTGGACGCGCTCAAAAAGCTCAAGGACGCGGGGCACGCGTTCCGCATGGTCTTCGTCGGCAGCGGCGGGGATCATGACGAGGTCGTCACCTATGCCGAGTCCCTCGGCCTGTCCGACTGCGTGTTCTTCACCTCGCCAAAGTATGACCGCAACGTCATCCGCGCCTGGTACTGCCGCGCGGACCTGTTCCTCTTCCCGTCGACGTTCGACACCAACGGCCTCGTCGTGCGTGAGGCGGCCGCCTGCGAGCTCGCGAGCGTCCTCGTGCGCGGCAGCTGCGCCGCGGAGGATATCACGGACGGCGAAAACGGCTTCCTGATCGAGGAAAACGCCGAATCCATGGCGAAGCTGCTCGCAAAGCTCTGCCATGAGCCCGAGCGTCTGAAGCGCGTGGGCCGGCAGGCGCAGGACGAGATCTACCTGTCCTGGGACGACGCCGTCCACCGCGCGCAGCAGCGCTATGAGGCCGTGATCGAAGCCTACCGCTCCGGCCACAGCGAGCCGCGCCGCAGCCTCGCCGAAGAATACTACGAGACTCTGGCCGCCTGCGCCGCCGCCCTCAAACGCAGCCGCGCCCACCTCCGCGACCACTGGGACACCTTCGCCGAGCATTTCCAATAAAGCAAAAGCTCCCTTGTGTAAAGGGAACTGGCCCGAAGGGCCTGAGGGATCGATCCCCCGCCGCAGCGGAAAAGGCGCCCCTTCCAGGGGAGCTGTCAGCCGCAGGCTGACTGAGAGGTCATCTGAGTACCTCTGGCGGTGCGGAACCCTTGGCGCCCCTTCCAGGGGAGCTGGCTCGGCGCAGCCGAGACTGAGAGGTTGTATCGACTTTGCAGCTGCCGGTTGTCCCCGACGGCCATATCTTTTCCCTTGCGCGGGAAAAGATATGGAAGAAAAGGGCGCTGGGGGTACGGGGTGCATTCCGCCTCTGAATTTAGGCGAAATCCTAGTTTTTGGTTGTCGTTCCACACGAAACTCACCTCACGGGCGTCTTGCTACGCGCCGCCTGATACGGTGGGTCCAGATTTGCAGCTAGCTGCCGTAGAATATCTGCCATCAATAGAAGGTGCAGGCCGGATTTGCCGGTCTGCACCTTTTTGTATAAAGAAAACCACCGGCAATGCCGGTGGTTCCAAAAAGCTTTAGCTATGCCCAGAAAAAATATCCGAGCGAAGCGAGGAACAAGTCTGGAAAGCAGTTGATAAGGTGCGATTAAAAAAGGTAGATAATCGAGAGAGGTGAAAAGCAAAATGCGCCAGGCCGCTATTTCAATAGCAGTAGGGCGCATCATGCAGTAGAAAGAAAATTCGATGAGCCTATAGGCTCGGCTGGTAATAGGCCCTAAGGGGGCCTGTGCAAACCACCGGCACGGCCGGTGGTTATGATTGCGGGGAAGGTTTTCTGTATTTGCTTTGCACCTTGTAGGGGCGGGGGGCTGAGATGGCGCTGGGGGCGGTGTTTTTTCGCCTATGCAAACTGGGGGAATTGTGGTACAATAGGGAAAACTATAAGAATCACGAGGGGTTAGTATGATCACGATTTCCAATCTTGCCATGCAGTTTGGCGGGTCGGTGCTGTTCAAGCAGGTCGATCTGCAGTTCGTGCCGGGCAACTGCTACGGTATCATCGGCGCCAACGGCGCGGGCAAGTCGACGTTTCTGAAGATCCTGTCCGGCGAGCTCGAGGCGACGTCCGGCCAGATATCCATCAAGCCCGGCGCGCGGATGTCCGTTCTGAAGCAGGACCAGAACCAGTATGACGCCTATACCATTCTCGACACCGTCATCATGGGCAACCAGCATCTGTATGACGTGATGAAGGAGAAGGATGCGCTCTACGAAAAGCCCGACTTTTCCGAGGAGGACGGCATGCGCGCGAGCGAGCTGGAGGCCGAGTTTGCCGACATGGACGGCTGGGAAGCGGAATCCGATGCGTCGAAGCTGCTGCAGGGTCTCGGCATCCCGGTCGAGCTCCACTATGACCTCATGGGCAATACTGACCCGCGGCTGAAGGTCAAGGTGCTGCTCGCGCAGGCGCTGTTCGGCAAGCCCGACATCGTCATGCTCGACGAGCCGACCAACAACCTCGACATCGAGGCCATCAACTGGCTCGAGGATTTCATCCTCGACTATGAAGACACCGGCCTCGTCATCGTCGTCAGCCATGACCGCCACTTCCTCAATACCGTCTGCACGCACATCGTCGATATCGACTACGGCAAGATCAAGATGTACGTCGGCAACTACGACTTCTGGTACGAATCCTCCCAGCTCATCCAGCAGCTCATCCGCAACAAGAACAAGCGCGCGGAGGAGAAGATCGCCGAGCTGCAGACCTTCATCGCCCGCTTCGCCGCCAACAAGGCCAAGAGCAAGCAGGCGACCTCCCGCCGCCGGTTACTTGACAAGATGAGCGTCGAGGAGATGCCGGCCTCCTCCCGCCGATATCCGTTCGTGGGCTTTGAGCGCGAGCGCGAGGTCGGCAAGGATATTCTGTTCGTGACCGATGTGTCGAAGACCATCGACGGCGTGAAGCTGCTGGACAAGGTCTCGTTCATCGTGAACAAAAACGACAAGATCGCCTTCGTCGGCGAAAACGAGCTGGCGCAGACGACGCTTTTCAAAATTCTCATGGGTGAGCTCGAGCCGGACGAGGGCAGCGTCAAATGGGGCCAGACCGTCACGACCAGCTATCTGCCGAAGGACAATACGGAGTATTTCGAGGGCTGCACCGACTCGCTCGTCGACTGGATCCGCCAGTTCTCGAGCAAGAAGGACGACGTGTATCTGCGCGGCTTCCTCGGCCGGATGCTGTTTTCGGGCGAAGAGGTCTTCAAGCCCGTGAACGTCCTGTCCGGCGGCGAGAAGGTGCGGTGCATGCTGTCGCGCATGATGCTCTCGGGCGCGAACGTGCTGCTGCTCGACCAGCCGACGAACCATCTGGACATGGAGGCCATCCAGGCCGTCAACAAGGGCCTGTGCGCCTTCCCGGGCAATATCCTGCTCGCCTCGCACGACCATGAGCTGCTGCAGACCACCTGCAACCGCGTCATCGAGTTCCAGCCCGACGGCACCATCATCGACCGTCTGAGCTCCTACGACGACTACGTCGCCTGGAAGCTGGCGAAGGAAGGCAACTGAGACTGTTCCGGAAAGGAGCCTTTATGGAAATTTCCTATCAGGATATCAATCGTAAGACCATTGACCGCTGGGTGGACGACGGCTGGGAGTGGGGCAAGCCCATCTCCCGCGAGGTCTATGCAGCGGCAAAGAACGGGCAGTGGGACGTGAAGCTCACGCCGGTAAAGTTCGTCCCGCACGACTGGTTCGGGGACCTGAAGGACAGACGTGTGCTGGGTCTGGCCGCCGGCGGCGGGCAGCAGATGCCCATCTTTGCCGCGCTGGGCGCCAAATGCACCGTACTCGACTACTCGGAAAAGCAGCTGGAGTCGGAGCGCATGGTCGCGCAGCGCGAGGGCTATGACATCACCATCGTCCGCGCGGATATGACCAAGCGCCTGCCGTTCGACGACAACAGCTTCGATCTCATCTTCCATCCCGTCTCCAACTGCTATGTCTACGCGGTGCTGCCGATCTGGCGCGAATGCGCGCGGGTCCTGAAGCCCGGCGGGCGGCTGCTGGCGGGGCTGGACAACGGCTTCAACTACGCGTTCGACGAGGACGAGACGAAGATCATCAACACCCTGCCCTTTAATCCACTCGAGGACGAGGGCCAGATGCGCCAGCTGCAGAAGGACGACAGCGGCATCCAGTTCTCCCATACCGCGCACGAACAGCTGACCGGCCAGCTCAAAGCCGGGCTGCAGCTGCTCGACCTCTATGAGGACACCAACGGCTACGGCAATCTGCACGCGCACAACATCCCCACCTACTGGGCCACGCTCGCCCGGAAGGCGTAAAACAGAGAAAACAGGCCGCCCGGTTATGCCGGGCGGCCTGTCATGTTATTCCGGGTTCTGCTCCAGATAGGTTTCGAGGATCGATGCCGCGCAGAAGACCATCTCCGGGCAGGGGCGCTTTTTGTAGTAGCCCTCCGTGCGCGGTTCGGGCGGCTGGGGCTTGAAGTCGGGGTCGAGGCCGAGCAGCTGGCGGCAGATCAGCGAGCCGTTCTGCGCCTCAAATTCCCCCGCGAGCTGCCGGAGCGTCTGATAGGCGGCGGTCTTGGCCGCGCGGTCGTTCGGGTCGGCAGAACCGCGGAGCAGGCCGTAGGCCATAAACATCCCGTTCACCGCGCCGCAGACGCCGCGCATCCCCGCCATGCCGCCGCCGTAGCCGGAGGCGATCTTCAGCGCGGTATCCCGGTCCATCCGGTCCTCCGCAAAGGCCAGAAAGACCGCCTGCGCGCAGTTGCAGCCTTCAAAAAACAGATCTCTTGCCCGTTCTGCTCGTGTCATTGTTCGTGCTCCTCCTGTTCGTATCGCTTTTCCAGCCGGAATTTCTTCCCGCCGCACCGGCGGCAGCGGATCTGGCCCCGTTTTTCCTCCAGCGCCTGCACCACCTTGCCGCGCCGCAGGTATCTGGATTCCGCGCCGCAGCCGAGGCACGTCACCACATACACGCCGCGTGCCGCGGCAATGCGCTTCCGGTTTTCCTCGGCCGCCGCGCACTGCGGGGCCAGCCGGTCCTCCGGGCAGCCGATCCGGCGGCAGACGGCCCGCCAGACCTCGTCGTGTCCGTGCCGTTTGCCGGTGAGCAGCGCCGCGGCCGCGTGCGCGTATTCATGCCGCGCCGTGTCCCAGAAGACGGCTTCCTCCTGCCGCAGAAAGTCCGCCAGGCGGATCTCCTGCGGCCTGTTTTTCAAAAAGGTACACACGCCGTACTGACGGGTCATACGTTTGGAAAAACGGACCGGGATGCCGCTCGTGTCGATCCCGAGCAGCCGGTCGAGCCGGCGGTACTCCGCGCGGACCTGCTCCAGCGTCCACATGGATATCCCTCATTTCTGCGTCTATCATACCACATGGCACGGCAGAATTCCATCTTTCCTTTTCCGGCCGGAGCCGTTATACTAATGATAGAAATGAAAAGGCGGATATGCGATGTTTTCACGGCTGTATCTTGAGATCACGACCTGCTGCAACCGCGCCTGCAGCTTCTGTCCCGGGACGGCGCGGCCCGCGGCCTTTGTGACGCCGGAGACCTTCCGGACCCTTGCCGCAAAGCTCCGGCCCTATGGGCAGTACCTCTACCTGCATGTGATGGGCGAGCCGCTGCTGCACCCGCAGCTGCCGGAGCTGCTGGAGATCTGCCGCGCGCTGGATTTCCGCGTGACGCTCACGACGAACGGCACGCTCCTGCCCGCGCGGCAGCCGGTCCTGCTCGCTGCGCCGGCCCTGCGCAAGGTCTCGGTGAGCCTGCACAGCTTCGAGGCAAACGAGACGGGGGACTTCCGGGCGTACCTGACGGGCTGCACGGACTTTGCCCGCGCGGCGATGGCGGCGGGCGTATTGACGGACTTCCGTCTCTGGAATCTGGACGGCGCGCAGACGAAGGGCCTGCATGACCGCAACGGCGAGATCCTTGCGCATCTGCACGCAGCTTTTTCCGAGCCGTGGCAGCGGAATACCTGGGGCTGGCGGCTGGCGAAGGGCGTGTTCGTGAGCTTCGGCGAGCGCTTTGACTGGCCGGACGCACAGGCGGCCGACCGGGGCGCCTTGGGCCGCTGCCGGGCGCTTTCCGACCAGCTGGCGGTCCTGTCAGACGGCACGGTCGTGCCCTGCTGCCTGGACCACGAGGGGACGCTCGCGCTGGGAAACCTTCTTTGCCAGGACCTGCCGGAGATCCTCTCCGCTCCTCTGGCCCGCACGATCCGCGAAGGCTTCGAGAAAGGCATCCGCGCCGCCCCCCTCTGCCGCCGCTGCGGCTACGCCGAACGCTTCAGCTGACCCCAAAGCTCCCCTCCCAGGGGAGTGCGGTAGGGGCCGATGCCCACGTCGGCCCCTACAGGCGTTCACAACTTCCCTTGATTTCTTCGGGGATTTGTGGTATGAAAAAGAAAACTCACCCAAGGAGGATGATTTTATGAAAGTTCTGCTGGTCAATGGCAGCCCGCATAAGAATGGCTGCACCGATACGGCCCTGCGGGAGGTCGCGGGGGCGTTGCAGGCGGAGGGGATCGACGCCGAGATCTTCTGGATCGGCAACGAGCCGGTCGGCGGCTGCATCGCCTGCGGCGGCTGCGCGAAGGCGGGCAAGTGCGTCTTCGGCGGCACGGTCAACGAATTTGCAGAGAAGGCGAAGGAGGCCGACGGCTTCGTTTTCGGCACGCCGGTACACTACGCGGCGGCCTCCGGCAATATGACCGCGTTCCTCGACCGTCTGTTCTACTCCGCGCCCAAGGAGACCTTCTGCCGCAAGCCCGCGGCCGTTGTCACCTCCGCCCGCCGTGCGGGCACCACCGCGGCCTATGAGCAGCTGCTCAAATACCCCGGCATCACGGAAATGCCCATTGTTTCCTCCTGCTATTGGAACAACGTCCACGGCTCCAAGGCCGAGGATGTTCAGCAGGATGAAGAGGGCGTGCGCATCATGCGCGTTCTGGGACACAACATGGCATGGCTCCTGCGCTGCATCGAGGCAGGCAAGGCCGCAGGCGTTCCCAATCCGCGTAAGGAGCCGCTTGCAAAAACGAATTTTATCCGGTAAAAACTGCACAAACTAATGCAACGCAAGCTTGAAAGGAGTGCAGCGCAAGATGTGTACTGCGATCACATATCAGACAAAGCAGCTTTATTTTGGCCGGACGCTGGATTATGAATGCAGCTACGGCGAACAGGTGACGGTTACGCCGCGGAATTACCCGTTCGATTTCCGTCACGCAGGCCCGGTGCATACGCACTATGCCATGATCGGCATGGCCCATGTGGCGGATGGGTATCCGCTTTATTACGACGCTGTCAACGAAAAGGGCCTGTGCATGGCGGGACTGAATTTTGTCGGCAACGCCGTGTACGCGCAGCCAAAGCCGGACAGGACGAACATTGCGCAGTTTGAATTCATCCCATGGCTGCTGGGGCGCTGTGCGTCCGTCGCGCAGGCGCGGACGGAACTTTCTAAACTCAATCTGACCGGAACGCCGTTCAGCGCCGCTCTGCCTGCCGCGCAGCTGCACTGGCTGATTGCCGATCAAAAAGAGGCTGTCACCATTGAGTCTGCCGCAGACGGCCTGCACGTTTATGAAAATCCCGTCGGCGTTCTGACCAATAACCCACCGTTTGAGCAGCAGCTGTTCAACCTGAACAACTATATGCAGCTTTCGCCCAAACAGCCGGAGAACCGCTTTTCGGAATCGCTGCCGCTGCACTGCTATAGCCGCGGCATGGGCGCGCTCGGCCTGCCGGGCGATCTGTCGTCCATGTCGCGCTTCGTCCGCGCGGCGTTCACAAAGCTGAACGCCGTCTCCGACGGCACAGAGCAGGGGAGCGTCAGTCAGTTCTTCCACATTCTCGGAGCTGTGGAGCAGCAGCGCGGCTGCTGTGAAGTAGCGGAAGGGCAATATGAGCGCACGATCTACACGTCCTGCTGCAATGCGGACATGGGTGTCTATTATTATTCCACCTATGATAACCGCTGCCTCACAGCAGTCGATCTGCACAGGGAAGATCTCGACGGCAGTACGCTTGCTGCCTATCCGCTTGTAACAGAGCAGCAGATTCTCTGGCAGAACCGCAGGTGAAGCAAAGATTTAGATGTATCTGGTAAGAGCGGGGCACCGCCCCTGCCAACTGTATCCTGTTTTGCCGCTTTTGCGCAGAACGAACGCGGCCGCCCAAAATCGGGCGGCCGCGCTGTTCTTTTATTTTGTACCTGGATACAGGCACTCGATGTTATGGTCTGCGAAATAATCGAGCCATGCTTTGCTGGGGACGGCGTTGGTCACAACGGTGTCAAATGCGTCCAGCGGCGCGATATCGATGAATGAGACTTTGTCGAATTTGCTGCTGTCGAGGATCAGGATCCGCTTTTTTGCGCAGCACAGCATGGACTGCTTTGTTTGCGAATGGAACTCGGAGGAGTCCGTAACGCCGGATTCCAGATCGATTCCCTTGCAGCTCATCACGGCCTTGTCAACATGATAGCGCCGCAGCGACTGCTGTGTCTGGTCGCCCACAAGTGCCAGCGACTCTGGCTTAAGCCGCCCACCGGTCAGAATGATTGTCCAGCCCTCAACGCCGCTCAACTCCACAACCAATTCGACCGAGTTCGTGATGACGGTCAGACCCTTTTTCTCCTTGAGTTTTTTTGCCAGATATAAGGATGTTGAGCTGTCGTCGAGCATCAGATGGTCGCCGTCCTCAATGAGACGGCTGGCAATGGCAGCGATCTGATTTTTTGCATCCACGTTGGTCTTGTTCCGGATGGTATAGGACAGGTCTGTCTTCGTGCTGTTGCCGAGAATCGCACCGCCGTAGGTCTTGGTGGCGTAGCCCTCCTTTTCCAGCTTGTCCAGATCGCGGCGAATTGTTTCCTCTGTAACGTGATAATACTCGGCAAGGTCGCTGACAAGTACACGCTGTTCCGCGCGCAGCTTGTCCAGAATTTCATTTTTCCGCTCAATAGCCAGCATGCCGGAATCCCTCTACTTTCCTGTGGCAATCCCACATAAAACAACATTAGTATAACACGGAAGATTCGGGAAAGCAAGGGCTGCACCGCACAATTCAGCGCGCCGACGCATTTGTGCGGTGTTGCCCGAGATAAGCTTTTTGCGGGATGGAAGAAAAAGTTGTGAAAAGCAGCCGATTCCGCTTGAAAATTGCGGCGCTATCTGTTAAATTAAAAAAGTCGAATTATGTAAATCAATGTCGAAGCTGGAGCGTTTGTGCCATGGTCTTTTCCAACCTGATTTTTCTGTATCTGTTTCTGCCGGTCTGTCTGATTTTTTACTTTCTCTGCCAGAATATCCGCGCCAAAAATGCGGTGCTGATTGTATTCAGCCTGATTTTTTACGCGTGGGGTGAGCCGGTCTATCTGCTTCTGATGCTCGCCTCCGTTGCGGTCAACTGGGGCTTTGGGCTGCTCATCGAACGCAGGCGGAAAAAGGTCTTCCTGATTCTGGCGCTGGTATTGGATCTCGGCTGTTTGGCAGTTTTCAAATATGCAGGCTTTTTTGTGGAAAACCTGAACGCGCTCTTCCGGATTTCGCTGGCCGTCCCGCAGATTCCGCTGCCCATCGGCATTTCCTTCTATACCTTTCAGGCGCTTTCCTATACGGTCGATGTTTGGCGCGGTGATGTGCCGGCGCAGCGCTCGTTTGCAAAGCTTCTGCTTTATATCTCGCTTTTTCCGCAGCTGATCGCCGGGCCCATTGTCCGCTATTCGGACGTTGCCGCGCAGATTGATGACCGGCAGTTCGACGCCTCCGAGGCGTTTTACGGCGCGACGCGTTTCTGCGTGGGCCTTGCAAAAAAGGTGCTTCTGGCCGACGCGGCGGGCAAGGTCGCCTCGCAGATTCTGGACGGCAGTCTCGCATCCTCGACGACGGTCGCCGCATGGCTTGGCATTCTTCTGTATACATTTGAGATTTATTTTGATTTCTCCGGCTATTCCGATATGGCCATCGGCCTTGGCAAGCTGTTTGGGTTTACCTTTGAGGAAAACTTCAACCTACCGTATCTATCGCGCAGCATCACGGAGTTTTGGCGCAGATGGCATATTTCCCTCAGCACCTGGTTTAAAGAGTACCTTTATATTCCTCTGGGGGGAAACAGAAAAGGTCTTGTCAGGCAATGTGTCAACATCATGATTGTGTGGGCGCTGACAGGCTTCTGGCACGGCGCCAGCTGGAACTTTCTCTGGTGGGGTATCTATTTTGGTCTGCTGTTGATTCTGGAAAAGGTTTTGCTGCTGAAATATCTGGCGAAACTTCCTGCTTGGATACAGCATCTTTACGCCCTTTTCCTCATCGTCTTGGGTTGGGTGATCTTTGCAGAAAGTTCAGGTTTGTCTTTTCTTACCTATCTCAGGGCCATGTTTGGCTCTATGGGTTTTGCAGATCAGAGATCGCTGTACTTTCTGATGACCGGCGGAGCCAGCCTCTGCATTATGGCCCTAGCTTCTACAGAGTTACCAAAGCGGATAGCCGGAAAAGGGCTGCAGAAGCTGTCCGGGAAACCGACGATTTACGTGGCGGCGAAGAATGTTTTTTTGCTGCTGATTCTTCTGCTGTCCACAGCTTTTCTCGTAAGCGATACCTATAACCCATTTCTTTACTTTAGATTTTAGGAGGTCACATGATGAAAAAAATAGATAATCTGACGACGATCATTTTGTTCGC
>OLRD01001790.1_pt1 | contig 11225 bp, 10 predicted proteins | sample 1672051 | NCBI WGS metagenome assembly OLRD01 (sample SAMEA3136640, study PRJEB25190) | human gut metagenome | biome: human gut; feature: human-associated habitat; material: faeces | place: Austria | collected 2013 | reverse complement strand
ATGGTGCGGGCCGCTCTTGCTATCCGGCCGCCGGGTCATGGCGTACCGTTTTTTTCGTAATATTCGCGCAGGAAGGACAAGAATGTCCGTGCGGACGTACCGGCAGCGTTCAGGGACTTGACCGCCGCGCCGAGTCGCAGCGCGATCGGCTCCTCGAGCTGGAGCACCCGCACCTGTCCCTCGTACCCGACGAGGGAAAACGCCGACAGTACCGATACGCCAAGCCCGCCGGCGACCATGGACAGGATCGACCCGTCGTCCGACGCTGTGACCTCCAGCCGCGGAGTGTCCGGCGGGAGGAACGGCTCGATATACTGGTCGGGGTTGGAAAGAAACGGCTCACGCAGCAGCCGCTCGAGCGGGATGGTATCGCTCTCCCACGGAAAGTCCGGCGGCACGACGGCCACGAGCGGTGTGTTCGTCAGCGGTAAAAAATCGAAGCCCTGCGCGCGTGCCTCGTCCACGAGGGCGAGCTGGATCTCCCCGCTTGCGAGCGCGGCAGGCAGCTCATCACCGCGCACGAGCACGTCCATTTTGATCTCGGGGTGCAGTACGCGGAAAGCACGCAGCAGCTCCGGCAGACGCGCGCGGGCAATGCTCGCAAAGCAGCCGATGCGCAGCGTGCGCGTGCGCGGATCGTTCTGCTCGGCAGCCTCCTGCAGGAGCGTGTCGCACGCACAGACCACATTTTGAATATAGGGCAGCAGATGCCTGCCCGCGTCCGTCAGGCGGATGCCCTGACTGTCACGCTCGAGCAGCGTACAGCCAACCTCGGCCTCCAGTTTGTTGACCAGGTGCGTCATGGCGGATTGCGTGTAGCCCAGCCGGGCCGCCGCCTTGCTGAAGCTGCCGCATTCGACCGCCGTGAGCAGTGCCCGCAGTTTTCCGTCGTCCATATGCTGCCTCCTTTTTCATGTTCTTCAATATTCTTTTTCCATCATACCACGATTTTGGGCAAAGCAACCGATAAAATTTTTTTACCCATGTCATTTGCTTTTTTCATATCCCCATGAACAACTCTCGTTTCTCATTTATCAAAAAGAATGATACCCTGTATTCGGAAATCGAAAGGGCCGCCCGCATCGGGCAGCAAAAAGGAGAGAGCTCATGAAAGAGACGAAAAATCGGGCGCCGCGCGACATCGTCGTTGTCGGTTTCGCCCTGTTTTCCATGTTCTTCGGTGCCGGGAACGTCATCTTCCCGCCATACCTGGGCATGGAATCCGGCCCGCAGTGGCTGGCCGGATTCAGCGCGTATTTTATCGCGGATATCGGGCTCGCGCTCGCGGCCATGTTCGCACTGCTGCGTGTCGGCAGCAGTGAGGCCGTGCTCCAGCGCGTCGGCCGTGTGCCGTCGGAGGCCCTCATGTGCGCGATCATTCTGTGTGTCGGCCCCATGGTCGCCATCCCGCGCACGTCGGCCAGCACGTTTGAAATGGCCATCGCCCCGAACCTGCCCGGCGTGTCCGCCGTGGTGTTCTCGGTGCTGTTTTTCGCGCTCATCCTCGCGCTGTGCATCCGCGAGTCCGCCGTGGTGGACATCGTGGGCAAGGTGCTCACACCGCTGCTGCTCGTCGGCCTTGCGGCCATCATCATCAAGGGCATTGTCACGCCGCTCGGCACCATCGCTCCGGAGGCGAAAATCGACAGCGCCGTCGTCACCGGCGTCAAGGCCGGCTACCAGACCATGGACGCGCTCGCCGCGCTGCCGTTCGGCATTCTCGTGCTGCAGAGCGTGATCGACAAGGGCTACACCGAGTCGGGCAAGAAGTTCCGCATCATGAGCGGCTCGTCCATCCTCGCGTGCGTGCTGCTGCTGGCGGTCTATATGGGCCTTGCCTATCTCGGCGCCACTGTTTCCGCGCAGTATGACCAGTCGATCGGCCGCGCGCAGCTCGTCATGGCCATCGTCGAGGCCCTCATGGGCAAGACCGGTATGATCATCTTCGGCATCGTCGTCGGCCTCGCGTGCATCACGACGGCCGTGGCGCTCACCAGCTCCGCCGCCGCGTATTTTGCCAAGCTCTGCCGCGGCAAGGTGTCGTACAAAATGTTTGTCATCGCGATCTGCGTGTTCAGCGCCGTCGTGTCGAACCTCGGTCTCGACCGCATCGTGGCCGTCGCCGCGCCGGTCCTGGACGTTGTCTATCCGCCGACCCTCGTCCTCATTTTCATTTCGCTGGTCGTGCCGCGGCTGCCAGACCGCATCAGCCGCGGCGCGGTCATCGGCGCGCTGCTCATGAGCATTCTGTGCACGCTCGACGGCTATGGTGTGCCGCTCACGTTCCTGCACAAGCTGCCGCTGTTTGAGCTGGGCTTCGCGTGGGTGCTGCCGTCGGTGCTCTTCGGCGCCGTAGCCGCCGTGCTGCCGCGCCGCAGGGAGAAAGCAGGCAAGGCTGAGCCAGCCTGTGCCGGCAGCAAGCAGGGGTAACCGCTCCCTGTACCCCAAAAATCATCCCCCGGAACGTGTTCCGGGGGATTTTTTCGCTTTGGACGGTGCGCCCGCGCTGTCCGTCAGCCCGCCGCTTCCGGCGGCTTTGGCCCCGCCTGCACGCCGCGGGCATGCAAAAAACAGGAGAGCAAGCCGCTCTCCTGTTTTTGCATTCTTATATTTCCGCTGCGCCGCGCGTTACCGTTCTTCCCGGAAGTACGGCAGGCCGAGGCTTGCGGGGGGCTGATTTTCGCGCTTGGAGCGCACGCTCGTGATGATGAGCACGATGATCGTGACGACATAGGGGATCATCTTGTACAGTTCCTTGACAGCGAGGTTCGTGCCGCTCGGCAGGAAGATGTGCAGGATGTACAGTCCGCCGAAGAGGAAGGACGCGAGCACGCCGACGTTCGGCTTCCAGACCGTAAAGATGACGAGCGCGATGGCAAGCCAGCCGCGGTCGCCGAACGCGTCGTTGGACCAGACGCCGCAGGCGTAGTCCATGACGTAGTACAATCCGCCGAGGCCGGCGATCATGCTGCCAACGCAGGTGGCGATGTACTTATACTTATTGACGTCGATGCCGGCAGCGTCGGCCGTCTGCGGATTTTCGCCGACGGAGCGCAGGTGCAGCCCCACGCGCGTGTGCTTGAGCACGTAGGCCGCGATGAGCGCGATGGCCACGGCGAGATAAGCGAGAAAGCCGTAGGACAGGAAGATCTGACCGAACCAGCCGAGCTTCGACGCAAACGGCAGCGACTTGGAAAAGTAGCTGTTCGTGGCCGAGAGCGCAATGGACGGCACCTCGCTGCCGGTGAGCTTGATGAGCGAGCCGCCCATGAAGTTGCCGAAGCCGACGCCGAACGTCGTCATGGCAAGGCCGGTGACGTTCTGGTTGGCGCGCAGCGTGACGGTGAGAAAGCAGTACAGCAGACCCATGAGCAGCGAGCCGAGCAGGCACGACAGCAGCGGGATCATGATGGCGAGAAAGCCGTTCATCCCCGCGGCCCCGCCGGCCGCCTGCTCATACAGGAACGCCCCGATGACGCCGCTGATGCCGCCGACATACATGATGCCCGCGATGCCGAGGTTGAGGTTGCCGGACTTTTCGGTGAGCGTCTCGCCGGTGCTGCCGAACAGCAGCGGGATACCCTGCATGATGGCGCGGGGGATAAAGGACACAAAATCAAACATGCTCCGCCGCCTCCTTCTTCGCCGGCTTGCGGAAGCTCAGCCGGTAGGTGATGAAAAACTCACAGCCGATGATGAAGAAAATGATGATGCCGCTGAGAATGTCGGCAAACGACTGGTTGAGCCCGAACGCGGTCGAGATCTCGCCCGCGCCGCGGTCGAGGAACACGAGCAGGAAGCTCGTGAGGATCATGCCGAGCGGATTGAACTTGGCCAGCCACGAGACCATGACGGCCGTGAAGCCCTGGCCGCCGGCGATGGTGGTCGTGATCGTATGGTCGGTGCCGGACACGAGCAGAACGCCCGCGATACCGCACAGCGCGCCGGACAGCAGCATCGTGCGCACGATGACCTTGCCGACCTTGATGCCGACGTAGCGGGCGGTGCGCTCGCTCTCGCCGACGACGGAGATCTCATAGCCGTGCTTGCTGTAGTTGAGGTAGATGTAGACGAGCACGGTCAGCACCGCGACGACGAGGATCGTCAGCAGGTACTTGTAGCCGCCGATCTGCGGCAGCCAGCCGGCCTCGGTGCTCTGGTTGATGATGCCGACCTTGCCGGAGCCCTTCGGCGACTCCCAGACGATGACGAAATAGGCCACGAGCTGCGTGGCAACGTAGTTCATCATGAGGGTGAAGAGCGTCTCGTTCGTGTTCCACTTGGCCTTGAAGATGGCAGGGATGACGGCCCAGACCGCGCCCGCGGCGATGCCGGCGATTACGATGAGCACGATGAGCAGGCCGTTGGGCACCTTGTCACCGAGGCAGATCATGCACGCCGCGGCGGCGAGGCCGCCGGCGAGCACCTGGCCCTCGGCGCCGATGTTCCAGAAGCGCATCTTGAACGCGGGCGTCACGGCCAGCGAAATGCACAGCAGGATGGCGAGATTCTGCCCCAGGATCCAGATCTTGCGCGGCGAGCCGAACGCGCCGCTGAACATGGAGCCGAACACCTTGAGCGGATTGAGGTGGGTACACAGCGTCGTGATGAGCGCGCACAGCAGCAGCGCCAGCACGATGGCGATCGCGCGGATGCCCCAGGCCTGATACCAGGGCAGCGTGTCGCGCTTGACGATGTGGAACAGCGGTTCCCGGACTTTGTTATGCATGGGCTTCGTTCCCTCCCAACTGCGTCATCATCATGCCGACGTCGCGCTTCGTGGCGCCGCGGCCGGGGACGATGCCGCTGACCTTGCCGCCGCAGAGCACGAGGATGCGGTCGGCCAGCTCGAGCAGCACGTCCAGATCCTCGCCGACGTAGATCACGGCAACGCCGCGCTCCTTCTGTCGGTTGATGAGGTCATAGATCGTGTAGGATGCGTTGATGTCCAGGCCGCGCACGGCGTAGGCCGTGAGCAGCACGGTGGGGGCAGAGGCGATCTCGCGGCCGACGAGCACCTTCTGCACGTTGCCGCCGCTCAGGCGGCGCACCGGCGTGGTCACGCCCGGGGTGTTGACGTCGAGCTCCTCGACGACGGTCTCGGCCAGCTTGCGCGGCGACTTGCGGTCGGTGAGGATGCCGCGGCCCTTGCGGAAGGAGCGGAGCATCATGTTGTCCGACAGATCCATGTTGCCGACGAGGCCCATGCCGAGGCGGTCCTCCGGCACGAAGGACAGCGCCACGCCCATCTCGGCGATGCGCAGCGGATCCTTGCCGAGCAGCTCCTCGCGCGTGCCGTCGTCCTCGACGTAGCAGATGCTGCCGCTCTCCGTCGGCTGCAGACCGGCGATGGCCTCGAGCAGCTCCTTCTGGCCGCAGCCGGAGATACCCGCGATGCCGAGGATCTCGCCGGAGTTGGCGGTGAAGGACACGTCGTCGAGCTTGACGATGCCGTCAATGCTGCGCACGGTGAGGTTCTTGACCTCGATGCGCGGCTTGGGGTCGACGGGGTCGGGCCGGTCGATATTGAGCGTCACGGCGTGACCGACCATCATGTTCGTCATTTCCTGCGCGTCGGTGTCCTTGGTGAGCATGTCGCCCACGAACTGGCCGTGGCGCAGCACGGCCACGCGGTCGCTCAGCGCCTCGACCTCGTGCATCTTGTGCGTGATGATGACGATGGCCTTGCCGTCGTCGCGCATGCTGCGCAATACGGCAAAGAGCTTGTCCGTCTCCTGCGGGGTGAGCACGGCGGTCGGCTCGTCGAGGATGAGGATGTCCGCGCCGCGGTAAAGCGCCTTGACGATCTCGACCGTCTGCTTCTGGGACACGGACATATCATAGATCTTCTGGTTCGGGTCGAGGTCGAAGCCGTAGCGCTCGCAGATGCTGCGGATGCGCGCGGCCGTGGCCTTGAGATCAAGCTTTTCATCGAGGCCGAGCGTGATGTTCTCAGCGGCGGTGAAGACGTCGACCAGCTTGAAGTGCTGGTGGATCATGCCGATGCCGTAGCGGTAGGCATCGCGCGGGGAGCGGATGACGACCTCCTCGCCGTCGATGAGGATCTGTCCCTCGTCGGGGAAATAAATGCCCGAGAGCATGTTCATGAGCGTGGTCTTGCCGCTGCCGTTTTCGCCGAGCAGCGCCAGGATCTCGCCCCGGTAGATATCGAGCCAGACGCGGTCATTGGCGACGACGGAACCGAAGCGCTTGGTGATGTCGCGCATTTTGACCGCTGCAATCTTGTTGTCCAATATGGTGTCCCTCCCGAAATGCCGGCGGACGCCGCACGGCGGCGGCGCGCTTTAAAGTACATATGAGGGAAGGCCTGGGTTGACAGGCCTTCCCTCTGCGGTGGATTCAGATATCAGCTGCCAAAGTTCTGGTCAAGCAGGTTGATGCCGTCGATCTGCACGTTGAAGTACGGAGCGGCGCGGAACTCGGACTCGTGGAAGTAGCCGTCCTTGATGGCCTCGGTGTCGCCGGTGTTGTCGGCGTCGGTGTCAACGTCAGCCATGTAGCTGGTCAGGGTCTCGCCCTTGACGGTGAAGGCGGAGGTGTCAAAGACGTGCAGGGTGCCGTCCTCGAGCTGCTTGGTGACTTCGGCAATCTTCTCGGCAGTGCCCTTGGCAGCGACCTTCTCGTTGACATCGGTCAGCACGACGGAGCCGGTCTTGAGGGTGCCGGTCCAGTCGGAGTCGAGCGAGGTGCCGTCCTGGACGGCCTTGATGACCATCTCATAGTACGGGGTCCAGTCGATGCGGGAGGAAACGATGAAGGTGTTCGGGCAGGCGGACTGGGTGCTGCCGTTGTAGGACACGTTCGGGACGCCGGCCGTCTCGCAGGCGGTCGGAGCGCCCATGGAGTCGGCGTGCTGGCTGATGAGCTTGCAGCCGCCGGCGATGAGCTTGTTGGCAGCTTCCTTCTCGAGGGCCTCATCGTACCAGGAGCCGGTGAAGGTGACGTCCATGGTCACGGTCGGGCACACGGACTTGGCGCCCAGATAGAAAGAGGTGTAGCCGGAGATGACTTCCGCGTAGGTGAAGGCGCCGACGTAACCCATCTTGGCCTGATCGGCGGTGAATTCACCGGCCTCGATCATCTCGTTGAGCTTCATACCGGCAGCGACACCGGCGAGGTAGCGGCCTTCATAGATGGAGGCGAACGCATTGTGGTAGTTGCTGAGCTTCTCGGTGTGAGCCTTGGTGCCGGTGGCGTGGCAGAACTGCACGTCCTTGAACTCCTTGGCGGCCTGGATCATGAAGTCCTCGTGGCCGAAGCTGTCGGCGAAGACGACGTTGCAGCCGGCGTCCACGAGCTCGGCAGCGGCGTTGTAGCACTCCTGGCCCTCGGGGATGTTGGTCTTGATGATGTACTGATCCTCGCTCAGGCCGGCGTTCTTGCAGGCAGCCTTCGCGGCGTCGATGAAGTTCTTGTCGTAGGTGGAGTTCTCGTCATGCAGGCAGATGAAGCCGACCTTAATCTTGCTCTCGGCTTTGTCGCCGCCCTCGGTCTTGCTGCCGCAGGCGCACAGTGCGAACACCATGACGAGCGCGAGCAGCATCGAAACGAACTTTTTCATTCTCAGCTCTCCCTCTAATGATCAAAATTTTATTTATCTGCATTGCTTGCGCAAAGAAGATACAAAAAAACATTGGCAGGTGCAGCCGTGTTACGGCGCTCCTGCCAATGTGGAACCGGGAAGATGCAGAACATGCCATCTCCCGCGGGGAATTTCACATCGATAGTCCGGCAATTTACGGTGCCAGGTAGAAACGCCAAGCCATATCCTTTGGTATATATCGACTGCTATTAACGATTGCTCCCGCCGCGCGGGAACACTTATACGTTACCATGGGCGAACGGGGTTGTCAACCGTCGAAATGAGCGAATTTCACACTTTTGAAACATTTTCCCCGTCGATTTGCACAACGTTGCTCAGCAGAACACGATGCCGGTCTCGGGGTCCATGCTCTGCACGCGGGCAAGCGATTCCACACGGTAGCCGCGCGCGCGGATGCGTGCACCGCCGGGCTGAAACGCCTTTTCCACCGCAATGCCGGCGCCGACCACGGTCGCGCCCGCGTTTTCAATGAGCGTGATGAGCCCGTCGAGCGCCGCGCCGTTGGCGAGGAAATCGTCGATGACGAGCACGCGGTCGCTCGGCGAGAGGTACTCGCGCGAGATGCGGATGGTGTTGTCATTACCGTGCGTGAACGAGTGCACGACCGTCGTGTACGCATCGTCGGAGACGTTGCGGCTCTTGGTTTTCTTGGCGAACACGACCGGGCAGTCGAACACGAGCCCGGCCACGGCCGCGATGCCGATGCCGCTGGCCTCGATCGTGACGAGCTTGTTCACGCCGCAGCCGTCGAACAGCCGCTTCCACTCCTCCGCCATCGCCAGAAACAGCTTCGGGTCCATCTGATGGTTCAGAAACCGGTCCACTTTCAGGATCTCGCTGGATTTGACCTCGCCCTCGGCGAGGATGCGCTGCTCGAGAAGCTGCATATCGCTCCATCCTCCCACAATCAATAAGATGGTTTTTATCGTAGCACCCGCGCCGGGCGCGCGCAACCGTTTTTCGCAAAAAAACCGGCAAATCGCCGAATGGACGGTTTTTGTGCCGGACGCGGTTGACTTTCCCGTCGATGTGCGGTATCATCGGTTCCTACAAGTAGGAAAAGTATGAATTTCTGCGACAGGAGGCGAGGCTATGCCCGGAGGCAAGCACGTGCTCGGCCAGAGCCGCGACCGGCACATCTTCGGCACGGTGAAGGTCGGCGAAAAGGGCCAGATCGTGATCCCGAAAGAGGCGCGCACGGTCTTTGGCATTCAACCGGGAGACACGCTGCTCGTGCTCGGCGACGAGACGCGCGGCATCGTGGTCACGCGGCCGGAGGTCATGCGCGACGTGGCCGCAAGAATTTTCGACGAATCTGACGAATGATATAAGGAGAGGAACGATGAATACAGAGTCCATGTACACCGCGCTCGGCATCACACCGGCGGTGCACCGCTTCGGCGAGGAGGTGCTCGCCGGTCTGCGCGCGCGCTTTGACGAGATCGACCGCGTCGCGGAATACAACCAGTGCAAGGTCATCGGTGCGATGCAGAAAAATCGCGTCGACGCGACGCACTTTGCCGCCACCACGGGCTACGGCTACAACGACGCCGGGCGCGACAATCTCGAGCGCGTCTATGCCGACTGCTTCCACACGGAGGCCGCGCTCGTGCGCCCCCAGATCACCTGCGGCACGCACGCGCTGACCGTGGCGCTCAGCGCCAACCTCCTGCCCGGCGACACGCTGCTCAGCCCCGTCGGCGCGCCGTATGACACGCTCGAGGAGGTCATCGGCATCCGCCCGAGCGCCTGCTCGCTCAAGGAATACGGCGTGCACTACCGGCAGGTCGACCTGTTGCCGGACTACGGCTTTGACTATCCGGCCATCGAGCAGGCGCTGCGCGACGGCGTGAAGCTCGTGACCATCCAGCGCTCGAAGGGCTACGCCACGCGGCCGACGTTCTCCGTGCAGCAGATCGGCGAGCTGATCGCGTTCTGCAAGCGCATCGACCCGAACGTCATCTGCATGGTCGACAACTGCTACGGCGAGTTCGTCGAGACGGTCGAGCCGTCCGACCTCGGCGCGGACATGATCGTCGGCTCGCTCATCAAAAACCCCGGCGGCGGCCTCGCGCCCATCGGCGGCTACATCTGCGGCCGTCAGGATCTGGTCGACCGCTGCGCCTTCCGTCTGAGCGCCCCCGGCCTCGGGCAGGAGGTCGGCGCGAACCTCGGGCTCATGCCGGCGTTTTATCAGGGCTTCTTCCTCGCGCCGACCGTGACGGCCGGCGCGCTCAAGGGCGCGGTGTTCGCGGCGAACGTCTATGAGCGGCTGGGCTTTCGCTGCATCCCGAACGCGGCCGAGCCGCGGCACGACATCATCCAGTGCGTGGAGCTCGGCTCGCCGGAGCGCATGGTCGCCTTCTGCAAGGGCATTCAGGCGGCCGCGCCCGTGGACAGCTATGTCGACCCCATCCCCTGGGCCATGCCGGGCTACGATTCGGAGGTCATCATGGCCGCCGGCGCGTTCGTGCAGGGCTCGTCCATTGAACTCTCGGCCGACGGGCCGATCCGCCCGCCCTACGCCGTGTATTTTCAGGGCGGCCTGACATGGTATCACGCCAAACTCGGCATTCTCATGAGCCTGCAGAAACTCGTGGACGCCGGTCTCGTTACACTTGATCAACTGGAGGAGAAATAAAGTATGTGGTTCTGGCTTTCCCTGATTGCCCTGCTGTGCTGGTCGGGCTCGGATCTGTTTTCAAAAATCGGCTGCCGCGACGCGGACGACAAGCTCGCGCACCTGAAGATGGTCATCGCCGTCGGCGTCGTCATGGGTCTGCACGCGGCGTATGAGATCTTCATCGGCGGCGTGAGCATCTCGTGGCACGTCATCTGGACGTACCTGCCCGTGTCGCTGCTGTATATTGTCTCGATGGCGCTCGGCTATATCGGCCTGCGCTATATTGAGCTGTCCATCTCGTCGCCGATCTGCAACGCCTCCGGCGCGGTGGTGGCCGTGCTGTACCTGTGCTTCGGCGGGCTGGACGAGGACCTCAGCGGCGGCATGCGCGTCATGGCGCTGGCCGCCATCGTGCTCGTGTGCGCCGGCGTGATCGGGCTCGGCGTGGTCGAGTCGCGCGAGGATGACGAGCTGCGCCGCGCGCGCCAGGCGGCCTCGAACTACCGCTATGCCAAGAGCTGGCTCGCCCTCGCGCTGCCGGTGGCCTACTGTCTGCTCGACGCGGCCGGCACGTTCGCCGACAGTCTCGTGCTCAGAAGTCTCGACCCGGACTCGGCCAACTGCGCGTATGAGCTGACGTTCCTGTTTGCGGCCGTGGTGTCGTTCGTGTATGTCAAGTTCTTCCGGCACGACCGCTTCCAGCCCAAGCGCGAGGCACCGAAATATATCGGTGCGCTCTTTGAGACGGCCGGTCAGTTCGCATACATCTATGCCATTGCAGACGAGGACCACGTCATGTACGCCGCGCCCATCATCGCGGCCTACTGCGCAGCGTCCGTGCTCTGGAGCCGCATCTTCCTGCGCGAGAAGCTCTCGTGGCGGCACTATCTCATGCTGGTGCTGATCGTCATCGGCATCGTGCTGCTCGGCATCCTCGACCTGTAAGCGTTGATCAAGCCCGCGGCCGCTCCTTGTGAG
>OLRD01001779.1_pt1 | contig 11275 bp, 10 predicted proteins | sample 1672051 | NCBI WGS metagenome assembly OLRD01 (sample SAMEA3136640, study PRJEB25190) | human gut metagenome | biome: human gut; feature: human-associated habitat; material: faeces | place: Austria | collected 2013 | reverse complement strand
CGTTTGCTCGTCAGTTTTTGATTTGATTATAACAGAACGTACGAAGTTTTGCAATATAAAAGCGCTCTGCCAAAAAGCAGGGCGCTGAAGGTTTGTTGGCAAGCCTATTCTTGGACGTTCAGGATGCGGCTCTCTTTTAAATGATAACCCTGCTTTTTATCGGTACGGTGTACAAATCACTTACATTCCTTCTTCATAGCAGAATAGCCGATGAGAACGGTCCACACATAGGCGCAGGTCTTGGGGATCATCAGCATCCCGATCATGGGGATGGCATTGGCCCAAAGAACAACGGGAATGTAGAAACCGAAGCTCAGCACGATGGTCAGCCATATCCAGCGGAAAGCCGAGTCGTTATGCTCCTTGGCGCTGCGGTAGAACAGCACGATGATCAGCAGGCCCATCAGTGCAAAAGGAATGTTACGGTAAATGCCCCAGGACAGCGGGGATCCGTCGCTCAGCCACTGGTTCTGCGGCATCATGCACAGGATAACACGCACAGCAGCCAGACCGTAGATGGCGGCAGTCAGGCCATTGCTGCCCTTGACCCGGTAGCGCTCACGCCAGACATAGTACAGCAGCACATAAAAGACTGTCATTGTCACAGAGGTGATCCACTTCCCCAGACCCAGGGGAACGGTAAAGTTTTCAAGACCCGTGGTGCATAGAGCCAGAGCACGGGGAATCAGATGGAACGAGTCGCCGGTACCCAGAACGACAGCCATCAGACCGAACAGCTTGAACTGGTGGCTGCCCTTGCAGCCGCGGATCATCAGGATACCGATGGTGATGACGGATACCAGATACACCGCATCAAAAACAGTTTCTACGATTGCTTGCATATTTGAAGATAAAACGATTTATAGTTCGATTTTGTTGTTGCGCAAACATTCACAGGAAGAATTTTCCTATACAAGTGTTGATTCGACGGATAAGCTGTGGCTCGGTGAACAAATAGCGACAATCAATTTTAAATCTACGATTCTAAATAGATTGCCGTGGAGACTTACAACAGATTTTGATTTTCTGTCGATGCTTTATAAAATAGATCAAGCGGCGGTTCCCATTACAAAATATGTAGATATTTTTAATGGAATTCAAACAAGTGCAGAGCGTCCTACGCCAGTTTATTGGTTTTCTTCAGACGAAATTCTAGAGGAGAATTATAATACTATTAGACTTTCTCGAAATGGAAAAGAATACCAAATCGAACGTGAGATTTTACGTCCATATTTTAAACCCACCAAAAAAGCTGAAAAGGGATTGAATTCGTATAGCACATTGGCAACAGATAAGTGGATTATTTTCCCTTATGATAAACAAGGAAAGCTATTTTCAGCTGACTGTATGGAGTTTCGCTTTCCAGGAGCATTTAACTATTTGAAGGATTACTATAATCGCCTTGTTCCTAAATGCGTATCGAGCAAAGGAATCAGAGATGTTCCGAATGCTACAGCGGATACATGGTATCAGTATGGAAGAACACAAGCATTGACTGCATTTATTGACACGCCAAAGCTAATCGTTGGAGTCCTAAGTAAGGAACCAATGTATGCGCTAGATACAAATGATATGCTGATTGCATCCGGTGGAACGGCGGGTTATTGTGCTGTGTCGAAAAAGACTGGTAGCCCGTATGCATTAGAGTATATTCAGGCTTGGCTGTCTAACCCTATTACTGAAAGAATTTTGGATATTGTTGGAAGTGATTTTGAAAATGGTTTTACAGCACGAGGGACTTTTGTTTTGTCAACATTACCATTTGTGGAACTGGATTTTAATGACGTAAAGCAAAAAGCACTTTACAATAAGGTGATTGAGAATACCCACAGAATTTATAGTATCAACGGGGAGCTTAAGAATCATCCGCCTAAACGAGTGGTTACTGTACTACAGGATGAGAAAGATATGCTCATTGGCGAAATTCAGAATCTAATTGAAAAGGTGTACAGGTTTGAGATTTAAGAGAGGTTATTTTAGATGAAACTCAAAAAGGATAGTACTGAACAAAAGTTAAGAGGTGCATATTATACACCTCAACAACTGGCTACTGATATGGTACGCCTTTTCGAGACTGACGATATTAAGAGCGTGTTGGAACCAAGCTGCGGTGATGGCGTTTTTCTTGATGCATTAAGTGAAGCTCGCTTGTTGGGTAAGATTCATAGCATCGAAGCCGTTGAAATAGAAGAAGACGAAGCAAAAAAAGTGCGTGGCAGATATGATAATGCTCCGCAAGTAAGGGTTTTTAATGAGGATTTCTTTGATTTCTATAAGGAACAATTAGGAAAGAAAACGTATGACTTAGTGCTTGGAAATCCACCATATATTCGTTATCAATATTTGCAGGAAAAGCAGAGAGAGTGCCAAGCACAAATTTTGAAATCTCATGGAATGAAGTCGAACAAACTAATAAATGCATGGGTTGCGTTTATGGTAGCATGTATTCAGCTTCTTTCAGAAAAAGGAAAAATTGCATTTGTCATTCCGGCAGAAATTTTGCAAGTTGCATATGCAGAAGATCTTCGACTCTATTTGGCGGATAATCTTGCCAAAATCACGCTTATCACGTTTGAACAGCTTGTGTTTCCTGACATTGAGCAGGAGGTGGTTGTTTTTATAGGGGAAAAAGGAAATGAGGAAAAAGGTATTCGAATTATTGAAATGAAAGATCTTAGCGGATTCGATACCTTGAACTTGAATTCTAACGGTTTTCAACCTATGCAGCACGTTAGAGAAAAGTGGACCAAGTACTTTATAAGCAAAAAAGAACTCGATTTGATTCAGAAATTGAAATCGGATAATCGTTTTTCTGAATTTTCAGATTATGGGCTTATAAATATTGGAATTACAACTGGAAATAATGGATACTTTTCTATAACAGAAAAAAAGACTAAACAATACCATCTTGAGGAGGCAACGCGGCCTTTAATTGGAAGAAGCTCACATGCACATGGTATATATTTTACTGAACAAGATTGGAATCATAATAAGCAAGTTGGAAAGCAAGCTAGGCTTGTTTGCTTTCCGGAAAATATTTCATATGAAAATTATCCTCAAAGCTATAAAGACTATATTTTAGAAGGAGAAGCAAATAATGAGAATGTGGGGTATAAATGTTCGATTCGAGACAGGTGGTATATTATTCCATCTGTTTGGGTCCCAGATGCTTTTTTCCTAAGGCGTAATAATCTGTATCCCAAGTTTGTTCTAAATCAATGCGGAGCAGTTTCTACGGACACAATGCACAGAATAAAATTTAATGAGGGAGTTGACCCTGAAAATATACTGCTAGCGTACTATAATAGTGTGTCGTTTGCATTTACTGAGATTTGCGGAAGAAGCTACGGTGGAGGTGTTTTGGAAATTCTTCCTACAGAAGTTGGAAAAGTGTTGCTTCCTAAAATTGAAAAAATTGATGCGGATCACCGTGAAAAGCTTTTGAGCGAAATAGATCGAATTGTCAGGGAAGATGACGATATCGAGAAAGCTTTAGATATAGGTGACAAGGAAGTTTTGGTTGGGATGCTGGGTTTTGACCAAGAAATATGTGATCAGTGCCGGACAATCTGGAAAAAAATGCAGAGAAGACGATTGGGAAGAGGATGAACTTTTGCTATTTTTACAAGGATGTGCTTTATGGATGGAATGAAAGAAACATGAGTGCTTTTTCGACAAGAGAATTGGCAACGGCCTTTTGGACAGGAATAATATTGGTAGCCGTAGGAATGGCGATAGTCACTAATAAAAAGGCAAGGAAGAGTTTTATAGAAGTTCTGAAATGCTTCTTCGGCCGGAAGATAAGGATGCTGTGGGAAATATATTTCTTGTATATCGGGATAATTACATTCTTGTTTTCAAGATTGCCAATATGGGAAAGTATATATTTAAAAGATATTATTATTTGGACGTTTTTTTCGGGACTGACTATTTGCATAAATGCAGTTGCCGGCGAGGCTGATGAAAAGTATATACTTAAAGTTCTGAAAGACAATATTAGATTTACGATGGTTACAGAACTTTTATTAAGTACTTTTACATTTAGTTTTTGGGTTGAATTGATAATAATTCCGATAACAACAGTTATTGTATTGTTCGATACAGTTGCAGAACATAAAAGTGATGCAATAGCAGTACATAAGCTATTGCAGGATGTGATAGCCTTTGCTGGACTATGTGTGATACTTCAAACAGTGAGAGTGGGAATTCTGGAATATCGAGAACTTAATGTGATAAATACATTAGTGAGTTTCTTTATTCCAATTGTCTATTTACTTCTTGTCACACCGCTAGAGTATGCATTTGAACTATATTCGAAATACGAAATGCTATTTATACAGATGCATTTTAAAGAGCCAAGCGATAAGATGGTCCAGAGAAAAAGACATTTGAAAGTGATAAAGGTGTGTGGATTGTCTGTTAAAAGAATTATGCTGTTTCAAAAGCAGTGCATACCACGAATGTATATTTCGATGCCGGATGTAGAATTTGATTTGTTGATAAGTCATTTGGAAGACAGAAGTTAATAAAGCTAAAAGCTTGAAAACATATAAGAAATCGTTTATAATACTCACAGAGATTCCGCTGGCTATGTGATACTATCCTGATACTAAAAAATCAGCAAGCCGCATCTACCACGGCAATCTCATGGAAAAGTGGACATCCAAGAACAGGCTGACTAAACAAATTTGCTTAGTAAGGATCTGAGCTTACCGAGCTCGAGTAATAAAAATTTGCCTTCCGGCTTTTTGAACCTCTCGAAAATAGAACAGAACAACGTAAAAAAAAAAAACAGCCCCGCTTTCAAGATTTTTCGCTTGAAGGCGGGGCTTTTTCGCGTCCAAAGCAACAGAAAAAATAACACCCGAGGCAGGATCAAACCGGTATCACGGTTCCTTTTCCCCTGGGAAAGCCAGAGCTTCCAGCCGGCCCGCGACTTATGAGATCCTCTTGACAAAGTGGAAAGAGGCAGTATAATAAATATGAACATTGTTCATATTGAGGGTGACTACATGAATACGATCGTGACCTCCAAGGAAGAGATCTTAAAAAACAGCCGTGAGCTTATCCGGGAAAAGGGCTGGGCGGCAGTCAGCATCCGTTCTGTCGCCTCGGCATGTGGGGTCTCGGTCGGCTCGATCTACAACTATTATGACTCCAAAGCTGAGCTTATCAGCGCCACGGTCGAGAGCGTCTGGTGCGAAATTTTCCACCGCCCGCAGGACGAGGCCGTGTTTCAGGACGTGCAGACCTGTGTCAAATGGATGTACGAGCGCATGGCCTACGGCGATGAGCAGTATCCCGGATTCTTCACACTGCACTCTCTCGGCTTTATGCAGGAGGAGAAGGCCGATGGCAAACGGCACATGCAGCGAATCTGGCACCATATCTTAAACGGTCTGTGTACGGTGCTGCAACAGGATACCAAGATCCGTCCGGGCGCTTTTAATGAGCAATTCACCGTTGAAAAATTTGCCGATGTTCTGTTTTCGCTTATGCTGTCTGCTTTGCTGCGGCAGGACTACGACCCCGCCGCTGTGCTGGAGATCGTGCGCAGGACCTTATATTGACCGCATTTTCTTCCCACACTGCTGTGGGAATTTTATAGCGTCCAAATTGAACACTGTTCACTCAAAGGGGATGCTCATAGGAAAGCTCATCGCAGTATCCTGTTGCTGCTTGCCTGCCTTGTGTGGAACACTGCCAGCTTCAATATCCTGCGCTTTGGATGCAGCTATGCCAAACAAGCCCCTGATGACCGTAAAAACTAGGACGACCCTGCAAAAAATGCAGTGTTACAATAAATTTGATGTATCGACAAGGAGCGATCAACTAGTTGTGCATCACCAAAGTCATCCAAACTTACAAGGTACTTTTCCTCTGCAATCAAATTTCGAAGGTGTTCTCCTGCCCCAATCTTAAAAAACTTATTTGGTACAATATAACAAATATATCCCTCATCTTTTGTCTTTCTAATAGCTTGCTCTACAAAAATAAAGTACTTATCAAATTGCTTATACGCCGTTCTATACTTTTTCCTGTAGATTTCGATTTCACTACTGGGAAGAAGCGCATGCATATCTTCTGTGCTCACATATGGAGGATTTCCGATTATTACATCAAAAAATTCTCCTTTATTAATTTTCTTCCAGTCAAAAGGAACCAAGTCCAGCCGCTGACTCTCTGCATTTAAAATGCCCTGCATCTCCTTCTCACTTACAAGAGCATTTCCAAAGAAAATATTTGCACTCAAATCAGGGAGAATAGGTGTCACCAAAGCCACGGACGGTGCAGTTTCACCTTCAATCAACTTAATTAGTAGTGAGAATTTTGCAACTTCTGCAGCATGAATGTCAATATCAATACCATATATACAGGAACAGAGAATCTCTTTCTTCTCTGAAAGAGGAAGTTTATATACATGATTTCCAATTTCCTCCAGATGTTCTTTTTGTCCTGCATTTAAATACCATTGTACACAATAATTTTGAAGATATGAAAATACCTCCTCCAAAAAGACACCCGATCCACATGCAATGTCTGCAATTCGAATCTTTAGCAGTTCTTTTGGCGTTTTCTCTGCACAAGCTTTTGTCAGCGTTTTCTCAACCATATATTTAACAATTTCGGTTGGCGTTGTAACTACAGAACGATTAACACACTCTTTCTTTTGTTGTAATCCAATACTGCCATCTTTCAATGCAACAAGCTGCTCCGTTAAAAACAACTCATAAATTTTACCTAAAACGTGCGGTTCAATAATGTTAAAAAGATACGGACTCTGTGGGTAATATAGTCCTTCAATCATTTCTGAAATCACATCACACGACAAATCAAAAATAATATCATTCCCAGAAAACATTCCAGAATTATATCTATGATCTGCCGTCCCAAAAAGCTGTTCTAGTTGTTCTTTCAACTGTGATTTATCTGTAATTGTTTCTTTCAAATTGTGATAAAGCGGGAGATTTTTATCCTCGCAAATTCTTAAAAACACAATTTGGTTAATAAATTCCTGCACGACATCATTTAAAACTTCCAGTGATTTATATCTACCACCTTTAGAATATAGTTCATTACTAAGTGCTACTCTCCATCCGTTGATTTGAGACAAGAACATTTCATCAACTTGTTGTGTCTGCGCACCTATTTCAAAAGACCTATTATTTATATTTTTATCGAACTCACCTGAATATACAGTATCCCTTGAAATCAAGTCATTGATTTCAATAAACTTTTCCATATATTCAGTATAATGGTATAATCTATACCGAGCAATCGCGCAATCATCTTTCTCGTTTGGCAAATAACACGTATCATAAACTGCCAGATACTCAAAGTTTGTTAAAACAGCAATTCTATGCTTTGCGTTCCAGCCATACTTTCTTGTTTGGAAAGCCGGTGCCTCCGCCCTTGTAATATCTACAGCAGGTTTCTTTGCTTCAACAAAAAATTTTGCGACACCTCTTAGTGTCATTGTATAATCTGGACGATCCGAGTGGTTCGAATAATTTTCTGCTATTACCTCCCTATACTGAGGAGCAACACCTTTTTCATTGGCTACATCCCAACCTAAAAGTTTGAGAAAAGGGTCAATAAACTCAATCCTACAAGAGTGCTCATTATAATTCTGTTTTGTATCTTTATAGTAGTCCAAATTCGCACTAAATTGTTCTACCAACCGTTGTAGCTCGTTCATCTTATTCACCTTTCAGGCCGCCTTTCCTCTTCTCACACGTAGGTTTTTTGGCGTTTTCTGGAATAATCCAAATTCGACTCAAACGAGCCACTCCAGCTATACGATTAGCTTTACATAAAATTTGAACCTGCCTTGCAGTTATCCCCCACTTTTCAGCAGCTTCTTGAACTGTTATATAGCCATTCATTACGCAACACCTCGTCACCAAGATACTATACCGATTTTAATTATATTCGTTTAAACGAAACTTGTCAATTATAATATTTTCCCCGAACCATCCAAAAATCCTGGATAGTTGCCCGATTGCCTGAGCTATTAAGCAATACTTAACAACTGCCCTGAACTCTTCGGAATTTCCGAAAAGTTGCCCCGTACGTCCTATATGTACAGCCCCCGCCAACATTCGCTGGCGGGGGCTGCTATGCTTACAGTTCTATGCTGTTCTGCCTGTTCTTCTTCTGGCTCCTATCTGTGGTCTGCTCCTGCTCCCTCATAAGCCCAATGACCTGCTGCATCTTTTCGGCACCGAAATAGTTCCATACTCGCCTGAAATCACGTTTCATCGCATAGAACTGAGAGTTTTCAGCCTCCACCTCTTTCAGCCGCTGGCTTAGATGATGGGTAGCTTTCTTCTCGTCCTGATAGAAGTGCAGATACTTATCCCGCTCATCCTTGACCTCCCAGTACTTCCGATGGAGGGCAAAGAGTACCTTCACCAACTTCTGGATCAGCGGCATTGCCTTCTTCTCCCGATAGCTCTTGGCGGTCTCAAACGTGGCTGCTTCCGGCACCCATTCTTCTGGCCGCTGGGAGTACTGCGCTGACAGGTTTTCCAAACCTTCCATGATGGGAGCCAGCTTGTTCAGCTTCTGGCTCTGCTTCTGGTAGGTCTGCTCCACTTTCTGCATCCGCTGCTCGGCAGCGTCTACGGCTGTCTGCGCTGTTTCCAGTTGCTCCTGCATCTCGATCAGGTCGGTCTGGCGCTCCTGCTTGGCAGCTTCCAGAGCCGCTACCTCTTTACTACGCTCCTGCTTTTTGAAGTCCAGCACAGACAGGTGCTCTTCGTGGGTGCCTTTCTGTTCCCACTCGATGCCGTGCCGCTCCATCACGGCGGCAAGCTGCTCTTTCTCGGCGTTGATCCACTGGTTCAGCTCGGATTCTCGCTTGGAGCCGCCTGTAAAACCCAAGGCCTTCAGAGCCTGCTTCAGGGAGACCTTGGTGTCCAGTCCTTTGCCCTTCCAGCCGGACACATACGGCACGAAGTCGATGTGCAGATGGGGCGTAGCTTCATCCATGTGGAGGAATGCTCCGAACACCCGCAGTGTCGGGTTCCGCTCTTGGAAGCCCTGCATATACTCGTCCAGCAATTCCTTTGCCAGTGCGCCGTTCTCGGTCAGGACGCCCATATCATCTTTGTTGCCGATCTGGACGATCAACTCATGGAAGAGCTTTTCCTGCTTGCCTGTCCGCAGGTGCTCATAGTAGTCGTTGATACAGCGGTCCTTGCGCTTCTGCTTGGCGTTGTAGCGGTTCACTGCCTCGTCAAACAGTTCGTGGTACACCTTCTGAATCGGCTCATCCCGGTACACGACATTCAGGCTGCTGCGCTTCGGGTCAACGTTTTCAGCGGTGAAACTTCTCCGGTTATGGTTGAGGGAGCCGGGACCCCGCATTGCGGAAATGGTTCTTTTCAATCGCACGTCCTTTCTCTGTGGAAGTAACTGGTGCCGGACACGGCAAAGGCTTTGTTACTTTCGTCGAAAGTAACGCAAAAGCACTTTTGACAGACGTTCCGTCCATCAAAAGATGCCTTTGCGCCCTGCCGGGGGCTTCCGTCTGCGGACGGGGTTTCGCTGTACCTCGCCGCTGCCCGGTCCAACACCACCTTCCTGCGTGATTGCATTCACAGGAGCGTGACACGCTCCTGTACTTTGCCAATAGAGGGACTCACCAGCGGAAGCTTTCTGGCACGCCTCGTCTGTCCAGATACTCCTGCCGAGCCTGCTCCCGCTGTTCCTCGGTGGGTGCTGTCTTGTACTGGGCATACAGCTCATGCCGCAGCATCGCATCCAATTTTTGCTCCAGACCCTGCTCAATGACCTCTTCGTACTCATTTTCGCCGCTCAAATGATAATGCAGCAAGGCGACGAAAAGTTCCTGCGAAATCTGCACATTTTTCATCATTATCACCATCCCGTGTCGGTTGTGTCGATTGTGACGGTATTTTACATAGTAGCAAAAATACCGTCACAACCGTCACGAATCGTCACGTCCCAGAATTTTCCAGCGTTAATTTGACCACTCTGCCCTCATGGGTGCGCTTGCTTTCGTACCGAATTCCATAATCGTTGTAGAGCCTGTCGGCACTCACATTCAGCTTCCGGGTCAGGATGTTTGCCTGTATGCTCACACCCGGCAGACGTTCCAGCAGCTCCGTGGGCGTACCGCTCCACTCTGGCTGTTCCGGGGTGAGCATCTTTGCCACCGCTTCCAGAAGCGGGTCGGGCGGCAGCTTCCAAAGTTCCGTTTCGGCTCCTTGGAACTCCCAGACACAGCGTTCTCGGTTGAACTCCAATGTCAGCTCCTGATCCGGCTGGTCACGCCCCACGCTTCTTCTGCATGATGAATGCGCCATCCGCTGCACCCAACAGACCGTTGGTGCCGGAGATCATATCAAAGCTGTCCTCGGCTTCCATCTTCCGGGTGTGATGAACCACCAGCAGGCAGATGCCGTACCTGTCGCTGAAAGTTTTCAGTTTGGTCACGATCTCGTAGTCGCTGGCGTAGCTGTATCGGTCACCGCCGATCTCCCGCACCTTCTGCAGGGTGTCGATGATGATGAGCCGTACATCCGGGTGCTCCCGGATGAATCCTTCCAACTGCTGGTCAAGTCCCTCGCTCACGGACTTAGCTTGCGTTGCGAAGTAGAGATTGCTGGTCTCCTCTACCCCGAACATCCGGGAGAGCCGCCGCTGCAGCCGGGCGTAATCATCCTCCAACGCCAGATAGAGGACGGTGCCTTGATGCACCTCGTACTCCCACAACGGAAGCCCCATCGCCACATGGTAGGCGAGCTGCCCCATGAAGAAGGACTTGCCCACCTTGGGTGCTCCTACAAAGAGGTAGGTGCCACTGTACAGCAGGTCGTTCACGATGGGCTTCCGGGGTGGATACACCGTGTCGTACAGCTCGGTCATTGATACCGTGTTCAGTCCGAAATTGTTTGACTTTTTCGCGGCTTGCAGATTGATTTGCTTGCCCGAACACTGGCATATAAGGACAATGGCTTTTTTTGCTTGATGGATTTGTTATAATATTGGTGGTAATTTTATCAGACGACTGTACCGCATCTGCGCCAACAGATGTACCCGGTACGGTCGTTTTTCTATTGTCCGTCATTCGCATTCCTCCTTAAGTCCGTTCAACGTCAGGGCTACCATTTGCAAGGTCTCCAGCAAGTCCGGCGGGACTTCTTCATCCACGGCCAGCCGCTGTAATTCCTGATAGATCAGCTCCATCTGGCCTCGTAGGGCTTTGTAGACCCTTGGGTTGCCTACCACGGTGATTTCCCGGTCG
>OLRD01001775.1_pt1 | contig 11307 bp, 11 predicted proteins | sample 1672051 | NCBI WGS metagenome assembly OLRD01 (sample SAMEA3136640, study PRJEB25190) | human gut metagenome | biome: human gut; feature: human-associated habitat; material: faeces | place: Austria | collected 2013 | reverse complement strand
GCAGGCAGGAAGCGCCTCCACGCGCCGGAGCAGCTCCGGCCAGCGGGCATCGAGCGGCTCCGGCGACGCGAACGCCGCCGCCAGCGCCGCCGGCGCCATGGGTTCGGGTGCTGCATCGGCCGCCGGCACCTTCCCGGCGGCCAGCGCCGCAATGCGGTGCCGGTCGAGCTGGCGCTGTGCCGCACGGGCAAAATCGAGCGCCGCCGCGAGGTTTTCCTCCGCCGTATGCCCCGGCCGCACCAGCAGCGCGAGCACCCGGTCGCGCACCGCCGTGACGGCGGCGGTCAGCCGCCGCTCCCGCGCACCGGCCACATAGCCATCGTCCGGCAGCGGCGCGGAGACAAAGCGCAGGGGTGCCGTGCGCGCCAGCAGCCGCCGTGCGGCCTCCGGGCACGCGGGCGAAAGTCCGCGCTCCACCCGGTCGCACAGCAGCACCTCCCAGCGCGGGAAATCCCGGCACGTGCGGCACAGGCTCTGTTCGCCGAGTGTGCGCTGCAGCTCGCACAGGCCGTCCGCGCACAGAAACGGGCAGCGCCCCTCCGTCTGCGCAAAGTACGTATCGCCCTCGCTGTCCACGCGCAGCACGCGCCGCAGCTTTGCCGCCAGCGGATGCTGCAGGCGCAGGTAGGCGTCCTGCGCGTCCGGATCGACGACGATCTCCCACGCAGCGCAGCATGTCTGCGGGCACGCCCCGGCCAGGCACCGGAACGCGGCATAGTCATCGGATCGGGTCTGGTACATGGCGGCCTCCTCGCGCATTTTTGTCTATTGTAACACATCGCACGCCGCAGGAAAAGGGACGTTTCCACACTCCGTGCGCAAAAAACAGACGGACACCGAAATGTCCGTCTGTCTGTTGCTGTTATGACCGGCCGGCAGCTTACTGCTTGACCAGATCCATGAGGTTGATGATGCCGCGCGGGCAGATCTCGGCGCAGTGGCCGCAGCCGACGCACTTGTCGTAGTCGATCGTGGACACGAAGTTTTCGATCTTGATGGCTTCCGCCGGGCACTCGCGCTGGCACTTCATGCAGCCGATGCAGCCGACGTCGCAGATCTTGCGCGTGACGGCGCCCTTGTCCTGATTGCGGCAGCCGACAAGCACAGCCTGCTTATACGGCACCTTCTCAATGATCTTCTTCGGGCAGGCCTCGGCGCAGGCCATGCAGCCGACGCACTTGTCGCGGTCGACCTTGGCAACACCGTTGACGATGTGCATGGCACCGAACTTACAGGCCTTGGCGCAGTTGCCGAGACCGATGCAGGCGAAGCGGCACTCCTTGTTGCTCTTGCCGCCGAACAGCATGGCAGCCTGGCAATCCTGGGGCCCTTTGTAGTTGAAGCGCTTGACGGCGACGCCCTCCGCACCGGAGCACGGCACGAACGCGACCATCTTCTCCTCCGCACCGGCGGAGACGCCCATGATCGCAGCGATCTTGTCGGCAGCTTCCTGGCCGCCGGCGACGCAGCAGTTGACCGGAGCCTGACCCGCCGCGACCGCAGCGGCATAACCGTCGCAGCCGGGGTAGCCGCAGCCGCCGCAGTTGGCGCCGGCGAGACACTCACGCACGGCTTCCTGCTTGGGGTCGACTTCCACATGGAAGATTTTAGCGGCGAACGCCAGCAGCGCGCCGAACACGGCGCCCATGATGCCGAGGACGGCAATCCCTTCGAGAATCAAAGTAAAATCCATATTTCAGCCCTCCTTAGCCGATCTTCATGCCGGAGAAGCCCATGAAAGCCAGGGCCAGCAGACCGGCGGAGACGAGGCAGATCGGGAAGCCCTCAAAGCTCTCCGGATAGTCGGCAAACTCGAGCTTCTCGCGCACGCTTGCGAACAGGCAGATGGCGAGCATGAAGCCGAGACCGCCGAACACACCGTAGACCACGCTCTGCAGGAAGCCGAAGCTGTACTGCGTGTTGAGCAGCACGACGCCGAGCACGGCGCAGTTGGTGGTGATCAGGGGCAGGTAGATGCCGAGCGCGGAGTACAGGGACGGGATGGACTTTTTGAGGAACATCTCGATGAACTGCACGAGCGCGGCGATGACGAGGATGTAAGCGATCGTCTGCAGGAAGCCCAGGCCGAGCTTGACGAGCAGGCAGTTGACGAGCCAGCAGATAGCGGACGCCAGGCCCATAACGAACGTGACGGCGAGGCCCATGCCGGCGGCGGTGTCGATCTTGCTCGAGCAGCCGAGGAACGGGCAGCAGCCGAGGAACTGCGAGAAGATGAAGTTATTCGTCAGCACGGCGCTGAGGATGATGGCAAAAATACTGGTCGTAGAACTCATGTTATGCCGCCTCCTTTTCCTGCGCTGCGAGCGCTTTTTCCTTGGCTTCCTTCTTCTCGGCAGACTTGCGCAGCGCGTACTGCATGAGCGCGATCAGGCAGCCGAGGGTGATAAAGCCGCCGATCGGGAGCGTGAGCACGAGCGCGCCGTACTCGGACGGGAAGATCTGAATGCCGTTGCCGGTGCCGATGACACCGTCGATGGTGTTGAAGATGCCGGTACCGAACGAGCCCTTGCCGAGCAGCTCACGGATGACGCACATGGCGATGAGCACGAGCGTGTAGCCGAGGCCCTGGAAGATGCCGTCGAAGAACGACGGGCCGACGGGGTTTTTCTGGCAGAACGCCTCGGCGCGGCCGATGATGATGCAGTTAACAACGATCAGCGGGATGAACACGCCCAGAGACGCGCTCAGTGCGGGGACGTAAGCCTGCAGCAGCAGATCAACGATGGTGACGAAGCCCGCGATGACCAGCACGAAGATGGCCAGACGGATATCGTTCGGAATGACTTTGCGGATGAGGGAAATGACCACATTGCAGCAGGTCAGAATGACGAGCACGGACAGGCCCATGCCGATGCCGTTGAAGAGGCTGGTCGTGATGGCCATGGTGGCGCACATGCCGATGAGCTGCACGAGGACCGGGTTATTGGTAATGAGGCCTTCCTTGAACTGTTGTTTGATATTCATGTTTCAGCCCTCCTTAACCCAGCGACTTGGCCGCGTTGATGACGGTCTGCACTTCGGTAACGACGGCACGGGACGTGATCGTCGCGCCGGAGATGGCGGTGATGTCGCCGCCGTCTTTGGCAAGCTTCATACCGTCGCCCTGGCCGACGAGGTTGTCGCGCCAGGCGCCTTCGTTCGTGTCCGCCGCCTTGGCGCCGAGGCCGGAGGTCTCGGAGTGCTTCGTGACGTACACGCCGGTGCAGTTATAATCATCGTCCAGACCGACGACCATGGTGATCATACCCTGCGCGCCGGAGAACGTGGCCTCGGCGACGTAGCCGGCCTGCTGGCCGCCGGTGGTGGCGGTGCTGAGCTTGGTGATGGTGCCGTCGTTCTCAAAATCGGCCTGCTCGGTGTATTCGTCGGCCGCGAGGACGTTGGCGTATGCTTTCTTGGTCGTCTCGGCCGCGCGCATGGCGATGGTGTCCTTCGTCAGCTCATTGACGAGGCCGAGGGCCAGCGCCATGATGGCGGACACGGCAAAGAGCACGAGCGCGAGCTTGATGATCTGGCCGCCGCCGGATTTCTTTTCAGTCTTTTCAGCCATTTGCAGCAGCCTCCTTTGCTTCTTTCTTCGCAGCCTTTGCAGCGGCCTTCTTGGCCTTGACGTCCTCACGGCTGACGCCAAACTGACGGCGCTGGGTGTGCTTGTCGAACATCCATGCGCAGCAGTTCATGATGAGGATGGCAAAGGAAACGCCCTCCGGGAAGCCGCCGAACACGCGGATGAGCACGGTCAGCGCGCCGCAGCCGACGCCGTAGATGATGCGGCCGGGAGCGGTGACGGGGCTGGTGCTGTAGTCGGTCGCCATGAAGAAGGCGCCGAGCAGCAGGCCGCCGGACAGGAGGTTGTCGAGCATCCACTCGACGTGGGTGTAGCCGCCGCCATTTTTGCTTCCGAAGATGAGCGTCAGCAGCGCGACGGTGCCGATGAACGACACGGGGATGTGCCAGGTGATGACCTTGCGGCACAGCAGGTACACGCCGCCGATGAGCAGCGCGAGCGCGCTGACTTCACCGAGGCAGCCGGGCATGGTGCCGAGGAACATGGACTTATAAGTAAAGTACTGCGGCAGCGCCTCGCCGGCCTTCATGTAGCTGAGCGGGGTGGCCATGGTGGTCGCGTCCGCGCCGATGACGGACGTCAGGCTGCCGGGCACGACCCAGGTGGTCATGAACAGCGCGTAGGAAGCGAGCAGGAACGCACGGCCGGCGAGCGCCGGGTTGAGGAAGTTCTTGCCGATGCCGCCGTAGAGCTGCTTGACGACCACGATGGCGAAAAACGCACCGATGATCGGCAGCCACCACTTGCAGTTGGCCGGCAGGGTGTACGCGAGCAGGATGCCCGTGACCACGGCGGACAGGTCGCCGATGGAGTCGGGCTTTTTCATGAGCTTGCGGTAAACCCACTCAAAGAACACGCACGACACAATGGACACGGCCAGCGGGATGAGCGCCTGGGCGCCGAACTGCCACACGCCGACACACAGAGCCGGGAGCAGGGCGATGATCACGTCGAGCATGATCTCGCGGGTGCCGCGCTTGGCGCGCACCTGAGGCTGGTAGGCAGCGTCAAAGGTAAATTCTTTCGGTGTCATTTCGTTTCAGCCTCCTTTGCAGCGGCTTCCGCGCGGGCCTTTTCTTCAGCTGCACGGGCGGCGAAGAGGAGCTTTGCGGTCTTGAAGGTATGGGTCAGGGGCAGACGGCCCGGGCAGTTGTACGAACAGCTGCCGCACTCGAAGCAGTCGAGGATATGGTACTTCTGCATGTTCTCGAAGTCGCGGTTCTGATAGTACTTATACATGTACAGCGGCTCGAGCTTCATCGGGCAGACGGTCAGGCACTTGCCGCAGTGGATGCACGTCGGATTCTCGACGGAGCGGTCTTCCTTATCGGTGAAGAACAGGATACCCGCGGTACCCTTGATGTTGGGCGCCTCGAGATTCGTAGCGATCAGGCCCATCATGGGTCCGCCGAGGACGATCTTCTTCGGCTCGACGACGAAGCCGCCGCACTGCTCGACGATGTAGCTGAACGGGGTGCCGAAGCGGCACTGCAGGTTGTAGGACTTATCGCCCATGGCGCTGCCGGCGACGGTGAGGACACGCTCGATGCTGGGCATGCCTTCGTAGCAGGCGCGGTAGATGGCGTAAGCCGTCTGGGTGCTGATGACGTTGCAGCCGACGCCGGACGGCAGGCCGCCGGGCTTGACCTCACGGTTCGTGATGGCCTTGATCTGCATCTTCTCGGCGCCCTGGGGGTACTTCACGTTCTCCGGCACGATCTCCACGCCGTACTGCGCGGGGTTCTTGGACAACAGCAGGTCGATGGCGTCCTGCTTGTTCTTCTCGATGCCGTAGTAAGCCTTGTCGAGGCCGGACGCGATGCGCGCCAGCTCGATGCCCTTGAGCAGCTCCTCAGGGTGGTTCTTCATGGTCAGGTGGTCGCCGTTGAGGTACGGCTCGCACTCTGCGCCGTTGATGATGAGGGTATCGACCTTGCCAAGGCCGCCGCGGATCTTGAACGCAGTCGGGAACATGGCGCCGCCGTGGCCGACGATACCGGCCTCGCGGATGCGCTCGAGGATGGCCTCAGGATCCTTCATCTGCTCGGGCGTCAGGGGCGCGAGATCCGTGCAGGGGGTGTCCTGGAAGTCATTTTCGATCACGATCGCGGGGATCATATCGCCAAGGGGGTGGGGTCTCGGCTCAATAGCGATCACCTTGCCGGAGACCGTCGCGTGAATGGGCGCGGAGACGGGTGCCGGATTGTCAGCGATCTTCTGACCCATCTTCACATAATCGCCCACCGCGACCAGCGGTTTGCAGGGTGCGCCGATATGCTGCATCATCGGGAGCACGACCTGCGGCGGAGGCGCAATGACGGTCACCGGAACGTCCGGAGCCTTCATGTAGTTGGGATGAACTCCGCCATGAAACTTAAAGGGCATTTGCATCACCTCTCTATTTTTTGACCCACATATATTAGCACACCAGCCTAACTTCGTCCACCAAAAATGGCGGAAAAACATCAAATTGTACTAATTTAAATATTAACGAACCTGCAAAAATGCTGACAAATCCAACATTTCCGGAAACTTTGCAACATTTTGTGCATATTGGCGGGATTTCTCGCCATTCCGGCGCGCCGGGCGGAAAAAAATTCTGTGTTCGGGACTTAACAAGCGGGGAAAAATCCTGTAAAATAGATAGCAAATGCTCTGCCGGCGCCGCCGGCGGCAAAAGGAGGCCACGTTATGCTGACACCCTGGGCGGATACGCTCGACCGCGCGCAGCCCCTGCCGGAGTATCCCCGGCCGCAGATGGTGCGCGACAGCTACCTGAATCTCAACGGCCCGTGGAGCTACGCGATCACGACGAGCGCGCAAAAGCCCGCGCAGGCCGACGGCACGATCCTCGTGCCCTTCTCGCCCGAGAGCGAGCTGTCCGGTGTGGGACACGTCCTGCAGCCGGAGGAATACCTGTGGTACATCCGCACGGTCACGCTGCCGGACGGGTTCAATGTCGGCCGCGTGCTGCTGCACTTCGGCGCGGTCGATCAGATCGCGACCGTGTGGTGCAACGGCGTGGAGCTGACCACGCACACGGGCGGCTACCTGCCGTTCACGGTGGACATCACCGAGGTGCTGGCGAAAGAAAACACAATCCTCGTGTGCGTGCGCGACGCGACGAACAAGTCCCAGCTCCCGCGCGGCAAGCAGACGCTGCACCCGCACGGCATCTGGTACACGCCGCAGAGCGGCATCTGGCAGACAGTCTGGCTCGAGAGCGTGCCGCAGAACTATATCCGTTCCCTGCGCGTGACCCCGCTGTTCGACGCGCATCAGGTGGAGATCACCGTCGAGGGCGCCGGCCAGTGCATGATCGATCTGGAGGGAAAGCGCTTCACGTTCCCGGCGGGTGTGCCGGCGCACGTGCCGGTGCAGTCATTCCGCCCCTGGTCGCCGGAGCACCCGACGCTCTACCCCTTCAGCGTGACGCTCGGAGACGACACGGTCTACAGCTACTTTGCCATGCGCAAGTGCAGCGTCGAGACGGATGCGAACGGCGTGCGCCGCCTGTTTCTCAACGGCAAGCCGTATTTTCACAACGGTCTGCTCGATCAGGGCTACTGGCCGGACGGGCTCTACACCGCGCCGAGCGACGACGCGCTCATCTATGACATCCAGCTGGCCAAGGACATGGGCTTCAACATGCTGCGCAAGCACATCAAGGTCGAGTGCGACCGCTGGTACTATCACTGCGACCGGCTGGGCATGCTCGTCTGGCAGGACATGCCCTGCGGCGGCAGGCGCTACGACCCGCTCATCGTCTCCACCCCGCTCGTGACGGGCTGGCACCTCGACGACAGCTGGTATCCCCTCTTCGGCCGCACGAACGTGACGGCGCGCAAAGCGTTTTTGAACGAGCTGCGCGACATGGTCACCACGCTCTACAACCACCCGTGCATCGCCGTGTGGGTACCGTTCAACGAGGGCTGGGGCCAGTTTGACAGCCAGACGGCCGTGCAGGTCATCCAGTCCGTGGACAAGACCCGCACGATCGACCCGGCCAGCGGCTGGCACGACCAGGGCTTCGGCGATGTGCGCAGCCTGCACGTGTATTTCCAGAAGTACAGGTTCCAGCCCGATAAGCTCGGCCGCGCCACGCTGCTGTCGGAGTTCGGCGGCTATATCCACCGCGTCGAGGGCCATGCCGTCGGCGGCAAGAGCGTCGGCTACAAGACGTGCGACGCCCCGCTCTCGCTCGAGTATGCGCTCCAGGCGCTCTATGACGAGCAGATCCGCCCCGCCATCGCGCAGGGGCTCAGCGCCGCGGTGTACACGCAGCTGAGCGACGTGGAGCATGAGCTCAACGGCCTCGTGACCTATGACCGCAGCGTCGTGAAGCTCCCGGTGCAGACGCTGCACAAGATCTTTTATATCGAAAACGAATAAACAAAACCGCCCGCTGCGATCGCAGCGGGCGGGTGATTTTTGCGTTTCGGGCTCGGCTCAGTACGCCACGCCCCAGTAGATCATGCACTTGGCGGGCTTGCCGCACACGGGGCACACGTCGTCAATGTGCTCCTGCTGGAACGGGATGCAGCGGCTGGACATGCCGGCCTTGTCCTTCATCTCGAGCTCGCAGGCGAGGTCGCCGCACCACATGGTCTTGATGAAGCCGCCGTTTTTCTCCTGCAGCTCCTTGGCCTCGGCCAGCGAGTGCGCGGCATAGGTGTGCTCGTCGAGGTTGCGCTTGGCCTTGTCGAACAGACCCTGCTGCACGGTCTCGAGCAGCTCGGGGATGCGCGCCTCGAGCTCGTCGAGCGCGACGGTGATCTTCTCGCCGTTGTCGCGGCGGACGGCGACGCAGTGGCCGGCCTCGATGTCCTTCGGGCCGATCTCGACGCGCAGCGGCACGCCCTTCATCTCCCAGTTGGCAAACTTCCAGCCGGGGCTGTTGTCGCTGAAGTCGCCCTGCGCGCGCAGGCCGGCGGCCTTCAGGCGCGCGACGAGCTCCTCGGCCTTCTCGGTCACGCCGGGCTTGTGCGCCGCGATGGGCAGCACGATGACCTGGATCGGCGCGATGTGCGGCGGCAGGACAAGGCCGCTGTTGTCGCCGTGGGTCATGATCAGGCCGCCGATGACGCGCGTGGACATGCCCCACGAGGTCTGGTGCGGATAGGCCTGCTGGTTGTTCTTGTCGGTGTAGGTGATGTCGAACGCGCGGGCAAACCCGTCGCCGAAGTAGTGGCTCGTGCCGGACTGGAGCGCCTTGTGGTCGTGCATCATGCACTCGATGGTGTAGGTGTTTACAGCGCCGGCGAACTTCTCCTTGTCGGTCTTGTTGCCGCGGATGACGGGCATGGCCAGCTCCTGCTCGCAGGTCTCGGCATAAATTTCGAGCATCTGCAGCGTCTCCTTGCGGGCCTCGGCCTCGGTGGCGTGCAGGGTGTGGCCCTCCTGCCAGAGGAACTCGCGCCCGCGCAGGAACGGACGGGTGGTCTTCTCCCAGCGCATGACGCTGCACCACTGGTTATACAGGCACGGCAGATCGCGCCAGCTGTGCACGATGTGGCTCCAGTGCTGGCAGAAGAGCGTCTCGGACGTCGGGCGCACGCACAGGCGCTCCGGCAGCTCCTCGCTGCCGCCCATCGTGACCCACGCGCACTCGGGCGCAAAGCCCTCGACGTGGTCCTTCTCCTTCTGCAGCAGGCTCTCGGGGATCAGCATCGGCATGGCCACGTTCTGGTGACCGGTCGCCTTGAACTTGCCGTCGAGTATCTTCTGGATGTTCTCCCAGATGGCGTAGCCATACGGGCGCATGATGAACAGGCCCTTGACATCGGAATAATCCACGAGCTCCGCCTTGGTGCACACGTCGGTGAACCACTGGGCGAAGTCGACTTCCATATCGGTGATCTGCTCGACCTTCTTTTCTTTGGCCATAAGCGCAACACTCCTCTGTATGCCGCGCAGAGATCCCGCGCGGACGTATTTCATAATGTATGGGGTAACTTATATAGTGTATAGAATCCGCCGCCGCTTGTCAAGCACCAAGCAGCTCCTGCACCGCAAAAACACCGATCATGACGGCGATGATAAAATACAGCACGACCGCGCCGACGGAGTGCCGCGCCGGCCGGCGGTCAAACAGCTGCCCCGCGCACCAGAACACGAGCAGCGCGGTGCCGATCCAGTAGACCGGGTTGAGCGCGATGGCCATGACGGTCACCTCGACGATCAGCAGTGCGAACACCGCGATCTGCCACGTGCGGATGCGCCGCGCGCGGCTGTTGCAGTAGATCTCGCGCCAGTCGTCGGAAAGCTCGCGGCGCTGGCGGCGGAAAAACGGCTCGCGCGGCTTTTTCGGCGCGGCCGCCTCGGCCGCAGTTTCGGCGGTCTCGGTCATGGTTTCGGCGGTCCCGGCTGCCGTTTCCGGTTCTGCTTCGGTGTAGGGGCGCTCTTGTTCCATGCGTTCCACTCCTTTCCGGCTTTTCGGAAAACCGGTCCTTTTTCCACAGGATACCCCGCCGCGCAGCGCCTGTCAAGAGCTGGGTCACGGCCGAAAAGTGCATTTCGGGCTTGACCGCGCACCATTCGTGCAATATAATATGTAAATTAGAGATGCTATTTCAAGATGCAATCGAACCCCTTGGAGGTGACCATCTATTAACAGACAGAGTTACATGGCGGAGATCAGCAGTCTGCTCGGCCTGATCACCGACGACAATACCCGTCAGGCGCTCATCGCGCAGATGGAGAACATGTTTGACAACGCCCCCGATGAGGAGCGCCTCATTCAGGAGATCGGCAACCCGACGAAGGTGGCCGTCGCCCTCATTCGCTACGCCGACAGCGGCAAGATCACGCCGGCCGCCGCGCCCGTGATCGCGCCCGAACAGGTGCAGCCCAGGCGCGCGCCGCAGCCGCGCCCGCGTGCCGAGCAGTACCGCCCCATCGCGCCGCAGCCTGCTCCCCAGCCGGCCTATGCCGACCAGGCCGCCGAGGACACCTGCAACGAGCAGCCCGCCGCGCCCGTGCTCGACGGTCAGTTCTCGTTTGACGAGCAGCCCGCGGACGACGGCTACTACGACGAGCAGCCCGCCGACGACGGCTACTACGACGAGCAGCCCGAGGGCGGCTACGACCCGAACTACGCCACCGACGGCGAGGAAGGGTATTATGACGAGGCCTATTATGACGAACCGGCCTACAGGACGAACGTCTTTCTGGCCATTCTCTACACGCTCGGCGCGATCGTGGTCGGCGTGCCGGTGCTGGCCGTGCTGCTGGTGCTGGATCTGGCCGTGCTGGCCGTCGGCGCCGCATGCGGCGCGGGCGGTGTGGGCCTGATCGCGACGGCCTTCATCGGTCTGCCCATGGTGGCGGATATGCTCATTCTGCTCGGCGGCGGCGCCGCCGTGATCGCCATTGCGCTTGTCGTGATCTGGCTGGCCGTCTGGCTGTTCATCCGCATGGTCATCGGCTGGGTCCGGCTGCTCGTGCGCACGGGTAAGCGCTGGTGCAGAAAGGAGATCGCCGCATGAAAAAAGCCTGGAAAACCATCCTCATCATCGCCCTGTGCATCCTGATCGTCGGCGAGATCGTGCTCGGCGTCGGCCTTGCGACCGGCGGCAGCCCCGACCGCATCTGGGATGCGGCGTATGAACACTACGACTTCGCGTCAGTCTTCGCATTCATCAAGTCCTCCGGCATCGCGGACTTCCTTGCGAGCATTGGTCTGTAAGAAAAGCAAAAAATGAGGCGGCGAGCTATGC
>OLRD01001773.1_pt1 | contig 11308 bp, 7 predicted proteins | sample 1672051 | NCBI WGS metagenome assembly OLRD01 (sample SAMEA3136640, study PRJEB25190) | human gut metagenome | biome: human gut; feature: human-associated habitat; material: faeces | place: Austria | collected 2013 | reverse complement strand
CCGAACCTAACAGGTCCAGAAACGCCCGTTTCGCATTGCGAGACAAAAGACAGCGCCCCCGAAGATGAATCCGGGGGCGCATTATCTTGGGCTTATCGGAATTCTGAGCAGCACGCGCTCATAGAGACAAGCCTATTTGGCGTAACGGGGCTTCAAGCCGCGCTGCTCCGCCGCCGCGCGCAGGTCGTTCCAATAGGTCAGATGATCGATTTCCGGCGAGTCGCAGACCTCGGTGCATTGGCCGCACAGGATGCACCGGTACAATCCGTCTTGAACGGCCTGCACCACGCGATCGGCCTGATCGTAGGGATCATAGTACCGGTAGGCCGTGGCGAGCATCGTCATGGGCCCCACGTAGTCCGCGCTCGTCTGCATGGCGGGGCAAACCGAGCTGCACCGTCCGCAGCGAGTGCACCACTCAATGGAGTACACCTTCTCCTGGGCGCCCATGTCGAACTGGTTGATCTCGTCGCGGTTCATGTCATCGAAGCGCACGCGGTTGTATCGCGCCGAAGTGGCCAGATGGCGCTGGGTCTTGTCGACGATGAGGTCGTGCAGCACCGGGTAGCCCTCAAGCGGAGCGATATCGTGGGCCCCGTCGGTCAAAGGGGTAATGCAGGCCAACTTGGGCTCGCCGTCCACCATCATGGCGCAGCGTCCGCAGCTACGGCCATGGCAGGAATAGTCAAAGGCGATGGGCTCTTCGTTCTCGTAGATGTGCATCAAAGCCTCGAGCGCCGTTATATTGTCGCGGTAGGGCACTTCGAAGCTCTGCTCGTAGGGAGATGCATCCTGTGAGGGGTCGAAGCGGGTAACGGTAATTTTCATTGCATGCCTCCTTGGGATTAGGCCACCGTCGACCAGTCGATGGATTCCCAATCGACGGTCGGCAGCTCAACTTTCGCGGTCTCGTAGGCGCCCTCGGAGCCCGAGATGGCCAAAGAGCACGCCCAATCGTCGCTCGGGCCGGGGAATTCGGGACGCAAATAGCTGCCGCGACTTTCCTCGCGCGTCAGCGATGCGAGCACGGACAGCTCGGCAATGGTGAGCAGGTTGTAGTTCTCGATGGCCTCTTTCCACTCCATGTTGTAGGCCAGCGACGGGCTGCCCACGGCCTGGCGCGGGAGGTCTTCCTTGCGAATACGCGCCAGTTCGTCGCGGGCCGCCTCCAGGGCCTCGGTGGTGCGGATGATGCCCATAGCGGGCCCCGCCGCGTTCTGGATGGCCCGTCGAATGGTCACAGGGCGCATATCTCCCCCATCCGCGTTGATGCGAATGGCCTCAAGACGCTCGCGCTCGGCCTCGATCAGGGCAAAGTCGAGCTCTCCCAACTCGGCGGTCTTCGCGTATTCGGCCGCGCAGTGGGCGGCGTAGTTGCCGTACAGGTAGTTGTGGCTCACGCCGGGGCTTCCGGCCGCGCCGGTCATACCGCCGCCACGAGCGCAGAACAGGCCGGCGAACTCGCGGCTCATGGCCTTCTCGTCCGTGAGAATGCTGCCCTGGTGCTCGATCATCTCGAGGCCGCACTCGATAAGATCGCTCGTAGGATCGATGCCGAACGTATCGCGGAACAGATCGATGTTGCGGCGATAGAAGTAGCGGATGTGGCTGCGCGCCTCCTCAGTCGAGTAGTCCACGTAGACCCCGCCGGCGTCCGACCCGCGCCCGTCGGCAATGCACTGGCCCACGGTCTGCAGGAACAGGGAGCGGCTCTTCTGATACTTCAGGGGATCGTCTTCGTCCACGAGGAATAGGTCGCCGTTGCGATCCTTGATATAGCCCACCGACATGCTGTCGGCGCCGAGACCGGCAGGGTACCCGCAGGAGATGCCCGTGGGGTAGACGGTGATGAGGTCGTAATCGGCCCATTCGGAATCCACGATGGGGGCGCCATGGCGGAAGGCGGCCATCTCCAAGTCGGAGGTGTTGTCAGGCACGCTGCCCGACTGCGGCGCCACAGTGTTCCACCCGTTAATCCAACATGTGCCGCCCGTGGCCATCACTGTGGCCTTGGCACGAAACACTCGGAAGGCTCCCGTGGGCAAATGGATACCCATGGCACCCTGGCACACGCCGTCTTTGACGATAAGATCGGTGAGCATGGTCTGATCGGCGATGGTCAGCCACGGCGACGCCGTCAGACGGTCGGTCTCATGGCGGGGGAAGGAGCCTTCTACCATGTAGATCTTGGCTGCCTCGATATCGGAGAAGATGTGATAGCTTCCGTCCTCGTTGCGCTCGGGAAACATCTGGCCTTTGTTGAGAACTTCGAGATCGAGCTGCTGACCTTGGCCGGAGCAGGCGGGGTTCGCCCCATTGCGCTCCTCTGCGTACCGGCGCGCGGCAAGATTCACTTCTTGGTTCAGCACGGGCCCGATCTGGGAATCGAATTGATAGAAGTTCGGATCGTAGATCCAGGTAGTGAGGAAGTCGAAGTTCATGCCCGCCACGCCGCCAGAGCCGAACGGACCCTTCTCGACCACCGTAACATTCAAGCCGCTCTTTGCGGCATTCGCCGCCGCCGACATACCGGCATAGCCGCAACCGCACACGAGCATATCGGTCTCGTACACCTCGTAGGTGCCCCGGGGCGTTACAACCGTATGCCCCGTTTCAGCCAAGTTGGCGCCATCCTCCTGCGGGGCGCACCCTGTCGCCCCCAATCCCGCGCCCGCCAAGAGGGTGAAGCCGGCCGTGGCGCCGACCCCCTTCAAGAACGAACGTCGCGAACAGGCAGTCGAATCGCCAACGAACATGTTGTCGTCCATTGCCACTCCCTTTCCTCTCTCCTCAGATGATTCGGAACGAGAAGAGCATGGCAAATTCATCGACTCGCTGTCAGCGGGCAGTTTTCCCAACCCGTCAGGAACCTCCTTACAAAAGGTGCAAACCGTCAAGATCGCCTGGACAAGTTCACGCTTTCGTGGGTATCATGCGGGAAAAGGAGGGCTTTTTATGGAAGTACACTACATCGAGAAACCCCGGGGATTCGATGTGCGTATGCGCGTGGTGGAGGCTGTCACCGAACCGATTCGCGCTCTGTCAGTTACCGAGATATGTCGCCGTGCCGGCATTTCAAGGCAGACGTTCTACAGCTACTTCGAGTCGAAGTACGCTATTGGCTCATGGTATGCCCTCCATTGCGACACGTTTACGCTCGACCTCATAGGACGGACGCTTTCATGGCGCAAGGGTTACGAGCGCTGGTACACGCTCATGGAGCGCCAAAGGCTTCTCTTCGCCAACTCATCGCAAAGCAAGTTCAGTGACGAGGGTGCAGCCGCGGTGGCCGAGAACCGTATCGCCGCCTTCCGAGAAACCTTTGAAAACCGCGAATTGGCGTTCACCGACGAGTACTGCTACTACGCCTGGATGTGCGCCTCGGTAGAACGCGCCGCATTCAGCCGCTGGCTCAAAGAGGGCTGCGACGCGCCACCGGCGGACATGGCCAGGCTCACCGAGCTATGCGTCCCTCCCTTGCTCCATCGGGCCTTAAGTCTTTGAATCCATGATCTTTTGAACGCGAAAGGCGACTCGCCTTCGAAATGGCGCCCCGGTTCTTCCTACTCGTTGGACTTCAGGCTCTCCACCATGTCGATTCGGGCGAGTTTGGGGCGCATGACGAGCATGACGACGATGGTGAACACCATGGTGAGCAAAAACGCGATGACGAAGCTGTCCCAGTGAATGGTGCGCCCGAACATGACCTGATCCACCTCCGCCGTCACCACGACGAAGCCCTCCAGCACCACGCCGAGGCCCAGGCCCACAAGCGCGCCCAGCATAGCCAGAAGCACGATCTCGCGGAAGATGTAGGCGTTCACCTCGCGGGGCGTGAAGCCGAGCACCTTCAACGTGGCGATTTCCCGGGCCCGCTCGGTGATGTTGATGTTCGTGAGGTTGTACAGCACGATGAACGCGAGCGCGGCCGCCGCCACCACAAGCACCACCACGACCATGTTCACCGAGCGCAGCATCTGCTTGTAAGAGTCGATGACCTCGTCGTTGAAGGCCACGGTGTCCACCGCCCCCGTAGCGCGCAGGGCCTCGGAGAGCGCAGAGCGCTCCCCCTCGTCGGTGGTGGCCCGGGCGTACACCGTGAGGTTGTCCGGCTCCTCCCCGAAGGTGCGCGCATAGGTCTCCGGCGTCATGAAGGCATAATCACCGATATAGTTCTCGATGATGCCCGTCACGGGCACGGAATAGGTCGTCGCCGTGGCGTTGCCCAAATCGTCCTGCTCGGCAAACACGATGGCGTCGCCCACCGAAAGTCCCAGCTTGGTCGCCAGCTTCTCGGTGACGATGGCGCCGGCATCGGTCAGCCCCACCTCATCGTGGCCCTCGCGGGTGCGGAAGTGCCACAGCTCCTTGAACGCCTCGGGGTCGGACGGCGCCACAATAGTGGTCATGGCCTCGGTGCCATCGGCGCCCTGGGCGATCATGGAGGTCTCGGTGGCACGGACGGCCACGGGCAGCTTCTCGGCGTCGCCCAGAAGGGCGGCGGCAGCCTCGCGCTCGTCATCTGCAGCATCGTCCTTCTCGGAGATGACGACGTTGTAGTCCACCAGCTCGCCGTACTGCACGTCGATGATGTCGTTGATGGAATTCTGCAGCCCCAGGCCCGTCAGCAGAAGCGCCGTGCAGCCGGCGATGCCCACGCACGTCATGACGAGACGGCGCTTGTAGCGGAAGATGTTGCGGAACGTCACCTTCCACGAGAACGAGAGGCGGCGCCACAGGGGCCCGACGCGCTCCAGCAGAATGCGCTTGCCGGCCTTGGGCGCCGGCGGCTGCATGAGGGCGGCCGGAGTCTCGCGTAGGGTGGCCGCGGCGGCGGCCCAGGTGGCCAAGAGCGTGATGCCGATGCCGAGTCCGGCCGCGGCGAGCGCGATGGGCCAGTCGATGGGCATGGCGGCGCGGGGCACGTAGTAGACGATGGAGTAGGCCTCCATGATGACCCAGGGCAGCACCTGGGAGAGCACCGCGATGCCGAGAACGCTGCCGAGCCCTGCGGCCAGGGCGGCGTAGATGAGGTACTTCGACGTGATGCGCGCCCGCGAGTAGCCGAGCGCCTTGAAGGTGCCGATGAGCATGCGCTCCTCCTCCACCATGCGGGTCATGGTGGTAAGGGCCACGAGCGCCGCCACGAGGAAGAAGATGAAGGGGAAGAACGACGCGATGGCGTCGATGCGATCGGCATCGGAGGCGAAGCTCACCACGCCGAAGTTCTTCGTGCGGTCCATGACGAGCCAATCCGGCGGCTCGATGTCGTCGATCTCCTTCTGGGCGTCGGCGAGTTCCTGCTCCGCTTTGTCCAGCTCCTCGTTGGCCTCGGCCGCGGCGGCGTCGTAGTCGGCCACGCCCTGCTCGTACTCGGCCCGGCCCGCCTCCAGGTCGGCTTTGGCCTGTTCGTATTCCGCCTTGCCCTCCTCCAGCTGCTTTTTGCCCTCCTCGACGCTCGCCTTGGCCTGATCGAGCTGAGCCTGAGCCGCGGCGATCTGCGCGTCGGCAGAGGCGCGCTCTTGCGCCAGCTGCGTCTTCGCCTCCTCCAAGGCCGTCGCCGCAGCCGCAATGTCGGCGATCTTCTGCTCCAGGTCGGCGCGGGTCGCCTCAAGCTCCGCGCGCTGCTCGGCGGGAAGGTTCGGCACCTGCAAGGCGGCCTCGGCCTGGGCCAGAGCGTCCTGCAGCGTCGGCAATGCCGCATTGGCCTCGGCGAGGTTCGCCTCGTTGGCAGCGATCTGCTGCTCGGCCTCGGCGAACTGCGCCTCGGCGTCGGCCTTGCGCTTGGAAAGCGATGCCGTGCCCTTGGCGTACTCCTTCTCGCCGTCCTTGATCTTCTTCTCGCTCGCAGAAAGCGTGGAAGCGGCTGCATCCAGCTTGCGCTGGCCCTCGTCCAGCTCCTCCTTGGCCGCATCCAACTCGGCGCGGGCATCGGCGAGCTCGGTCTTCGCGCGGGCCTCCTCTTTTTCGTATTCCGCTCGCGCCTCGTCCAAATCGGCCTGGGCCTCGGCCTTCAGGCCATCCACCCGGGCCTGCTCCCGAGCCGGCGCGATGCCCTCGATGGCGGCCACAACGCCGGCCACGCGATCGTCGTAGGCGTCGCTGTCGGCGGGAAGCTCTGCCGCCCCTTCCACGGAGACGTAGGCCTCCACGTAGGGCATGTCCGCATCGAAGGCCTCCGGCAGCACGTACATGAACTGCTCGATGGTGCCCGAGCCGATGGTGGAGGTGCCCATGGACGTCGAGCTGACGTAGAGCGGCGAGTGCGCGCGTCCCACCACGGTGAACTCGGTTTCCGCCAGCGTGTCCTGCACGTTGCCCACCGACGGATCAACCGTCACCGTGTCCCCCAACGAGGAGGGGCCGCTCATAACGCGGTCGTTGAAGATGACGCACTCGTTAGCCGAAGTGGGCCAGCGGCCCTCCACTAAATCGAGCCGGTTGAGATAGTTCGCGTCATCGGAGGAGATAGCGCCCGCGTCCGTCTTCACCGCCGTCGCCGCCGAAGGCGACAGCGACTGCACGCGCATCACGTACTGCTCGTCGTTCAGGGTGGCCAGCACATCGGCGGAATAGGCCGCCTCCACGCCCGAGACGCCGGGCACATCGCGCAGGGCCTCGATGTCCTCATCCGTGAGCCCCAGGGTAGAGACGACGCGGATATCCATGAGATCGGTGCCGTCGTAGTAGGCATCGGCCGCCAGCTTCATATCCGGCGCCGTCATGCGCAGCCCGGCGTAGAAGCCGCAGCCCAGCGCCACGATGGCGGCAATGGCGACAAAGCGCCCGAGCGAGTGGCGGATGGAGCGGACGATGTCCTTATTGAAGGCCTTCACGCTACCACTCCAGCACGTCGGCGGAAAGCGGCGCCTCATTCAGCTCCATGGCGGCCACGGAACCCTCGCGCACATGGATGACCCGGTTGGCGATGGCGGTGAAGGCGCTGTTGTGCGTGACGACCACGACCGTGCGCCCTGTATCGCGGCAGGTGTCCTGCAGAAGCTTCAGGATGGCCTTGCCGGTCTGGTAGTCCAGGGCCCCCGTGGGCTCGTCGGCGAGCAGCAGCTTGGGGTTCTTCGCGAGCGCGCGGGCGATGGCCACGCGCTGCTGTTCGCCACCGGAAAGCTGCGCGGGGAAGTTATCAAGCCGGTGCCCCAGGCCCACCTGGCGCAGCACGTCGTCGGCCGGCAGCGGGTCCTTGCATATCTGGCTGGCCAGCTCCACGTTCTCCAGCGCCGTCAGGTTCTGCACCAGGTTGTAGAACTGGAACACGAAGCCGATGTCGTAACGGCGGTAGTACGTGAGCTCCTTGGCCGAGAACGCGCTCACGTCGCGTCCGTCCAGCAGGATGGAGCCCGACGTGGGCACGTCCATGCCTCCGAGCATGTTCAGAAGCGTCGTCTTGCCAGCCCCGGAAGGCCCCACGATGACCACGAACTCGCCCTGCTCAATGGTGAAGCTCATGTCGCGCACGGCGGCCACTTCCACCTCGCCCATCTGGTAGATCTTGCTCACATCGGCAAATTCCACGAAGGCCATGATTCCTCCCAGCACCCGGCGCCCCTCGCGGGCGCTTTTCTCTCGGCCCTTACGATACACGATGAATGAAAAAGAAGGCACCCGATCAGGCACCTTCTGAAAACTTCTATCTTTGAGCGGGCAGGGCTACAGCACCTCGAAGGTATGCACGGCAGCGATGGGCGAGGCGTCGCCGTCCTCGTTCACGGAGCGCACCTTCATCTGATAGGCGCCGGGGGCCTCAGGCGTGTAGGCGAAGGTCCACGACACCCAGCGCTCGGCCGTTGTGCCCTCCAGATCGTAGCGGGTCCAGTGCGCGCCGTTGTCGAGCGAGAACTCCACCGCGATGATGCGCTTGTCGAAGTCATGGGCCCAGCCGGTGAATTCCATGGGCTCGCCGACGCGCCCCACGTACTCGGCCTTCGCCGCCACGTTGGGACGGTTGGTGTAGTCGTGGCCGTCGTCGACGAACGGCCCGATGACCGGGGGCACCTCCTCATTGGTGAAACGGATCTCGCGGATGTCGCGCACGAAGTACTTGGCCGGCAGCCCCGGCACCCACAGCTGGTTGGTGGCGCCCATGACGCTCATGATGTCCTCGCCGTTCACGCGGTTGGCCACGATGGCGCCGCGCTCCAGCAGGAAATCCAGCGGGAAGCTCTGCTCCATCCCGTCGGCCCCCACGAACGTGACAGTGTTGCACTTCTCCGGCTCGCCGACGACCGCGGCGCCCTCCGCACCTTCCACGCGCTCCTCTTCCACAACAATCCCCTTCTCTAGTTTTTGTCCTGGGGACATTCTACAAGCTTCACCAGCTCGGCGGCCGAGTGCACGCCCGTCTTCGTGTAAATGGCATGAACGTGCGAGCGCACCGTGGCCACCGACACCACCAGCACGTCGCTGATCTCGCGGGGACGCTTGTTGCGGGCGAGCAGGCGCAGCACCTCGGCCTCGCGCTCGGTCAGGCCGAACTGATCCGCCAGAGCCGCGCAGCGCTCATCGCGGGTGCGCTCGTAGCGGCCGCGCGGATCCTCGTGGGGCAGAAGGCCCCAAACCGTCTTGGCGTACTTCTCCGAGTTCATGTTGAAGGTGACGAGCACAAGCAGGACGAACACCGCCGTGCCGATGACGGAGAAGGCCGCGGCATCCAGCACTACGCGCTCGTACACCGTGCTGCCGACGAGATTGCCGAGCAGAAAGCCGATCGATCGAATGAGGAAGGCCCGTCCGAACACCTGGGACGGAGCGGCGTTAATGGCCTGGCCGATGACCGAGCAGGCCATGGCGAGCAGCGCATCGAAGTAGCAGAGGGCGCAGGCCTGCATGATAAGAGCCGGCAGAAACTCGCTGCTGTTGGTGAGAGGACCCAAGAGCGCCGCCACGCAGACCACGGGGAACACGAAGCGGTAGAAGCGGTTCCAAATGAGCGACACGTCCACGGGGCGCCCGCGACGGAACGTAACGATGAAGAGCGCAAGCGCGACGACAGCCCCCACCAGAAACGAGGCCACCCGCGCCACGACGCCCAAGGGCAGCGCCAGCGGAATGACGTGGAGAAAGCCGAACACTATACCGTAGGAGCCGACGATGACGAAGAGTCGGACGTACAGGGGCGCCCGTCGGCGCGAGGGCGCGAGGTCATCCGGCCGTCGGTCGCTGGAAGCACTTCCCCCTTTTTCTTCCGTCGTCTCCCCTCCTCCGTCCTCGCGGGTGCGAATGGGCGCAAACGAGCGACGGTAGCTCTCGGGAAAGCAGGAGCCCGGCGCCATGGCCTTCACGAGGCACAGCCCCGCTGCCACCACCAGCCCCAGATGCAGAAGCTCTGAGACCAGCAGAGGCGAGGTGGCCTCCAGCATGCTGAACAGACCCTGGACGATGAGGGTGGTCAGCGCCACCACGGCCACGATGGTGCCCATGAACAGCGCGGGGCCGACCATGCACGCCACCTGGCTGGCGGCCACGAAAAACCATGCCCCCGAGGCGGCGCCAACAAACTGCACGGCAACGATGGCGAAGGGCGCGTCCAGCACCGTAAGACAGCCATAGAACAGAAGGACGTTGCCCACTTGCGCGATGAAGAAGATGAGCCAGAACAGGCCGTCGCCGACCAGGCGGGCGAACTTCCGTCCATTGATCTGCGTTACCGCATAGCCGAAGACGAGTCCGAGCGAATGGGCGTCGCAGGAGAAGGCGCGGATGTTGACCGACGCGCCCCACAGCGGCGCGAGATCGAGCATCCAGCTTCCCGATTCGTGCAGAAGCATGGCGGCCGACGCCAGCGCCACGAGCGCCCCGACGATCCACCAATAGCCCTTCGGCGCCCCCTCGAATGTCCTCAGCGCGCGGGCCGTCGTCTTCCCTGCCTCATCCACGTTCCTCAACCCCACCCCTCGCAACCGGTTCTCTCTTTCCAGCGCAACACGAAGCGCCCGCGGGCCGCCATCGCCGACGCAACCTCTTGCGACCCTCGAGGCGCCTCGCCGAGCGCTATTCAGCCGACTCAATCATATCATCTGGCATTTCCCTGAAATCAACAAGAGTTGTTGAGATGGTTGACCAACCTCAACAAACGTTGCTGATTTTCAATCGGCCGCCCGCATTTAAAGTGACGCTTGCCGCCTGGGGCGCACCACGCCTCCCTTGATGCGCCCCGATCGGCGAAAGGCAAACATCTTCAACGGAAAGGAAGGAGAAGAGGATGAAAGCACAAGAAAGCAAGGGCACGTCCCGCTTGCTCGTGGCCGTAGCCGTGATGGCGGCCGTAGCAGCCCTGGCGCTCGCGCTGTGGGGGTGCGCGCCCCAAGCCACCACGAGCATGGCCGCGACGGGCGGAGATGCGGAGGCGACGGAGGAGGCCGCGCCGTCAATGTACCCGGACTTCACTGATAGGACCTCTGGGAACTTCAACGACACCTTCAGCACCACCGACATGCTGAACGCGGGCAACCGCGGCTGCAATGCGTGCCACGAGGATCTGTGGGATGTCATGAACATGAAGGACGGCTACAAGCACATCCTGACCCACGTGGGCTACGACAAGGCCCTCACCTACCAGGACTGCGAGCCGTGCCATCGCGGCCATACGGCGCTCACCGGCCCGTATCTGGGCGACCTCATCCATGCGGCCCACTATGGCAGCAAGGTCTTCCAAGAGGCCAACGGCAACTGCTGGAGCTGCCATGCCATGAACTCCGCCGGCGGCCAGGGCGACTATCAGCTGGTGCTGTGGGACGACTTCTACGATGAGCCGGCGCTGGGCGGCTATCCCAACATCGACGGCAACGAGATGGAGCAGGCCTGGCTCGACTCCCGCGGCTTCTTCGGCGGCTTCGTGAACGGCATGACCCAGGACGAGGCGCCCGCCATCGATGTCAAGCTCGACCAGGCCGTCACCGATCACGACGACGTGTTCATCGTGAACAACTGGGGCCCCGAGGTCACCGAGAAGAACGGCGAGCCCTTCAGCTTCGATGCCGTGTGCAGCGAGGAGAACACCGTAAGCCTCACCGGCGTGAAGAACCCCCGCTCGTTCACGAAGGCCGAACTTCTTGCCATGCCCCAGACCGAGTTCACCATGGCGCTCGCCTGCGCCACCAACGGCCGCGGCGGCTCGCTCGTGTCCAACATCCCCATGTCCGGCGTGTCGGTGGCCTACCTCATCGAGCAGTGCGGAGGTTTGGCCGATGGCGTGAACGCCGTAAACGCCACGGGCTACGACGGCTGGCAGGCCTTCCCGCCCATGAACCTGGAGGCGAGCACCTACACCGAGAACGCCTATATCGCCCTGAAG
>OLRD01001772.1_pt1 | contig 11328 bp, 10 predicted proteins | sample 1672051 | NCBI WGS metagenome assembly OLRD01 (sample SAMEA3136640, study PRJEB25190) | human gut metagenome | biome: human gut; feature: human-associated habitat; material: faeces | place: Austria | collected 2013 | reverse complement strand
TCAAGGGGAGGCCGGGCGGCGCAATGCTTTATGGCGGCTTGCATGGAAACTGGCACTGTTTACGGATGTGGTTTGCCTCTATCTTTCAAAGGCCGGTTTTTTTCCGAAAACGTCGGGTGCCTCCCCCGCTTTCCCAATCCGTTCCGCCCTGATCTGTGCTATAATAGCACCGGATCCGAATCGAAAGGAGCTGTGCGCCATGCTCGCCTATACCTACGTCAGCCCGGGGCGTTTCGAACTGATGGAGAAGCCCCGCCCCACCCTTCAGGACAGCCGGGATGCCATCGTGCGCGTCACGCTGGCCAGTATCTGCTCCAGCGACCTCCACATCCGGCGTGGAAGCGTGCCGAGGGCTGTGCCCGGCATCACCGTCGGACACGAAATGGTGGGTGTGGTGGAGGAAACCGGCTCCCGCGTTACCCGCGTAAAGCCGGGCGACCGCGTGACCGTCAACGTGGAAACCTTTTGCGGCACGTGCTATTTCTGCCGCCACGGCTGGGTGAACAACTGCACCGATCCCAACGGTGGATGGGCGCTGGGCTGCCGCATTGACGGCGGACAGGCCGAGTATGTGCGCGTGCCCTACGCCGACCAGGGGCTGGACCGCATCCCCTCCTCTGTGACCGACGAGCAGGCCCTGCTGGTGGGCGACGTGCTGGCGACCGGGTATTGGGCCGCACAGATCGGGAATATCGGACCGGAGGATACCGTGCTGATTATCGGTGCGGGACCGACGGGACTATGTACGCTGCAATGCGTACTGCTCAAGCATCCGCGCCGTGTGATCGTATGCGACGCGGACCCATTGCGCCTGGCCTTCGTGCGCAGCCACCACCCGGAGGTGCTCACCACGCCGCCTGAATCGCTGGAAGCCTTTGTGCGTCAGCATTCCGACCATGGCGGGGCGGACGCGGTGCTGGAGGTGGCCGGCACGCCGGATACCTTCCGCATGGCATGGACCTGTGCCAGGCCCAACGCCACCGTGACCATCGTAGCCCTCTACGACGGCCCGCAAACGCTGCCGCTGCCCGATATGTACGGCAAAAACCTGATTTTCAAAACCGGTGGGGTGGATGGCTGCCACTGCGCCGAAACCCTGCGTCTGATCGAACAGGGCAAGATCGATACCACGCCGCTCATTACCCACCGCTGTACGCTTGCCGACATTGAAGAAGGCTACCGCATCTTTGAAAACCGCCTGGACGGGGTGCTTAAGGTGGCGGTCGTGCCCTGAGGCGCCCAACGACGGCTCAAGCCTCCAGCTTCGCCTTGCTGATGCTGCGCTTGAGCCATCCACCCTTGAGATAGTAAATCACAAACAGCACCGAGGTGATCGTCCACGTGATGGGGTAGCTGAGCAGCACCACCGTCAGGCTGTGATAGGCGGGGGCCACCCCCATCACCCACGCCACGCGCAGAAGGCAAACGCCCGTGAGTGTAAAGAGCGTGGGAATGAGCGAATCGCCTGTTCCGCGCACCGCGCCGGCCAGTACCTCAATGCAGATGTAGGTCACATACGTGGGAACCAGCAGCCGCAAAATCTGCATGCCCAGCGCTATCACCTGCGCATCATCGGTGAACAGGCGGTAGAGCGGCTCGCCCAGCAGCAGGAAAAAGCCGCTCATCAGCACCGTGGCGCCGAAGGTCATCAGCAGACACACGCGCACGCTTCGGCGCATGCGGTCGTACTTGCCCGCGCCGAAGTTCTGTCCCACAAAAGTGGTGATGGATACACCAAAGGCGTTGATCATCATCCAGTACAGTCCGTCAAGCTTGCCGTAGGCCGTATAGGCGGCCACGATATCGGTGCCGAAGGCGTTGATGCTGGCCTGGATGATGATGTTGGAGAGGGAATACATGACCGATTGCAGCCCTGCCGGAAAGCCGATGCGCACAATGCGGTCCAGCAGATTGCCATAGAAGCGGATTTTTCTGGGTTCCAGGCGATAGGCCTGACGGGAGCGCAGCAAGGTGAGCACCACCAGCACGGCGCTGACCGCCTGAGAAAAGATGGTGGCAATCGCGGCGCCGGCCACGCCCATCTCCAGGCCCACCACCAGCAGCACGTCCAACACGATGTTAACCATGCAGGCGCTGATGAGGAAATACAGCGGCCGCCGGGAATCGCCCACGGCACGAAGCAGGCCCGCACCCACGTTATAGATGAGCGAAGGAATCATGCCGGCAAAGTAGATGCGCACATACACCTCGGCATGGACCAGCACATCCTCCGGGGTACCCATCCAGCGCAGAATCACAGGGGAAAACACGATGCCCAGCACCGTGAACAGCGCGCCCCCCGCCAGCGACATCGCGGCGGCGGTATGTACCGCCTGGCTGACCTCGCGGTCGCGCCGCCCGCCGTAGAACTGAGAGAGGATGACCGTCGCCCCGGAGGAAAGGCCCACAAAGAAGCCCACCACCAGGTTGACCAGCGTGCCTGTGGCGCCTCCCACGGCAGCCAGCGCTTCCTTGCCTACGAATTTGCCCACAATCACGGCATCGGCAGTGTTATACAGCTGCTGGAAGAAGGTTCCGAGCAGGATGGGAAAGAAGAATGCCAGCAGGTTTTTCCAGATTACGCCCTCGGTGATGCTGTTTTGGCTGAACTCATGCCGCTTGAAAAGCGCCATAGGAATCCTCCTCAATAAGCGATGCGTCGTCAGGGGTTATTTGGATTTTCAGGCGGGGAAAGTGCTTCCCCGTCTTTTTGTGTCTGGGGAGGGCAGTATAGCTCCCATGCGTCATAGGGGCCGGCAGGGCGGTAGCCCAGCCGCCGGGCCAGTGCAACCGATTCCAGATTGGCCGCGTCCCAGCTGGGATAGAGGCCACGGTCCAGGCAGGTCAGGATCAGCCTGGCGCAGCAGGCCAGCGCCACGCCGCGCCTGCGCATGTCCTTGCGGGTTTCCACCTGCAGCTCGATGCCGCCGCTGAAGCACACGTAGGACGACGCCCCGCCTACCAGCTCGCCATCCCGCAATGCGGCCACCCCCAGTCCGCGGGCCAAAAAGTCGTCCTCGTCACGGAACTGTTCGCAGAAGGACCTCGACCAGGGCGCCTGCATGGCCAGGCGGCAGGCCTCCCGGTCAAACGGCCGCAGTTCCACGTCCGCAGGCGCACAGGCGGCAAAGCGCGCCAGGCGCTCCCGGTCGAAGGCCTCGCCGCCCTTGTGAAAGGCATAGCGCCTCGTAAGCGCCGCATCGCCCGCGAACACCTCAGGCACCAGCGCTGACAATGCGGAGTCGCGCGCCACAAGAATGGCGTAGCGCCCCGCGTGCTCTCGCTTCCACGCCATCAGCAGGTTTCGCGCAGTCTGGCTGTCCCGCGCTTCAAGGAACAGAAAATCCCCGCATTCAGCCAGCGCGCCGCCGGGCGTGTCCTCCAGCATCCACACGCCGCCCATCGCACCTTCCAGCGCGGAAGCAATCAGCTTTTCCTGCCAGCCTGCAAAAAGGGACGCGGCAGCTGCCTGCTGCGCCCCCTCCGCCCTGCTCAGAGCCTGTCCCATGCAGCGAGCGCCTGTTGAATGTAGTCGAGAGCCAGAAGCTTTTCCTTCACTTCCTCCACGCTCAAAAGCCGGGTGTTGCTGGAGTTGAATTCGGTCAGCACATTGCGGTCCTGCTCACCGGTCACAACGTATTTATCGTAGTTCAAGTCGCGCGCGTCGGAGGGCACGCGGTAAAAATCGCCCATATCCTCAGCGTGCGTGCACTCTTCGTTGGTCAGCAGCGTTTCATACATCTTTTCGCCATGGCGAATGCCAATGATGCGCACGGGATGGTCCGGCGCATGAAACAGCTCTTTCACCGCCTGGGCCAGCACACCGATGGTACAGGCGGGAGCCTTTTTGACCAGAATATCGCCGCTGTGCGCGTGCTCGAAGGCGAACAGCACCAGCTCTACGGCCTCCTCCAGGCTCATGATGAAACGGGTCATGTCCGGGCTCGTCACGGTAAGGGGCTGCCCCGACCGGATCTGATCGATAAACAGCGGGATCACCGACCCGCGCGAGCACATGACATTTCCATAGCGCGTGCCGCAGATGAGTGTACGCTCGGGGCTGACGGTACGCGCCTTGGCAACAAACACCTTCTCCATCATGGCCTTGGAGGTGCCCATGGCGTTAACGGGATAGGCCGCCTTGTCGGTGGAGAGGCAAATGACCTTGCGCACACCTTCCTCAATGCAGGCGGTGAGCACATTATCCGCGCCCAGCACATTGGTTTTAACCGCTTCGATCGGGAAAAACTCACAGGAGGGCACCTGCTTGAGCGCCGCCGCATGAAAGAGATAATCCACGCCGTGAATGGCGTTTTTCACGCTGGAAAGCTCGCGCACATCACCAATGTAGTATTTGATTTTATCATTCTGGTAGTGATGGCGCATGTCATCCTGCTTTTTTTCATCCCGGCTGAAAATGCGGATTTCAGCGATATCGGTATCCAAAAAGCGTTTGAGCACCGCCTCGCCAAAGGAGCCGGTGCCGCCGGTGATCATCAGCGTCTTGCCGCTGAAGGGGGTCATAGCGTCATTCCTCCTCGGTATTTTTGAGCACATTGCCCGTCAGGCGGTGCAGCACCTCGCGGTAGGCTTCCTCCACGTCGCCCAGGTCATGACGGAAACGATCAATATCCAGCGGCTCATGGGTACGCGCATCCCAGAAGCGGCACGTATCGGGCGACACCTCGTCCGCCAGGAGAATTTCACCGTGAAAGCGGCCAAATTCCAGCTTGAAATCGATCAGCTCGATGTTGATTTCACGCATGCATTCGCTCAGAATATCGTTGACCCGCAGGCCCATTTCCTCCATGCGGCGCATCTCCTCCGCCGTGGCAATCTCCATGGCGGTGATATGGGTCAGATTCACCAGCGGGTCTTCCAGCTCCGGGTCCTTGAGGCAGTATTCCACCACGGTATTTTTCAGGCGCGTACCGTCCGGGTATCCGATGCGTTTGGCCAGACTGCCGGCCACGATGTTGCGCACCTTAATGGTTACGGGGATGATCTCCACCCGTTTGATCAGCGAGCAACGGTTATCGATGCGCCGGATAAAGTGGTTGGGCACACCTTTTTGGGTCAGCAGGGTAAACATGTATTCGCATATTAGATTATTGATCTCGCCCTTGCCGATGATGCGCCCGCGCTTGAGCCCATGGAAAGCAAAAGTTTCATCACGATAGTAGACCACCGCCTCGTCAGGGTTTTCAGTGGCATAGAGGCGCTTTCCCTTTCCCTCGGCGATCATGTCGGTTATGTTATTCATGCTTCCTCCTCGCCATGCCGCATGATGTGGTTTCGCCTTATTGTAGCACGCTTCGTCACCATTCGCAAGCACGCGCGCAAAGCGTGGATTAAAACAAAACAGGCATTTCCATAAGAAGCAATTTACTGCTAAATGTATTTTTGTAATTGACAGAAATTTGTATAAATGTTACAATTAATACAACCTGAAACAACTTGTTTTGCAAGGAGAGAAGTTTTCGTGAAGTACGAGGACATTTTCGCCGCTATCAGCCACCGTTATGACACGTTTACCCGTATGGAACAGAACATTGCGGACTACGTACTCGAACATGGGAAAGACGTGCTGGATATGAGCATCAGCACCCTTGCCCGGGAGTGCAAAGTGGTGGACAGCACCGTATTCCGCTTCTGCCGCACGCTGGGCGTAAGCGGGTATCGCGATTTTCGCACAGCACTGGCGGTAAGTCTGTGCGCCAGAGAGCAGAAAAGCGATCCACCCATAGCGGATGACGATCCCGCTGCCGTTCAGGTCAGGCATATTTACGACAGCTGTCTCAACGCGCTGCGTGAAACCTATCAGTTGCTTAATCCCAGCCTGTTGGACGAGGCCGTGCGGAGGCTGATGCTGGCCGACCGCATCCTTGTGCTGGGCGCGGGCAAATCGATGGTATCGACGTTTGGCGCCTACCGGCAGCTGATGCTCGCCATGCCGAAGGTTCAGTGCGCGCTCAACGCGCATGAGCAGCGCAAGCTCTGTGCCATGGTTACAGCCCGTGATGCGGTGATCCTGTTTGTGCAAAGCGACGCGCCCGCCTTTCTGACGGATTTGGCCAGGCTGGTACACAGCAGGGGATGCTACCTGATTTTGATTTCACCTCTGGCAAAAATGTCGTTGAGCGTTCTGGCGGACATCACGCTGCTTTGCGGTGGATTCGGCGGGGCGGGCACAGCTGTAAGCGCGCAGGCCTTTTTGATTGAGCTGATCTACAGGCTGTATCTGCAGCGGCTGGAAAATGCGCGGCGTGCCCTGATGTAGCGGAAACGGCTATATGCGTCCGTTTGCCGCGTTCCGATAGACAGGCTTGAAGGAAGAGCTGCGTTTCTGCTCCCTTTGGGTGCTTGCTACACTTACAGAAAACGTTGCGGCATAAGGTTTTGGGCAGGGCCCCAAACTCTTATGCCGCAGCATTTTCCGCGAGCGTTGCGAGCATCCGAAGGACGCAAGAAAGGCGGCTTTCTCCAAAATCAGGGGTTTTTCAACGGCCTGACGACGGCCAGGGGCTGCGTATTTTGATCCCGCGTCAATGCGCAAGAATCCTGTAAACATCCCATCTGTTTTTGTGCTATGCTGAGGGAGACAGACGGATGGGGAGGGAAAGCAGCATGGACGACATCCGGCTTGCAATGATCGGCACAGCCCTTGATTTCATTGAAACTCATCTGGAGGACGGCGTTGCTCTTGCGGATGTGGCACAGGCGGCGCACTATTCCAAATATCACCTTCATCGGGCATTTTCGGGTATTTTGGGCATAACCCCGCACCAATATGCCCGGAGGCGCCGGCTGACCGAGGCGGCGCGCCGTCTTGTCCGTTTCCAGACGCCTTTGCGGGATCTGGCGCTGATGGCGGGCTATCAAAGCCAGCAGGCGTTCAGCGACGCCTTTTGCGCCATGTACAAGATTCCGCCGGCGGAATACCGTCGCCTGCGCGTTTTCTATCCGCTGCAGCTTCCCATCCGCCTGAATCCCGAAGCCCCCTTATCCGCCATCCGTCCGGCGGAGGCAGAGGATATCCCGGCCTGGATGGCGCTTCTTGGTCAGGTGGTGGATGGGTATCCCAGGCTGGACGAGGCCGGGCACCTTTCCTGGCTCAAGGCTCGAATCGCGAGGGGAGAGGCCCTCCTCCTCAGCAGCGGAGACCGGGCGGCAGGCGCGGTCGGTTTTTGCCGCGCTACCGGCGCGGTCGACTATCTGGCCGTTCATCCGCAGTACCGTGCGCTGGGAATATCCGTGCAGTTGCTCAAGGCCGTGCGACGCAGGCTTTCTTCGGAGCGTGAGCTGAGCCTGACCACCTTTCGCGAGCGCGACCCGGCGGACCCCGGCTACCGGCGGGAATGGAAGCGCCTGAATTTTCGGGAAGGCGAGCTGCTGGTGGAGTTTGGTTACCCCACCCAGCGCATGATCTGGTCCGTTCGAGACCGGTAGTCAGATGAAAAAGAACTGGAAATGCGACGCGGCCCTGTTTCTCATCAGTCAGAGCGTCACCCTTTTCGGCTCTACGCTGGTACAGATGGCCATCGTATGGTATGCCACGGTTGCGACGGGCTCGGGGGCATGGGTGGCTGCCTTCAGCATCTGCTCCTATCTGCCGCAATTCGCCGTTTCCTTCATCGGCGGCGTGTGGGCGGACCGGTTTCCCCGCAAGCGGCTCATAGCGGGAGCGGATCTGGGCATTGCCGGTGTAACGCTGGTGATGATCCTGCTGATGCCTTTGCTTGCCGAAGGCGTAGCGCTTTTGTCCGCTCTTTTGGCACTGTCGATGATCCGCTCCGTGGGCGCCGGCTTGCAGACGCCGGCCGTCAACGCCACGGTCCCGCTCCTGGTGCCCGAGGAAAAGCGCATGCGCTTTAACGGAATGAACGCCGCTGTGCAGTCTGCGGTGCAGTTTGCCGCTCCGGCCGCAGCGGGCGCGGCGCTCATCTCTGGCACCTTGCGCTCCACCCTCTGGATTGACGTGGCCACTGCCGCTGTGGGTGTGGCGGTGCTTCTCTGCGTGTCGCTTCCCGCCCCTGAGAAAAAGCAGGACGCCCTGTGGCCAGCCCTGCGGGCGGGAGTAAGCTATGCCGTACGCGACAGAACGGTAGGCCGGCTGCTGGCCGTCTATGGCGCGTTTGTGTTTTTCTGCGTGCCCGGCGGCTTTCTGGCAGGCCTGCATGTGAGCCGCGTCTTTGGTGACAGCTATGAATATCTGACCGCGACCGAACTGGCCGGCTTTGCCGGAATGGCGGCCGGCGGCCTTTTGATGGGCCTTTGGGGCGGGTTTGCCAGGAAGGAACACACGCTGCTCGCCGGACTGGCTGCCTTTGGGACCCTGTCTATCCTCCTGGGATATTCCGCCCGCTTTGATATCTATCTGGGGGTCATGGCGCTTTACGGCGTGGCGCTGACCACGGTGCAGACCGCAGTGTCCACCCTGCTGCAGACGCGATCGGCATCCGCCATGCAGGGACGTGTATCCGGGCTGATGGGGGCCGCTTATTCGGGCTGCATGCCGCTTGGAATGGCGGTCTTCGGCCTGCTGGCGGACCTGTTCCCGCTAAGAGGCATGATGGCCGTCTCCGGGGCGGCGCTGTTGCTCATGGCAGGGCTGGGTGCGATATTTGACTCGCGGCAGCTTCACTAAGAGAGGACCGCGGCATTTCCCGACCGTTTTTTCATGTTCTTCCCCACGCAAAAATTCCCATCAGCAGTTTACAGAGGCACAGTGACTATGATATAATAACAAAAACGCTTCAAGCCCTTGCCCAAATGGACCCGGCAAGCGAAAAAAGGAGGATTCCCAAGGATGAAAAAGGCTTTTTCTGTCGTTCTTGCACTGCTGATGGTGTTGAGCGTATGCACCTTTGCCAGCGCTGAAGGAAAGGATTACAGCGGCTACACTATCCGTATCTATTCCAACTCCAACTCCACCGAGCGCGCCACCTGGCTGGAGAACGCGGCCAAGGCTGCGGGCTTCACCATCTCGCTGGATGACAACAGCGTCATCTCCGGCGATACCGCCGCCATCCAGGCCGCCAATGAGAACAAGGACGGCGACATCATCTTCGGCCTGAATGAAACCCGCTGGTCTCAGCTGGTCAACGGCACCTACGAGAACCTCAAGGTGATGGACTGGACCCCCACCTGGGCCGACGAAGTGGGCGAATACAAATACGACGGCAAGGCCTATGGCCTGGTCATCCAGAACGTGCTGATGCTCTACCGTACCGACGAGCTGGGCACCAACGGCGAAACCCTCAGCTTCGAGCACTGGGCGGATATCGTGGACTGCGGCTACACCTGGTACCGTCAGGGCAAGGTGGGCGGCACCACCAACTCCAACATCAACAGCGCCATGCTCTTCCCCTTCACCGATCCCGAATCCCCCGCGGGCGGCATCTCCGTGGAAGGCTGGAAGACCCTGTGGAACTACTGCGCCAACGGCATCTACACCGGCGACAGCTACGGCTTTGATCCGCTCAACCGCGGCGAGGTGCAGGTTTCTACCTTCTACTCCAGCTCTCTCTACGGCAACGTGGACAGCGCGGCCGACAGCTCCGAGCATCCGCTGCTGGGCACCCTGGAACCCGAAAACTGGGCGCTGGTAGATATCGCTGACGGCACCTACTACATCGCCGAGTACCTGGGCATTCTGGACCGCGAGGGCCGCACCCCCGAGGAGACGGAGGCTGTGGTTGCTTTCGCCGAGTGGTTCGGCTCCGCCGATACGCAGGCTGAATGGGCTGACGAGTTCGACTCCTTCCCCTGCAACACCGCCGCTGTGGCTGAAATCTACGACGAGACGCCCGCGATCTACACCCTGAAGAATTTCGCGCTGGAGACCGTCGAAGGCACCGACATGACCTATGCGGAATACGTGGGCGCGCATTCCAGCGAATGGACCAACATCATGACCAATCTGGGCTTCTACTGGGCCGACAACAGCGCTGCTCCCACCGAGCCCGACTGGGATAATCTGGACTGGTCCGTGCTGACGCAGGCTGCCGGCGAGTGACGCTTTTGGCCGGCGTGAGCCGAAAAAAGCATTTTTCTCAATGAGCGATATGGCGGGCCTGAAGCCATCGGGCTCGCCATATCCATATTCTCTAAGAGTTAAAAGGGGGCTGTCGGCGGCATGATCGAACTGAAGGACATTGTGGTCAAGTTCGGTGATTTTGAAGCGCTGCACAACATCAACGTAGAGGTGCGAGAAGGCGAGTTTTTTACCTTTCTGGGACCGTCCGGCTGCGGCAAGACAACTACGCTGCGCACCATCACCGGCTTTATCGAGCCGGTTTCCGGCACGGTCAGCGTCAAGGGCGTGGATATTACCCATGTCCCCATTGAAAAGCGCAACATCGGCATCGTGTTTCAGAGCTATGCGCTTTTCCCCTCCATGACGGTCTATAACAACATCGCCTTCGGACTGAAGGTGCAAAAGCTCAAAAAGCAGGAAATCGATGATAAGGTGCGCGCTATCGCCCGCAAGGTGGACCTGTCCGACGAACAGCTGGAAAAGGCGGTCAGCCAGCTTTCCGGCGGCCAGCAGCAGCGCGTGGCCATCGCCCGTGCGCTGGTCACAGGGCCCGCCATCATCTGCATGGACGAACCGCTGAGCAATCTGGACGCCAAGCTGCGCGTACAGCTGCGCAATGAGCTGAAAAAGATGCAGCGCGACTTTGGCATCACCACCATCTATGTGACCCATGACCAGGAGGAAGCGCTCACCCTGTCGGACCGGATCGCCGTGTTCAACAAGGGGTTTATCGAGCAGATCGGCACGCCCAATGAGGTATACAACCACTCCAAGACGGAGTTTGTCTGCAACTTCATTGGCGACATCAACCGCCTGGAGGGGGAGGTAGCCGATGGCCTGAAGCTGGACCCCGCGCAGCACCACTTCGTCAGGCTGGAGCGCATCCGCGTCAACCGTCCCGCGGACGATAACGAGCTGCGGCTGGACGGCGTGATCGAAAGCCGTGAATACTATGGCCTGTACATCAAGTATTATATTCATGCAGGCAGCCAGACCATCAAAGCGATTGAAAAGAACGACGGCATCAACATCTATGAGCCGGGCGAAAAGGTGACTGTGGGCATTCATCCCGTGGACGTGATGAGCTACGACGCCGCGCCCGACGCGCGCTAAAGGGGGCAGCCGCATGAACGCAAAGGCCTCCTCATGGTTCAAGCCCAACCTGCTGGCCAAAACATTTGGCATCGCATTTTTTGTCTATCTGTTCTTCGGCTTCATGCTTCTGCCGTGCCTCAACACGCTGACGCAGATCTTTACCGTGAAAAACGCCGACGGCGTGACCGATCCCC
>OLRD01001768.1_pt1 | contig 11353 bp, 5 predicted proteins | sample 1672051 | NCBI WGS metagenome assembly OLRD01 (sample SAMEA3136640, study PRJEB25190) | human gut metagenome | biome: human gut; feature: human-associated habitat; material: faeces | place: Austria | collected 2013 | reverse complement strand
GCATGATGGCGAAGTCGCGGCGGGTGATGTTGTTCATCGGCTTGAAGGTGCCGTCAGAGTAACCGGACAGGATGCCCAGCTCCACGGCGCGCATCACGTTGCTGTAGTACCAGTCGTTCGTGTCAACGTCAGAGAACTGGTCGGCGGTGGTTACAGTCAAGGTGTAAGAAACGGTACGGTTGCCAGCTTCAGACTGAACCTTCAGGGTGACAGGGCTGGAAACATTCAGCACGCTCTCGCCGCTGGTCAGCAGGGAAGAACCCTGATAAACCTTAGCACCCTCAGAGGTAGTGAAGGTAGCCACCTGGCCGTACAGGTTAGCACCAAAGGGCAGGTTCACAGTGATGTTGCGGCCGTTGATGCTGCCATTGAAGTTGCCCAGCTTGAAGCTGGTGATAGCAGCCTCAGTGTTGGCATCGGCATACTTCAGGTCAAAGGTGTAGGTATTGGACTGAGCAGCAGTCTCTTCGGGATCCACAACAAGGGAGTCGGAAGTTGTGCTGGTAGAGGCATTTCCACTCTCGGTAGTAGTAACATGAACAACCACCTTGTTGTCGGTGCTGCGCACGAAATAAACTTTGGCGTTCGCGCTGCCAACCGAACCAGGCTCGGTAGCGCCGTCCGGAATACCATTTTCGTTGAACTCATTTGTGCCATCGCTCAGCGTGGCATAATCGGAAATAGTGTAATCCAGGAAATAAGTGTTCTCGTCAGAAAGAGTGTTTCCAGGGGCAGTAGAAGACACAGTCATGCCGTAGGGGATGGTGCCGGTGATCTTGGTGCCGGACACAGTCAAGGTGGTGTCGCCCACAGAGATGGCGCTCAACAGAGCGTTGTTGGAGGCAGCCACGTTATCCCACTTCACGGTGTAGATGGTGCCAGCGTCGTCCATGCCAGTCTGCAACGCATTATAAGAGTTTCCGTCAATAACCTTAGCGACACTCTCAGGCAGAACGATGATCTGAGTAACATTGTCCAGGTCGCTACCCTTAAAGGTGGTAGTGTCATTGGTGGCATCCATCACATTCAGCTTGGTCACAGCCTGCCCAGCAGAAGTGTAAGCGTAAGCCACGCCGCCGCCGGTGGTGAGAGCGCTCACCAGGTACTTACCAGCATAAGTGCTATGACTATGGGAATAAGCGGTCTTGATGGTCACGGTGCTGTCGGTGCTGTTCACAGTGGCCCGGTAGGTATTGGCATTATCCATAGCCTCCACTACATCTTTCTCAGTGGTACTGTTCTGAGGATTCTGGGCAGTGACAGTGACACCTGACAGAGTGTGGTTGGTGCTAGCCGTAGCAAAGGTGATGACCAGGTTGTAACGGGACACGGTGCCGTCAGTGCCCTGGCTCCGAACTGTGATGGCGTTAGCAATGGTCTTGTCCTTGCCGTCTGTCCAGCCGCTGATGTTAGTCAAAGCAGCGGCAGTAGCACCGAACTCGGTCTCGCGGTTGCGAATGGACTCACCGGCGCCCAGGATAGCCCGAGAACCATCGGAAGTGGCAGCGATCATGGTCCAGTCCGCAATGCTGGTGGTCATGTAGGGAATGGGAGCGGTGGTGATGGTGTTCCCATTGATAGTGGTGTTATACTGGGTCCCGTCGGGAGCTTCCAGGGTAAAGCTGGTCAGAGTAGCCTCACTGGCAGCGGTAGCCTGGGCAATGTTCAGGGTATACTGCTTGGAAGACTGGTCCGCAGCCACCACATTGAAGGTGAAGTTCCGAGTGGTAGACAGGTTGGCGGTATAGTAGTACTCGTCGTACTCGTCGTTGGTCAGATCGGAAGCAGGGCTAGCAGCAGTCCAACCGGTAGGAGCCGTGGGAATGCTAGCACCCTTGGCCACGCGGACAATGATATCCTTAGTGGTCAGCGTGCCAGCGTCCAGAGTGACGTTGTAGGTGGTGCCGGTGGCGGCGGCAGCAATGCCGTCCACCCAAATGGCCTGCACGCTGTTGTCGCTGCTCTTGGTAACAGCGACTTTCAGAGTGTAAGTCTTCGTAGCGCTGCCGTTCTTCACGGTAAGGGTCTTGTTATAATCGGTAGTCTTAATCGCGCCGAAGTTGACATCGTCGCCGCTGTCCTTGGCAGTGCCATCAAATTCAACAGTGGTGTTGGCCAGCACGCTGTAAACAGCAGGCAGCTCGTAGTCGCCATTTGCCTCGGCCTCGACATCAGCAATATCCTCGGGGTCCAGAGTGACGGTGATGGTATCATCCTCGTCCACATTGTTATCACTCTCATCAGAGAACACGCCCTCCACACCGGCCACAGACAGGGCAGTGATGGCAGGAACCTTGGTCACGCTGACAGTCCAGTTGAGAGTGGCGCCGGACTCAGGAACAACAGAGAAGGTGGTAGTACCGGTGGCAGGAACATCAACGCCAGTGGCCTGGCCCTTGGTGCCATTGCTGCCAACCTTGGCAGTCTCCACAGGGGTAACAGAGATTTCTGCATTGTTGCTATCGGCAGTGTACCCATAAGCCACGACCACATCCACGGTCCGAGCGGCGGTGTCCAGAGAAGCGGACAGAACGCCAGCGGCGGTGCCGGCAGCGGTGACCTCCACCTTGGTCAGGCCGTTCTCGGTGCTGAGGGTGGCGGGGGTCAGGGTCAGGGTGTAGTAGACATCCTCATTGCCCCCGTAGTTGTTGCCAGCCCCCTCGGTACCTCTTACACGAATCGGAATGGTGTAAGTGGTGCCGGAAGCGCTGTAGTTGCTCAGGGTCAGTGTGGCGGCGCTGGTCAGGTCCTGGGTGGTGTACCCGTTAGCCTGAATGGCATCCACCTCGACACCGGTGGGAATACCACTTGCCAGCACCACAACCTGCAGCGGATCAGCGGTGCTGTCGTAGGTGGCACTAAAGTTGGTGCCGGACGCCTGCACAGTCTTGCTGTCCACGGAGATGTACTCCAGTGTGGGCAAGGCCGCAGCAGAGGCGCTGAGCGGAATCATTGCGACGACCAGCATGACAGCCAGAAGCATCGCAAGTGATTTCTTCAGAAACTTGCTTTTCTTCATAATTTCAACCCTCTTAAATTTTAGATTCTCGCAGGGCTTTTTCCCCGCGAGTTGAAGTTATCTATATAATAATCTTTGTCCCTGAAAAATGCAAGTCTTTTTTTCAAGTTTTTCCGGATTTTTGCGTTTTTGGTGGAAAATTACGAAAACCCCGGAAAATGGCGGTTTTAAGCCATTTTTGAGGAATTTTTGCCAGAGCTTCCGTTTTAGAAATCGGAGAAATATCCACTTTTGTTTTAAACAAAGCCAACTATTTTCAGCACTTTGCCCGCATCTGGTTTTAGCGCGCTAAAACTTTGGCAAATCCGTTCAATTCCAGTGATTTTCTTTCAATTGGATTGTAAAACTTGTCCATTTTCCCGAAGAGGGCCGTGTTTTTTTCACCATATACGGCCCTGAAAAGGGAAGAGGGGGGCGCCCTGCCTTCCTATTAAATTAGAAAAGCGTCACTTTCGCCTGCGATGCAGCGCCCCGCCCAGCTCTCCCACCGCGTCGCCGGAGAGCCGCAGCCCGTGTTCCTCAAAATACGCGTACAACACGGGACAGGGGCCCAGCTCCCGGGCAAAGGGGGCCGCCGCCCTTCTCACCTGGGGCCGCTGCCCCAGAGAGGCCCTCACAGCCAAATAGTACCGCCCTCCATACAGGCACAGGGACGCCCCCACGCCTGGAACGCTCCCATAGAGAGCCGCCACGGCGGCGCACAGCGGCGTGGCTCCCAAAAAGCAGAACACAAGGGGCTGCACAGGTGATCTCAGTCTCAAGGCCAGCACCTCGCAGTTTTTTTACCATACTATGGCGAGGGCTTGCCCTTGTTTCTTCTCACTCTCCCCGCAGCCGGGCCATGGCTTCCGCCGGGCGCTCTGCCCGGAATACCGCGGTGCCCGCCACCAGCAGGTCCGCCCCGGCCTGGCGCACCAGGGGGGCCGTCTCCTCGTTGACCCCGCCGTCCACTTCCACCACCAGGTGCGGGAAGCGTTCCTTCAGCTGGCGGATCTTCTCCAGGGGGGCCTCCATCAGCTTCTGCCCGCCAAAGCCCGGCTCCACCGTCATCACCGTGACGCAGTGCAGCCTCTCCCCATAGGGGTACAGCGCCTCTGCCGGAGTGGCGGGTTTCAGCGCCATGCCGGGCTTTGCGCCGCTTTCCTCAATGGCCCGAAGCACCCGCTCTGGGTCGTCGGCGCACTCCACATGGAAGGTAAGCCAGTCCGCCCCGGCCTTCCGGAAGACCGGCACATAGGGCAGGGGGTGCAGCAGCATCAGGTGCACGTCAAAAATTTGACTGCTCTGGGGCCGCAGGGCCTCTACCATCTGGGGACCCATGCTCAGGTTGGGGACAAAGTTCCCATCCATGATGTCAATATGGACCGCTTCCGCCTGCTGGACCCGCCGCAGTTGTTCCCCCATGGCGGAAAAATCCGCTGCCAGCAGCGAGGGCGCAATCATCGTCATAGCCATCCCATCCTTTCCTCTTGCTGCCTTTATTGTACACGGGGCCGCTGCCTTTTTCAATCGAACAGCGCCCTTTTCTCCCTTTTTGACAAGGAACGCCGCTTTACAGGGACTTTTTTCTATTTTCCAAAAATCCCCCCTGAATGGGGAAAGGGGCCGGCCCTGAGGCCGCCCCTCTAAAACGCCGCTTTCTTCTTATTAATATAAGAACTCACATACTGCCTGGGCCAGAATGGTGAAGGTGGGGATCGTGATGATGGAAAGCACGGTGCTCACCGCCACCGTCTTGGAGGCCAGGGCCGAGTCCTGCTTGTACTGCACGGCGAACAGCACCGTGTTGGCCGCCACCGGGCAGGCCGCCTGAATGACGCTGGTGACCAGCAGCTGTTCCTCCGGCCGAATGAAGACCAGGCACAGCAGGAACACCGCCGGCGCCGCCACCAGCCGCAGGGCCGCCATTTTGTACACCGCCAGGTCGGAGATAAACGAGTGCAGGTCCACCTTGGCCACATAGCTGCCAATGACCAGCATGGCCAGGGGCGTGTTCAGGTCTGCGAAAAATCCCACCGGCTCCGCCAGCACGGCGGGAATGGGAATCTTTAAAAAGTAGATGGGCAGGCCGAAGATCAGGCCGATGATGCCCGGGTTCAGCAGCAGCACCTTCCAGCTCATCCTCTGGCCGCCGCTCATCATGCGGAACCCGTAGGTCCAGCAGATGAGATTGAACACCACAATGAAGAAGGAGCCGTAGATAACGCCCTTGTCCCCCACAATGCCCTCTACCAGGGGCAGGCCCATAAAGCCCGCGTTGCTGAAGATGGTGGCAAAGCGCAGCACCTTCTGCCGCTGGGGCGGCTCCTTGCGGAAAAAGCCATAGCTCAGGCCAAGGCTCAAAAAAATGGCCAGGGCCGAGGTGCCCACCGCCATCAGCAGTTCCATGGGCTGCAAGTCGTCCTCCGAGGTGATGAAGGAGTTGATGATGAGGCAGGGGGTGACGATCTGCAGCAGCAGGGTGTTGATCTCTGACGTGCCCCGCTCTGTAAAGATCCCCTTTTTCGCGATATAATACCCCACAACGATCATGATGAGCATGACCGCTACCTTAGAGACAATGGTCAGCATGGCTTCCACAGCGTGTTCCTCTTTCCCTCCGGCCTGGCCGTTTTTTCCAACATTCCCCTTCCAACCAGGGGCTCAGTCCTTTTTGGGGCCCTGGGGCCGCTCCTTTTCCCCGGGGTCCCGCCCCTTTTTGCGGTACTCCTTGACAAAAACCGCTACCAGCACCACCAGCACCAAGGCCGTGATGACCTTAAAGGCAATGCCCCAGCCGCCCGCGAACAGGTCTGCCTCTGGCAGCAGACCGTCCGCCAGCCACCAGCCGCCCAAAAAAAGGAAATATCCCCCCGCCACATAGAACACCTTGTTCTCTTTGGAAAGGGAGAAAATCAAGATCAGCCCAGCCGCCAGCATCATCACCGCGTATATGTAATGCAAAGCCCTTCCTCCTTTCTCCCCGCGGGGGGCGTTGTCCTTCTTATTATATAGGAAGCCTGGGGAAAAAACAAGTAAAAAGGGAAAGCGCCCCGCAAAAGGGCGCTTTCCCCGCATTCCCCCCGGTTAAGAGAGGATGTAAATATTCATCGTCCTGCGGCCGATCTGGCTGCACTCCTCGATGGTGTTATAGCACAGGTCTGCGATGATGTCCCCCGCCATGCAGGCCCCGCCGGTGTCACCGGCCACGCCGTAGCCGTAGACCACGCTGCCGTCCGGGGAGGTGATGTACATTTTCGTCCCATAGGGGATGATGTTGGGGTCCACTGCCACCACGCCGTACACCGCGTCCCATCCCAGGGAGGTGGTGCCGCCGGGCACGGAGTAGGCCGTGCAGGTGCCGGAAAGCATGGAGCTGTAAGAGACCGTGTTGCCGTACATATCCACAAAGGTGCCGGCCACATTGCCAGTGCCGTTGCCGCCGCTCACATCGGGGGCGGAGGTGCCTGTAGAGGGCTCTTCCTCTTTCTCCAGAGTGCCCCGCAGAACCACTTCAGGGACCGGCTCCTTCGTCACCTCTTCCGAGACAGCCTCCCGGCTCTCCTCTTGGCCGTCCACATAGGTAACTTGGTAGGTGACCTCTTTCTCGCCCTTCACACCCGCGGTCTTCACCTGGGTCTCGCCCACATAGAGGGAAGAGGTATCGTGGTACTCGGTCTCAAAGGCGACCTCCTCAGTCTTCTTCTCCTCTTTCACTTCCACCCGCTGGACCGTGATCGCCATGCCGTCCTTCACCTTATCGGTGAGCTCCGGCTGCACCCGGTCTTTCTCTCCCAGCTGGACGCCGCACTTCTTCAGGGCGGCCTCCACGGTCTGGGCAGAGGTTTCATACTCCTGGGTCTGGCCGTCGGCGGTGATGTTCACCTTCATCATCCGGGTCACCCGGATGTGCATTTTATCGAACAGGGGCTCGTCTTTTTCATAGTTCAGGGTATCGTCCTGCCCCACGGTGACGCCCGCCTCTTGCAGGGCATCCTCCACCGTGCCGCCGGTGCGGGTCACCGTCTGGGTCTTCCCGTCGGCGTAAATGACCACCTGGCAGGAGCGGCGGATCTCCACCTGGATGTCCCCTTCCAGCACCGTGTCCCGGCTGGGAGAGACCTGGTCCTCGTCCTTCAGGACAATGCTGTTCTCCAGCAGGGCCTGCTCCACCGTGTCGCCCTCATAGGCGGTGAGGTGGGTCTTCCGGCCGGCCTCGGCCACCGTCAGTTCCACGCCCCGGCGCACCACCACCGTGGTAGTGCCCTCCACCCGCTCGGCCACATCCAGCGGGCCCAAGGGCTCCATGCCCTGGGCCTGCGCCTGGGACAGGATTTCATCCAGGTCCGTGCTGACCATGCTGAACGTATAGGACTGGCCCCCGTCGATCACATTGGCGGAGACCGTGGTTGCCGTTACAGTCGCAATTGAGGATACACTGAGCGCGAGGACCAGGATGAGCGCGGCTGCCCCCCGAATGGCGAAGAGCTTGGACGCTTTTTTCATGTGTCTTCCGTGCATACGAATGCTCCTTTCACCGCCTTTTAGGCGGTATCCGTGGGCTAGTATAGTAGAAAATCCACACCCTGTCAAAAATTCCACCCGCAGTTTTTTGGTTATTTTATCCAAATCTGAATGAAACATTCCTTGACATAATCCCCTTCTAGGGAGCTTTTCCCCTCTCATTTCCCGTTTTCCGGCAAAAACCGCCGCACAGGGGCTGTGCAAAATACATCAAAACCCGTTCTCCAATTCCGCCAAGGCCCTCATAAAATGAAAAATTTGTGAATATTTATAAATATTCTCTGGGGGAAAACTCAGGAATACCGGGGATTTTTTGTAAACTACGTGTATAAAACTCTAAGTTCCCATACAGGAAAACCGGGCGGAAAAACGCCCAAATTCCGGGCCTTCCGCCCTTTCGTCCCTTGGGTTGCCCTGGGAAATGTCCAGTTTCCCTTTTTACATCGAACATCCTTTCTGTTTTTTGCATGTTAATGCAGAAGGCTCCCGCAAAAGGCCAAAAAATTTTTTCAAAAAGGCAGTGTCCTCCCTATTTTCTCAGGAAAATCCCTGCCTGGTGGGGGAGAGGTGCCGGAAAACCCACCGTTCGGGTAGTTTTTCGCAGAAAGCGTCCCTTTTTGTGGAAAAGTGGAACAGCCCCTACCACAGGTGGTAGAGGCCGCTTTTCGCCAAGTTTTTCGTATACTAATATAATAGGGGGGATTTTCTCAAAAAAGGGCAGCAAAAAAGCCCCCATACCGGGGGCTTTCCATTGCGAAGAAACCGCAGGGCGCTTTCCCCACAGCGCAAACAGGAAATGTTTAGCGCTTGCTGAACTTCAAGAGCTTGGTGCTGCCTCTGCCAAACATCCGGTAACTTCTTCGCTTTCCACCCGATTTTTGGCTTAATATCGCAGCTTTTCCGCACATCAGATTCGAATTTTTATCCTCGTGTATGACACCCGAAAAGCAGGTTTTGCTCCTTATATGTGCCTTGTGTATCGCTACCCAGGGCGACGCAGGACAACAGTAGGGAAAGAAACCTGGTTGCTGTTCTTGGATTCACCTCGATTTTTCAAAATAGCAAAAACGTACCGATAGTGGACAAATTGATTGCAGTAAGTTCAACATGAACTTCATGTATGTACGGCTTTGCCGTTTTATATAGAAGCCCCCAAGTTATCATTGATAATGAATTCGGCAGCTTGTTTCACTTTCTGCACAAACCTAGGCGATATTCTATAATAATTTGTTGTCTATAACATTGGTTGGATCAGGCAATTCACAGCTGGCAGAGCCATCCGAAAATGAGATGGCTCTGCCAGCTTTTTCAGATTCTACTCAACTATCCAAAGTTTTGATTACTTTTTCTCCTTTTTCTTTTTTCGAAGACTAAAGCGTTTGCCCATCCAGCGCTGCAACAGAGACACCATTTTATCTAAGTCCAAATCTTCATAATCTCGTATATTATGATCCGTTATGAGGGTGCGCTTGAATTTTTCAAAGGACTTTTTGTCCCCGCCTGTACCCGTTGTAAAATCATACACATCATGCTGGATGCTTTGTTGTAATTCGTAGAGTTTATAACAAACATCTACTGTCTGCGGTATATAACCTCGAGAAATACAACTGCATTCAATAAGAATTCTTCCCTTAGTGTAAGTCATGTGAAGAATCGTTTCTTCAATGTTTTTTGCGTTCGGAATTTGCTCCGCTAATTTAATGGCTCGAGTAATATTTAGGCGCGCTTCCTTTAATGTGTCTTTGGCATTAACAAAATCCCTATGCCTAATTTGGACTCGAGCTATTTCAAGCTTTCCCTTTGCTTTCTGGTGTAAAAACTGAAAACTATTGGACAACACTGGCAATAACTTATCATAAATTTTGTTTACTAAAGCCGAAGCATTTGGAAACCATCGTTGATTAAACAATGTCTGAATATGGTCAAAGAAATAATACGGTTCACTGTTTTGATAAAATTTCACATTGTCATCCTTATAAATTGTTCTATAATCTTGGACAATGCTCAGATATGCATCCGAAATTATATCAATGCTGTTTTTCTGTAATTTCGCATAAGCAGACAATGCACGTATAATCCAATACTTTGAATTACACACAAATTCATATCCGGAGGAGTCTCCACTATATACTGAATAGTCTTTTTCAATTACAGACGCCCCATTTAACCTATGGCAACACGCTATTAATTCATTTATAGCACCATCAATTCCGAACTGTATCCCACGTTTAGCGGGAATTCTAATTTCAGTCGCAAGCATAATTAGTGCCTTAGTGCGTCTTTTGGGATTTTGGGCCAACAGCTCCTTCTGCGGTTCCAAAAAGAAATTATCAACACCAGAATCGATTATAAGCTCTTTCTGATTATGTACAATGTAGTCAAGTAGTGTTTCACCCTTTATATAAGGCGGCAAACTAATTGCACCAATTTTTTCATTAAAGTTAGGTTCTTCGGTATCATCAAATACACTACTGACCCAAAATTGTTGAAATTCTCGAGCGACATTACGTGCTTCAAAAATATATTTATACATTGGTGCATCTGACGCATCAATAACAATCACAGCATTAGATTTTTCTTTTTTGAGCTGATCTAAATTATCTTCTCTACAAATCATCTTGATCTGAGCAGTGGTAAGCGATTTTGTATCAAAGCAATAAAGTGCATTTGTTTTTTCCATCAAAGCACCTAATTGTGTATCAGTCAACTTCACTCCTGACGGGAAAACATAAACTTTTTTCGACATAAAGTATTTTGCAACTTCAATTAAAAAAAGTGTCTTGCCGCTAAAGAAGTTGCCTGCAATAAAGCACAACGGTTCTCCATTAGAAATAAAATCCACTACTTCCGAAAACCCTGATCTATCCACGCAATAACCTGGTACGACTATTTTGTGATCGTCAATAGATTTCCAAACCAAATTTTCTTGAAACAGAAAATCACGGCATACAATATTGTCCATCTCAAGCGAATCAATATTCATGGCGGAATACTTTTCTAAAAAGGCATCGACACCAGGCCTTGGAATTTTTGCGCTTATTTCAGATAACTCATCAAAAAAATTCATTGATTGTTGCTCGGAAAAAATGCGGAATATATGGGTTACTCCATACTGAGCCAGTTGATCCATTTTTAAAGATGAAAAAGGTGATGTGGCAGCATCTTCGTCAAGTTCATAGCTAATATAGATAATTGATTGTTGCTTAGAATCGATGTTTTTTACTTTGTCTTGAACCGATAATCGAGAAGAGTACAACAAGTCTAACTCTTCAGACAAACCGCATCCAAAAAATAGAATACTTTTTGAGTCAAAGGCTGTTAATAGTTCGCTCAGCATATCCTGGTTCTGATCATCCATCATGCTGTCGATATACTGATCCTTACTCAGAATAAAATAGCGCCGGTCTTCAGTATCCACATATTTTTTGGCATCTCCGTGTAATTTATATACGTTTATTTTCCCCCGAGAAAAGTGCTGATTGATTGGATTATATGGAATCACAGGATAGTAGTCTTGACTATAATCTTCAATCAAAGAGTCATAGTTTAGCGTAAATATATATGGCCACCGTACTTTTAAAAAAGCTTTTTGAAAGTCTTTCTGATAGCTAATATTCTGAAAATTTGATTCAATGTAACTATAAAATTCGCGAAGACCTTCTTCTGGAATTTTACCATATATGTTCCAAAAGGTTTCTGCCAACTTCGACAAATTATACTCTTTTATTTCTTCAAGTTCCTTTTTGGAATACCCAGAATATTGTTGAACATAACAAAACAATTTTGCATGCAGATCTCCCGCTGACGGAATTGTCCCGCCATTATCCGTTG
>OLRD01001766.1_pt1 | contig 11368 bp, 12 predicted proteins | sample 1672051 | NCBI WGS metagenome assembly OLRD01 (sample SAMEA3136640, study PRJEB25190) | human gut metagenome | biome: human gut; feature: human-associated habitat; material: faeces | place: Austria | collected 2013 | reverse complement strand
CTGCCTTTTCGCACCCATTTCTTATTTTGCACGCAGGCAGCTTTCAAACCACACTGCGTTCTGCCGCATCTGCACAGGCGCTTGCATCAGGGCCTGTGCCGCAGGAATATCCCGTTGCAGCAACCAGAAAAAAAGGTTGCAGATATCATTCCCCCGCAGGAATGTCTTTCTGTGAAGCTTTTCCCACTCCTGGGAAAGAAAATGGTTCACAAGGCTTTCCGCCGCCTGTGCTTCCTGCCCGTGCAGGGGCTTTCCGTCTTTTGTGATGACGGCCGTGCTGCCCGTCAGCGAAAGGCGCAGCTGAAGGCCATCTTCCCCTTCTGACGCCTGTTTTATCAGGCGCAGGCGCTGTGTCTCCACATGGTAATAACCGCCATCATGGTAAAATGAAACCTGCATCCGGTTTGTCTGGCCGCCCGCCACCAGAGCCAGCCCAAGCTGCGTGCCGTGCAGGACGCCCTGCTGGGCATCGTTTTGGAACAGCAGCATGGAATCCACCTTGGGTTCTTCTTTTTCACCAAAGCGCAGCATGGGCAAAAGGCCGCTGAATTGTTCTTCTTCATTTTGCAGGGCAAGCTCGCTCATGGTGCGGCCCATGCCTGCCTGCGTGTCATCCGCCACGCGTTCGGCCTCCTGGATGGTCTGGGCAATGCTCTTTTCCAGCTGCTGAAACGCTTGCGCGTCCACCGGCACGGCAAACACCGATAAATTAGGCCGTGCGGCCTGCTCGCCTGTGAAATAGGCCAGCGCCTTGCCCACGCCCGCCTGTGTAAGCTGCGGGCCCAGGAACAAAAGTTCATTCTGTGCATAGAAGGGTTCCTTCGCCTGTTCCCGTTCCGCTGCCTCTAATGCTTCGCCAATCTCTTCTTCCGTGGCGGAATAAATTTTCGCCTCCCCTTTTGCCGAGGCGGTGTCTGTTGTGGGCTCGCAGGTGAACACCACCAAGCTGGCCGTATACTTGCCGGGCACGCCGTCAAGGTAAATGGCCTTGACGATTGCGCGTTCGCCCAGGCTCAAGTTCGAGCAGCCGCACAACAGGCACAGCAGGCTGCAAGCCAGCATGGGCATCAACAGCCGTTTTATTTTGCGCATTGTGCATGCCTCCTTACCCCGGCCAGCAGAAGGGCGGCAAAACCAACTGCCGTGATGGCCGTGCTAACGCTGCCCCGCGCGGCCGCCGGCACGGCCGCAGCTACACACGCACCCGCCAGAACGGCAAAAACTGCAGGGATGCCCCGTTCTGCTTTGAATTTCTGGGGTGCTAGGCGCCCCAGGGCCTGCTTGGCACCGAATATCATCAATACAAGTTTCACCAGCATAGCCAGCATCCAGATGCCCGTGTGCAGGGCATCAAAGCGGCGGAACACCGACAGGCCCCCCAGGCGTGCCAGCGTGTGCGCCGCCTGAAGTTGCGCTGCGCCCGCGCTGCCAAGCACCAACTCGGAAAGAATGCACAAGCCGCAAAACAGAACAAACAGTTTTGCCAAAATTCCTGCCGCGCTTTTCAGCCGGCGGGCAGGGCCGCCGGGCTCCATCATCAAAAATAAAAGCCATTCTGCAGAAAGCGAAAACCCCTGAATGGCGCTGGGAACGCTGTCTTTCCACGGGGCTGTCTGCCATTCCAGGTTGGTGATGCGCATGCCGCCGGCATTTGACACAAACAGCAAAAACACGCTGGCCGCAAACAGCCAGAAAACAACCTGCGCCGTGCGGCTTAGCGTCTCGAAACCGCAGCAGGCAGCATACCCGGCCCCGGTAAGCAGCACGGCGGCCGTGACAACGGCGGGCAGAGGGACGTCGCTGATATAGCGGTAAAACTCTTCCGCTTTCAAAAGCGCAGCCCCACCGGAAAAAGAAAAGGCAAGCAACCAGATGAAAAGGGCCGGTTTGGAGTGCTGCGCCCGCATCAGGCCGTCCATACTGCCTGATGTGCCAGACATGGCCAGGGCCAAAAGGGCCAGCATGGCAAGGGTATCATAGGCTGCCATCCAAACACTCTGCACAGCGCTTGCGGCGGCCTGTGTGGCAAAAGGGCGCACCACAATGTCCGCCGAAAGCGCCAAAAGCAGCAGGGTTGCCAGGCTGGTGCGGCGGGTGACCTTGCGATTGTTCATGGCGTGTCCCCCTTTTCATCCTGCGGAAGATCCCGCACGGTGAATGCCTTTTTTGCAAGCGAGGGCCATGCAAGGCGGATGATGCCGTCCCGCAGAAACCCGCCCGTTGAGGGCGCGATGGGTGCAAGATACGGAATGCCGAATGCGTGCATACCGCTGGCCGACACCAGCATGCAGAAAAACATGCCTGCAATGCCCAGCGGGCCCAGAAGCCCGCCCGCCAGAATGAATAAAAGGCGCAGCACGGTAATGGGCTCGTACAGAGAAGGCACCACAAAGGTACAAATGGCCGTAAGCGCCGCCACAATGACAACAGGCGTGCCCACAAGCCCTGCCGAAACCGCAGCGTCACCCACAATAAGCGCCGCCACAAGGCTGACGGAATGGCCGATGGGCTTGGGAAGGCGCAGGCCAGCCTCCCGCACAATCTCCAGAAGAAACGTCACCAGCATCGCCTCCAAAAAAAGCGGAAGCGGCGTGGCCTGCTCGCTGGCCGCTATTTTATATAGCATCTCTTTGGGCAAAAGTTCCGGTGTGAAATTTGCAATGCTGACAAACACCCCCTGAAGCATCACCGCTATCAGAAATGCAGCATACTTCAGGCAGCGCACCAGCGTGGCAAAATAGGCTTTTTCCGAATAATCGTCCATGCTGGAAAAATTTTCACTGAAAAAATACGGAATAAGCATGGCAAAGGGGCTGCCGTTTGCCATTAGCACAATTTTCCCCTCGCATATCTTGGCCGCGGCTGTGTCGGGCCTCTCTGTATATCCCACAGATTGAAAAAACGAAAAATACCCCCGCTGCAAAAACGGAGCAAGATAGCCCGTGTCAAACACAAAAGGCAGTTTGGCCTGACTGGCGCGGCGGCGGATTTCGGCCAGCAAAGGCTGTGACACCAGTTTTCTGTCATACAGCAGCGCCAGTTCCGTCTGTGTTTTTTCGCCGCAGGTAAGTGTTTCTGCCATAAAGGTCTGTGTGCGCACCAGCCTGCGCACAAGGCTGATGTTTACACGCAGCAATTCCACAAAGCCCTCGCGTGAACCGCGCAGGTTATTTTCTCCGCTTGGCTCGGACACAGAGCGAAACTGCATGCTTTGGGTAGATAAAACCAGCGCCTGGGCCGCACCGTCTATCAAAATAACGCTTGTGCCTGCCGTAAGCTGGGTGCGCACCTCGGCAAAGGTGCTTAAACGCTTTGCCTCCAGTGGAATAGCTGTCCGGTCATGCAAAAATGCCAACAATTCTTCACCGCTGCGCGGCATTACCTGCGGCTTGGAAAGGGAATCCAGCATCATAATCCACAGCCGCTCAATGCTGGAAAGCCCTTCGAACATGCAGATGCAGCAGGGTATGCCGCAAAGCTGCACGTCTTTCAGGTACAAATCCACCGTTCCGCCGAACTGCTCTTTTAGCGCCTGTTTGTTCTGTGCAAGGCTTGGGGAAAGTCTTTCTTCCATATTCCCACGCTCCTTTTTCAGTATCAGTATGGTGAAAAGTGTTTGCGTTTAATCCAGCAGGGGCATATTACAGGCAGCCCCGTTCGAAAAAGGAGGCATATTTGTGTTTCTGTTGGTGCTTCGCACGCTTGTGGTGTATGTGCTGATTGTGGCCGCCATGCGCCTGATGGGCAAAAAACAGCTCGGAGAGCTGCAGCCCTCCGAGCTGGTATCTACCATCCTCATTTCAAACCTTGCGTCGCTTTCCATTGAATCGCCCGACGTCCCCCTTGTCACCAGCATGCTGACCGTTTTTCTGATTGTGGCATGTGAAATACTGGTCTCTGCCCTGTGCGTGCGCTTTCGCCGGGCGCAGCGCCTTGTCTCCGGCCGGCCGCGCATTGTGGTGCGGGAAGGCGTCATTGACCAGAAGCGCCTGAAAGAGCTGCGCTTCACTCCCGACGACCTGCTGGAAGCCCTGCGCGCCAAAGATATTTTTGAGCTTTCTGACGTAGCCCTTGCCGTTGTGGAGACGAATGGCAGCGTCAGCGTGCAGCGCACCTTTGCGGCAGACAGCGCCGCCAACGGCTCACTTGGGCTGAAGCCACCCAAAGCAAAACTGCCCAGCCTTCCCGTCCTTATTGACGGAGACTGGGCAGACGATTCGCTTGCGGCCCTGGGCCTCACGCGGGAATGGGTGCTGGCATACCTGCGCCAGGCACACACGGCGCTGGGCGATGTGCTTGTTTTGCTGTGCAACGACGCCGGGGAAACGCAGCTTGTAACCAAAAAGCCAAAGCCGAAAGGGGGCGCCTGATATGCGCCGCACCATTGCCGCCGTGCTTATTTTTGTATTTGCCCTTGGGTTCAGCGCATACTGCGAAATCTATTCTGCCCGCGTGACGCAAACTTTGTGCGGCAGCGCGCAGGCGCTGAAGCAGCAGGCCCTGGCCGGAGAATTTGCCGCCGCAGAGGCCACACTGGCGCATGCAGAAGAATATTTTTCCCGGCACCGGGCCGGGCTTGAGATGTTCAGCCAGCGCACGGGGGTTGGGGCCATTGCCGTCAGCCTTGCGGGCCTGCGCGGTTTTTTGAACGAAGAGAACCTGCCGGACCTTTTGAGCGAGGCCGACAGGTTCTGTGCGCAGGTGCAGGCTGCGCGCCATTTATTCTTTGCTGTGTTTTGAGCGCTTGGCCAGCAGCTCGGAGAGTTCGTTCATAAATGTGTCAATATCGCTGAACTGACGGTATACCGATGCAAAGCGCACATAGGCTACCTCATCAATTTTCTTCAGTTCCTGCATGGCCAGCTCACCAATGTGCATGCTGGTCACTTCCCGCTCATACGAGTTCAAAAGCGCCTGCTCAATATTATCCACCGCTTTTTCCATCTGCTCATAAGAGACCGGGCGCTTTTCACACGCGCGCATCAGCCCGTTCAAAAGCTTTTGGCGGTTGAACGCCTCGCGCGAATGGTCGCGCTTCACCACCATCAGCGGCACCGTTTCTACAATTTCATAAGTGGTAAAGCGCTTTTGACACGAAAGGCATTCGCGGCGGCGGCGAATGCGGCTTCCGTCATCTGCCGGGCGGGAATCGATTACCTTAGATTCTATCTCACCGCAATAAGGGCACTTCATGGGGGCAACCTCCTCTTGCATTCCTGTGGCCGGCCACACCCTGCCAGCCCATATCTTGTGTTTTATTATGACACAAATAGCGCATGTTTGCAAGAGATGCCCCCGGCCAGAGGGCAAGAAGCGCTTTCTCTCAAGCCTGCCTGCATTCTTTTGCCGTTTTTGCCCGGGCCGCCCTTATAAGATGGCGCCCCTTCCTTTTACCGCCTTTTCCTTTCGGCCCGGCGGGCCTGCACCGAGCCTGTGGCACAAGGGCCTTTGCTGCCTGTTTTCATCCGTGCCCTTGGCCGGTGGGCCGGGCAGCGTCAAAACAGTTTTGCAATGGCAGGCACTATCTCTTTGATGACGGTTTGTGTTGTGTTCACGCAAAGGTCAAAATTCAGTTTATCGCCCCATGCGTGGCCCGTGTAGAAAGCATAATACTTGGCGCGCTTTTTATCTATGCCGGAAATCTTCTGTCTCAGCTCTTTCTCGGACAATGCCTCTTCCTCTGGCCCCTTCTCCCTGCACCGCTTGATTTTGCTTGCCATATCTGCGTAGACAAAAATTCGAAAGGGCCTGTATTCCTGCAAAATATAATCTGCACAGCGGCCAACAATCACACAGTCCGACTTTGCGGCCATTTCGGTAATGATGCGCGCCTGTTCCTGATAAACCGTCATGGTTTGCTCAAATGCCGGGTTTGCCGAGGGGTAAAAGCTTCTTCCTATATGGATGGGAAAAGAAAACGAGGGCCGGTGCTCCACCACCGCCTGCACATACTTTTCGGACAGGGATGTCCGTTTGGCAATTTCGCTGATGATTTCCTGGTCATAGTAAGCAACGCCCAGTGTTTCCGACAGCCGGCAGCCAAACTCACGGCCGCCGCTGCCAAATTCCCGCCCAATGGTAATAATCTTATTCATCGGTTGCCTTCCTTTCTGCTGATAATTGCTTTGTATAACGGGCAATCATGCACACAACATAAATTGCCACTGCGAACTCGGTAAGCGGCATGGCGAACCAAATGGAATTCGCGCCGGAAACTACCGGCAGCAGAAGAATCAGAATGCCGCTGATAATCAACCCACGCAAAATAGAAACCGCAAAGGCTGTTTTCGGCTTCATAACTGCCTGGAAGTAATAGGTGGAAAAAATATTCAAAGGCAGCAGCAGGAAGGACAGGCTGTAACACCGAATAATCATTGGGGCAATTTCCAAAACCTGCGGTGTAGGGGCCATAAACAGGTGAATAAAGCAATTGGGCACTGCAAGGCAAAGCACTGTCCAAAAAAGGCCGAAAAAGGTTGTTGTGCCAAGCGCATAGCGCAGCGTTTGGCGAATGCGCTGCCCCTTGCCTGCGCCGAAATTGGTGGAAAGAATAGGCTGTGAAGCCTGCCCAACGCTGTAGGCGCTGCACTGCACAAATGTGCTGATGTTGACAATTACGCCGTATACCGAAAGGGCGTTTGTGCCCAAATAGGCCATGATTTGCCGGTTGAACAGAATAGTCAAAATGCCCATGGCAATATCAATGAAAAACGCAGAGAAGCCCGTGACCGAAATTTCCCGCAGCTTGCCAAAGAAGTGCGTGGGCCGCACCAGCCGCAGCGTGTTTTTCTTCAAGAAGAAGTGGGACAACATAACAAGAATGGAAATTACGGTGCCAATGGCGGTGGCCAGCCCGGCGCCAAACGCCCCCATGTCGCAGGTAAAAACAAAGAAGTAATCGCCAAACACATTGAAAATGCCGCCCGCCAGCACACCGGCGGTGGCCAATGCCGGGTTCCTGTCATTTCGCAGGTAAGCCGCCAGCGTCTGCGTAAATAAAAAGCAGGGAATTACAAATTTGATTGGCCGGACATATTCTCGTGCCAGGGTTAAAGTTTCCCCTTCTGCCCCAAAGAATTGCAGCAAAGGCCGATCAAAACAGGCAATGACAGCCCAGGCGGCCAGGGCCAAAACAAGCGAGCCCGCCATGGAAAACGGTAAAGTATTCGTTGGAGCGGCGTATTCCCCCTTCCCCTTTGCCTCGAATTGTGCTGAAAAGGACAGAGCCACCTATCCCCATCAGAAGCCCCAAACTGTAAATAATGTTCCAAACAGGCGCCACTACCGCCAGGGCTGCCGTGCCCGCCGGGCCGTGGTATTTGCCCACCATGGCCATGTCTACAATGGAGTAGATAGAGGTAACCAAAGCGCTGCCAAAAGCAGCCGCAAGATACTTAAAATACAGTGTTTTTATTTTCCCGTTCAGGAAATCCATTTTATCCAGTTGCTCCTTTCAAACAAAAAAGCTGGATAAAGTAACAGACATTTCAGTCTGTGCCTTTATCCAGCTCATCATTTCTTCTGAATGATTTGCCCTCCGACAACAGTTGCTATGTTAAAATATTTTGCGTTCATTGTCAAGGGGAAAGTGATGGGTTCCATGGCAGATTAAAAAATATTAAATATTTCTGGTGTCTTTACCGCGGTACTACAAAAAGTCGAATCCGAAGTTCAGTCTGAAGTTGTGCCAGAAGATGCCACATCTGGCGAATAAAATTTAAAGTGTGAACAAATCAAAAAGAAAAAGCCTGTAGAACGTTGATTCTACAGGCTTTTTTGTGGTGGAGATGACGGGAGTCGAACCCGTGTCCGAAAAGAGATCTGCGCTAGTATCTCCGGGTGCAGATACGCCTACAGGGTTCCCCCGGCGGCAGGCGGGCGCACGCGCCGCCGCTTCGGTAGCTTCATGAGGTCATGACGGCCCGCAAAGCTTAAGGCCGTTCACGTTCAGTGCCTAAATGATGCCCTGGCCCTGTACGGCACTGGAACAGGCAGGACAGCCGCCTTTAATTAGGCAGCGACAGCTAATTTGTTGTTGTTAGCTATTTTTTTGAAGGCGTTTTACGTGTGTCCCTCGAACACGACCCGCTGCTCTCGCTTCACTCTCCCCGTCGAAACCTTTACATCCCCATATTTTGAAAAGCCCGAAAGCGGGCATTTTCAGCGCTGCTGCGCCTTCAGCGCGCGGTCTATTTCGCGCTTGGCGCTGCGCACGGCCATATCCGCGCGCTTGTCATACAATTTTTTGCCCTTGCACACCCCAAGGCAAAGCTTTGCCTTGCCACGCTTGAAATAAAGCTTCAGCGGCACCAAGGTGTTGCCCTGCAGTTTTTGCTGCTGGGCAAGGCGGCGAATTTCAGATTTGTGCGCCAGCAGTTTGCGCTTGCGCACAGGGTCCCGGTTAAAAATATTCCCCTTTTCATATGGGCTGATGTGCATGCCCAGCACGAAAAGTTCGCCATTTTCAATTTCCACCCAGGAATCTTTCAAATTCACTTCGCCAAGACGAAGGCTTTTCACTTCCGTGCCCGCAAGGGAAATGCCTGTTTCCAGTTGTTCCAGGACGAAATAGTCGTGCCTTGCCTTGCGGTTTTCGGCAATCAGCTTCTCCGCCGGGTGCTGCGCGGCCATTTTCATCCCTTCCCTTCTTTCCAAGCTTTTCCCGTTGGGAACTTTACCATACGCTATTTTTCAGCTTTTGTCAAGCGGCGGTGTGTTTTCACAGTTCGCCGCGGTTGGCAAGGCTGCGGCCCAGCGTCACCTCGTCCGCATATTCCAGGTTGCTGCCCACAGGCAGGCCATAGGCGAGGCGTGTTGCTTTTACCCCCAGCGGCTTTACCAAACGCGCCACATACATGGCAGTTGCCTCGCCCTCCACTGTGGGGTTTGTTGCCATGATAATCTCTTTCACATCGCCGCCTTGCAGGCGGGCCAGCAGTTCTTTGATGCAAAGCTGCTCGGCCCCTATGCCGTCCATGGGCGAAATAAGCCCGTGCAGCACGTGGTAAAGGCCCTTGTATTCCCGGGTGCGCTCGAACGCAGTGACATCACGCGGCGTCTCTACCACGCAGATGGTGCTTCGGTCTCGCCGTTCGTCCTGGCAGATGGGGCACACTTCATCCTCTGTAAAATTCTGGCAAATTTTGCAGCGGTGAATTTTTGTGTGCGCCTCTTCAATGGCATGTGCAAAGCGCAGGGCCTCTTCCTTCTCCATGCTCAGCACCTGATAGGCAAGGCGCGTGGCGCCCTTCCGCCCAATGCCGGGCAATTTTGCAAATTCTTCAATCAGCCGCTCTAACGGCGCCGCATTATACCCCATGGCCGCGCACGCCTCACAGGCCAAGGCCGCCCGGCAAGTTCAGCCCGGCAAGCGCACCCGTCACCGAGGCCATGCCCTGCTGGGTGGCCTCGTCCACCACGCGCACCGCCTCATTCACCGCAGCAGCCAGCAGGTCTTCCAGCATTTCGATGTCCTCAGGGTCTACAATTTCCGGTTTCAGCTTCAAAGCCGTCACCTCGTGGGCGCCCGTCATGGTAATTTCCACCATGCCGCCGCCCGCCGTCACCGTGTGGCTGGCGGCCTCCATCTCTTCCTGCTTTGCCTTCATGTCTTCCTGCAGCTTCTGTGCCTGCTGCATCAGCTGGTTCACATTCTGTTTTCCATAGCCCTGGGGAAGTCTTGCTTTCATAATATGTTCTTTCCTTTCTGTTCATCCTCATATTCCACCTGCACCCCAAGCTGTGCCAAGGCATCCAGCGTTTGCTGTGCGGTGGGGGCGGCTGCGGCCGCCTTTTTGCCCGCCTTTTGGTACGGGCCTATCAGGTAGCGCTTTCCGCTTACCTGTTCAATTACGTCTTTGATCAGGCCGGAGGAGTACTCGTTGCGCCGCATGAATTCCAAAAACAGCTCTGTGCCGTCTATCCACACGCGCCGGCCGTCAAAGTAGGCCTTTGTCTCCTTCAAATTGGCATATAAAAGCTGGTCTTTTTCCTGCATGGCGGCAATAACCTGCGGCCACTGGGCAAAGGGCACCAGCTCGCCCGGGGCACCGGCGCGGGCCGTGGGTTTTGCGCTGGAAGGCTGCTGGGCCACCGCGGCCGTCTCCTGCGAAGGCGCGGGTTTGGGCGAAAAATCTTCCACCCTTGCCGGGGTGTGCTGCAGGCCGGCCGCAGGCTGTTCCGGCGCAGGCTGGGGCTGCTGCGCCTGCCTTTGGGGCGGTGCGCCGGGCGCGGCCATTTCCTCCGGCACCGGTTCTTCCCACGGGGGCCTGTCTTCTGCCCCGCCCTGTTGGGCCATGGGCGCCTGGGCCGGCACCGGGGCTTTTTCCACAGCTTGCGCCGCCGGGGCAACCGGTGCCGCCACCGCCGCAAACGGGCGCGCAGCAGGCTGCTGGGGCACCTCGGGGCCTTGAGGCCGGGCGGCCACGGCTGCCGGTTGGGCAATGCGGGCCTCCTGCGGCTGGCAAAGGGTGAACAGGGCCAGCTCCAGCTCAATGCGGGCATCTGTGCCCTTGCCCATCTTATCCAGCGCATCGCTCAGCACCTTCACCGCGCGCACAGCCACCTGAGGCGGCACATTTTTCGCCGCCTGCTCGTACCGTGCCTGTTCTTCGGCGCTTGTGCCCATCAAAAACTCCTGCCCGCCGGGCACGCCGGCCAGTAGAAGGTTGCGGTAATGCAAAATCAGTTCGTCGCACAGGCGCTTTACGTCTACAGATTTTTCCCGCAGCTGTGCCACCAGAGCCAGCACCCCTGCGGCGTCCGCGCGCAAAACAGCGTCACTGATGTCAAACAGGTAGCTCTTATCCGTCACGCCAGCCATACGCCGCACAAGCTGCTGCGTCACCTCGCCGCCCACGCCCGCGCAGGTGTCCAGAATGGAAAGCGCATCGCGCATGGCGCCGTCTGCCAGGCGGGAAATAAGCTCTGCTGCGTCCTGCGCAAGCTGAATGCCCTCCTGCCCGGCTACATACAAAAGCCGCGCTTCAATGTCCTGCGGTTTGATGCGCATGAAATCGTACCGCTGGCAGCGCGAAAGGATGGTGGCAGGCACCTTGTGAATCTCGGTGGTTGCCAGGATGAATATCACATGCGCAGGCGGCTCTTCCATAATCTTCAAAAGCGCATTGAAAGCCGCTGTGGAGAGCATGTGCACCTCGTCGATGATATATACCTTATAGGTGCACTGGCTGGGCGTATAAGCCGTTTCATCGCGCAAATCGCGGATGTTATCCACGCCATTGTTGGAGGCCGCGTCAATCTCCACCACATCCATGACGCTGCCATTGTCGATGCCTTTGCAAATCTCGCATTCACAGCAGGGGTCTGCCCCGGTGCGGTGCGGGCAGTTGACCGCCTTGGCAAAAAT
>OLRD01001764.1_pt1 | contig 11373 bp, 9 predicted proteins | sample 1672051 | NCBI WGS metagenome assembly OLRD01 (sample SAMEA3136640, study PRJEB25190) | human gut metagenome | biome: human gut; feature: human-associated habitat; material: faeces | place: Austria | collected 2013 | reverse complement strand
TCGCCATGAAGATCGTGGGCCACACCGACTACCAGACCACCGCGAACATCTATACCCACCTTAAGGAGGAGACGCTGCGCAGGGCTTCGGTCAATATGGAGAAGGTGTTCGCGGAGAGGGAGAAGGGGGAAGGCGGGGAAAGGAATAGAACGACAAGACCGTGTGTTGGGGGGCAGAGATAAGTCATGAGATGATCCCTTATCTCGATGTCTTCTGAAGTGCAGATTCAACCCGTGGCCGTTCATGAGTACAGTAGTTAACCGCCTGAAAGGGATTGGCTGATTAGATACAACTGTTTCCATGCGAATGGGGCAGATGCCGTAACCATTCGGAAATTATAAACGGCGGTTCATCCCCACGCGTGTGGGGCAGATTCGGCTCGTCATGGTCCTCGTCTCCGGTTTTCAGCGGTTCATCCCCACGCGTGTGGGGCAGATGCTTCGCATACACATCAGCCAATGCGCGGTCATCATCCGGTTCATCCCCACGCGTGTGGGGCAGATGTGAGGCCGGGGCTTTTCCTATCTGATGAGGATTCGGTTCATCCCCACGCGTGTGGGGCAGATTTCCCTGTCAGGCTGCCCGTCCGGCCCGGTGGTCGGTTCATCCCCACGCGTGTGGGGCAGATAGGGTTCTGCCATAGACGTTCCGTGCTTGCAAGAGGGTTCATCCCCACGCGTGTGGGGCAGATTCCGGCGAAAGGTTGATGGACGATATCACGTCATCCGGTTCATCCCCACGCGTGTGGGGCAGATAAGGTGTCATCCTTAGTAGTTACGCCAACTGCTTCGGTTCATCCCCACGCGTGTGGGGCAGATGTGCGCGGTCCGCTGTCGTATACCTCGCGGATGAGCGGTTCATCCCCACGCGTGTGGGGCAGATTTAGAGAATGGGAATGGAGGTGAACAATGTGAGCCCGGTTCATCCCCACGCGTGTGGGGCAGATGATAACAGTCACGCCGCCGTAGGAATTTTGGTACGGTTCATCCCCACGCGTGTGGGGCAGATTTGCGTGGGATTTTACCATTTCAACCCAAAGATGTCGGTTCATCCCCACGCGTGTGGGGCAGATGGAACGAACGGCCCATCAGGGAGGAATACCAGACCGGTTCATCCCCACGCGTGTGGGGCAGATCTTGTTTTCAGGGCAGATGTAACGATAGCCTCTGCGGTTCATCCCCACGCGTGTGGGGCAGATTATTTAAGAGGTGAAAATGATGGATGATGTACGCCTGGTTCATCCCCACGCGTGTGGGGCAGATATCGGGCGCAATCGTGAATTGGACGGGAGGAAGCCCGGTTCATCCCCACGCGTGTGGGGCAGATTTTCAATCGCTTTTGCGTAATTGCTGGACTCAACGGTTCATCCCCACGCGTGTGGGGCAGATGATGACCTTGCCGCGATTGGCGGCCTGTACATTGCGGTTCATCCCCACGCGTGTGGGGCAGATGGAGGGGCCAAAAGGTGATACGGGCGCGCCATTCACGGTTCATCCCCACGCGTGTGGGGCAGATGGCGGACGTCCGCTATCAGACGGAAAACAGGGTGCGGTTCATCCCCACGCGTGTGGGGCAGATCTGCACCATCCAGCCGGATTTCGGCGCTTGACAGCCGGTTCATCCCCACGCGTGTGGGGCAGATGCACACCCTGATAGTGGAAAGTTTGTCCTTTACGGCGGTTCATCCCCACGCGTGTGGGGCAGATGTTTGCTGTCACATATCCAACTAAATTGTTTTGCGGTTCATCCCCACGCGTGTGGGGCAGATGCTATCAGGGGAAAATAGTTCGGGCAATGTAACACGGTTCATCCCCACGCGTGTGGGGCAGATTCATAATATTTTCCCCCATATAAAAAATAAGGCCCGGTTCATCCCCACGCGTGTGGGGCAGATTCCTGTTCCGCAACATAGCGGCGACGGAGGCCATCGGTTCATCCCCACGCGTGTGGGGCAGATTCGTGGTATCCCCGTTCAACCTCGCCGCCATCATGCGGTTCATCCCCACGCGTGTGGGGCAGATAAATGGCGGATATATATGTCTGTGGATGTCCTAGCGGTTCATCCCCACGCGTGTGGGGCAGATGGGCGGCGCAACCAGTGATGACATTAGAGAATGGGGTTCATCCCCACGCGTGTGGGGCAGATGATTTCTAGCAGCTTTTTAACAGCTGAAGCCAGCGCGGTTCATCCCCACGCGTGTGGGGCAGATTTTTTGTTACAGCTTTCTGTATATATGTAGTATTCGGTTCATCCCCATGCGTGTGGGGCAGATGATGAAGTACACCAAAATGATGTTGAAACAATGGCCCGGTTCATCCCCACGCGTGTGGGGCAGATGGATTTCATCGTTTTAATTGCGCTACGATTGTCGCCGGTTCATCCCCACGCGTGTGGGGCAGATTTCCATTCGGGGATAAACTCATAAAAAAACATACCCGGTTCATCCCCACGCGTGTGGGGCAGATATCTCCGCGACATTATTACCGCAATGCAAGGAATCGGTTCATCCCCACGCGTGTGGGGCAGATGAAGGTCCAAAAGGTGATACCGGCGCCCCCTTCACGGTTCATCCCCACGCGTGTGGGGCAGATTCGGGGGTGTTGCGCCGCACCAGCGCATGGACGGGCGGTTCATCCCCACGCGTGTGGGGCAGATCCCCGACCAAAACTGATGTGCTGTTCGGTGTAATCGGTTCATCCCCACGCGTGTGGGGCAGATTTTTCCCACGCGCCCGGATTACATCCGCTTTCAGCGGTTCATCCCCACGCGTGTGGGGCAGATGTATTCTATTTTGGTTTCAGTGGCAGGAACGAAAAAGGTTCATCCCCACGCGTGTGGGGCAGATTTGATGGAAATAGCACAAACACGCGGCAAGTTTTTCCGGTTCATCCCCACGCGTGTGGGGCAGATATATTCGCGATATGATTACAGCCATGCAAGCAATCGGTTCATCCCCACGCGTGTGGGGCAGATACCTCCTGCATTACGATCGTATTGTTCACAATGGCGGTTCATCCCCACGCGTGTGGGGCAGATGATTACGGCGTTTCTCCACATATCATTACTGCCCGGTTCATCCCCACGCGTGTGGGGCAGATACTTCCCAAAATGCAGCTATGACTGGATTTTGATCAATTGTAAACCATCGAAGTCTATGATTGATCGACGGGGGTTCCCGTATGTTTCCATGGTGAAACCCTGCTCATTATTGGTTGAATAGGCAAGGAGGCAATTTCCTCCTTCGCTTTTTTGCTTGACGGTTTCCCATAACTTCTCCCTTACGATAGCGTTGAGTGTACCAATAAAAACACCTGTACTAACCTGAATCAAGTAGCGTGTGCATTCACCTTGCAAAGAAGGTGATACCTTTTCAAGCACTAGCAGGGTCATGGAGAGAGATCACCTCCCCGGTTAATACCGCCCGTAATCCTTTTTCCATCAGTCTCCCAAAGATCACCGACTGGGATGGCATTATCCTGCTCAATGGATTGACGGACTTGGAAAACCCATGCGATGTCCTCGGGAATCCGCTGCATGATTCTCTGATGCTTGATGCGTTTCCGGCATTCTTTGCGCACCTCTCCGTCCAAATCTGAATACCCGTTTCCGACAACGGAAAAGGCAGCGGGAATGCTGCATTCGGCCTTGTACAGATCGGCGATATCGTATACGAAGGATAGCATCTTTCCGGTGTGGATAAAGCCCAGGCCGGCAGAATAGCCCATGGAGACGATGGCCCCCTGGCAGATGCCGTATAGCACGTTGTTTGCGATAGAGAGGGCACGATTGATAGGATTGGCATCTTCCCAGGAAGTGGTCTTATAATCACGTTTGGTCCAAGGCACGCCGTACTGCTTTGCAAACAGACGGTAAGCCTCCCGAACACGAATTCCTTCCATGCCCCGAATTTGTGAAAGGGACAGATTTGAGCAATTCATATCGGGAAACCGTCTTTCATACATTTTCCGGACGACCTGCATGTGAAATTCTTCATCCATGCAGAGCTTCGCCTGATGCAACAGGTTATCAGCGCTTCGGGTTTCGCCCATTCCCACAGCATAAAAACGGGACGCGGTCTCTCCGCACCAGATGACGGTACAACCGTTGTCACAAATGGCTTTGATGGCGGCATGAGTGATGCTTACGCCTGGGCCCAGCATTAGAACCGTCATTGCAGCGATAGGAATCGGCACGGTGCCGTCAGCACGAATGGCCCGTATAGACAGATTGTCCTGTTCGATGATGGCACGTTCAATATATAAAAAGCTTAAACTGTCCCTTAGCTTAGGCAGACGCTGAAAGTCCTTGGGCATGGTTATCCTCCAAGAAGCAGCATGCCCATTCCATAGGCCTTTTCAGGACCGATTCCGGATTGATAGGCATCTGCAAACCGCACCGTATCAGTGATTTCAAGCCTGCCCATCATGCGGACAGCACGCAGGCAGATGTTTCCTGTAGAACGTTTCCCGTGCAGATCAAAAGGTGTGTCTTCCTGAAGACTTACAACGCGAAAGCCTCCCTTTTCCCCTTGGTGTCGCAGCCAATCGGCGCGCTCCTGGGCTGTTCGCAGAAACACGCGGCGACTGTTGGCACCGGTACGTATCACTTTTTTGCTGGGATGTGTCAGCAGGTCAAAAGAGAAAGTTTGACCGGGCGCAAAGCGATTCACCAAAGGTTGCAAATCACATTGACGCACGGTGTGGGAATTGATCCAGGCTGTTTGGCGCATATCTGGAAGGCGGCTGCTGGTCAGATACAGCATAATTTCATTTTGCTGCTCTACAATCCGGTATAGAATTTTTTCGGTATATCGTGCTACGCTGTTCTCAGAGGGCGAATAGAGCCGCATGATGTTTTTGTGCATGTCGCAACAATCTGCCAAAGCTTGTCTTGCGCTTGGGTTATGTCGGTCAATAGCGGCACAGGTCATGTACAATTCCACTCACCTCCTGAATTCAACGCAGCGGACATTGCGCTTTGCAAATGAATACGCAGAAGCGTTGATAGGCTGATCGCTACGCTCTTTAAAACCGTATGCATCCTCCACTTCCGCGCGCACGTAGGCAGAGGGACGCTCAACGCGGGGATGGTCCCAGTCGAAGGCCCGCACGGCCTCCTCCAGAGAAGCATAGGCCTCCGTTATAACAGGCACAAGCGGACGCGTAGGCGGACAACTCTTTCTGCCCAAATACGGCACCCATGCAGGATGACGCAACGCTTCAAAGCAAGCATTCAGCCGTTCTGCATCGCCAGAGAGAAAGATGGTAAAACAGGCGTCCTGAATGTATTCACGGGGAGTACAGAGGGTTTCGCTCCGGGGCTTGCCCTCGGAATTGGGAATTTTGCCGATTCTGCTTTGCACAGTATGAAAGTCGGTCATGATGGAGCCGGCACGGTCCACTCGCACAGCCATTTGAAGTAACCTAGCAGTTTCATTCAACCAAGGATCTCCCCGCGGGATACCCATGGCGCATCCAAGCAGGCCGATAAGGGCGGATTTGGTCGGCATATCGGAGGTATCCCGATGGTCCCACCTTGAACGCTCGCCCCAGCTCTGCAGTACGCCTTCGAGACGAAGCAACATGATTTTCATGGGGGTATCACTCCTTTGCCCAGGCAGCACATGCCTCCACGAGCTGATCGAAGCGGCTGAAGCATTCGCACTTGGCCGGATGGTTTTCACTGCGCAGAGCCATGAATCCGCGATGTACAATGGGCAGCTGGTAGCAGTCATCCATCAGATCCACTTCGCTGACCAGCTTGTTGATGCTGTCCTGCACAATTCTCCTGGACATTCTGGAGACAGGCTCCGCATATGCATTGGCATAGTTCAGAGGGATTTTATCCTTTTTCACCTCCACCAGAATAGCCTCGGGCAGCACATGCCCGGCAAAGGTATTCTGCTTGCCTGACGGATTGCTCATGGCCATCACGCGCAGCAGAACCGGCAAAAGCTCATGCACTTTTGCAAGGCTTTCGGGAGAATCCTTCAGGTTTTCCCGGAGCTTGTCCATGTCCAGGGAAGCGTAGAAGTAGTAGCAGCAGCTGTCATAATCGATATCACCAATCATCCCGGCGCCGCTTTCGTCCATCAGGTGAATCAAGTCATCCACAGCGGTAAAATAATCGCTTTCCAGGTTCACAGGATGTGTCGAAACCGCGTGGGCAACCTGCATGGAAGCCTCTACATTCAGGATGATATCGGATGTCACCATCCGTCCAAAAAGCGCAATATCCAAGGTAATAGCGCGTGCCTGCGCCTTTTTCATGGGACCTATGACGGCATCGGGTTTAAGCTTTTTGAATTCCTGGACATCTTTGCTCTGATCGATGAGTGCTTTAACCGTATCCGCCAACGCCTGGACGTCTTCGGGAGAAAAGAAAATCATCTGGCCAGTGATCAGATCGTTGCTTACCTTTTTATCTTTGTTGGCAATTCCGGTGAGGATCAGCTTCGCATGGTCAATATATGCCTCGTCCACGTTCATTTCGCGCAGCTTTTTTGCAACCATCTCCGGCAGGTTGCGAGAGCGCCATCCCTGACTTTCTAGCACGCCGAACAATTCCGATGTGCGCCAGGAGCGCTTGAGACACTGGCTGGAAATACGCCCGCGCTGGCTCCCGCCGAAATAGCAGGTCTTTGGCGCGCCGGTTTCGTCGCGGTTGAGGTTGGTAGATGGAAAGTTCTTCAGCATATGGATTTCAAAAAGCATGTTCATTCCTCCTCAGTTGTCTGAAAATACCGTTGCGCCCAGCGAAGCTGAACGGTGCGGCGATCGTTGTTCCAGTACAGTACATCTCTCAACAGAGAGTCAACATCCGGCATCACTTGCCGATTGTCGCTCCTGAGCATCCTGGCCAGCCTACACAGCTTGGCGGACAGATACCCGTCTTCCTCCCACCGGGTATCCAGCAGGGAACGTATTCGCGCATCCATGCCTCCGGTAGCCTGACGCATGGCCAATTGCCGAAGCAGCTTGGGCATGCTGCCGCTCTCCCTGGCTTCCTCCACATTCCACAGGCAGGCGAGGGTCAGCACGCAAAACCAGCACTCCTGCTTTCTGCTGCTGAGCCCCGGAGGAATTAGGCGATAAAACGCCGCCAAAGCGCGGCCGCTGGCATCGCACAGTTTTCCGCCGGCCTCTCTTCGCAGGGCTGCGCGTTCACCCACGGAAAGCTTTTTTATCTCTTCGACGAGATTCCACTGTTCATCCATTGTTGCGCTCCTTTCTCAATTTCTCGTAGCCGCTAAGAATATGTTTTTGTATGTTCGATTGAAGAATGATGTTGCGCGCATCATACCCAAGGCGCAAAGACAGTGCGTGAAAGACTTCCTGAAGCGCTGCATACACGGCGCCATCCACTTTTTTCATCAGGGATAGATAGTCTGCATCCGAGGCACAAGCGAGCAACTGACCAAAGTATTCGCCGAACAGATAGGCCCGCATGACGGCTAAAAAATGATTCTGCAGGTCTTCCGCCAAGGACACGGGGACGTGGATGCCCGTTGCCTGCCGGATGAGGCGGCTTATGGCCTCTACATAATCCAGGTCGACGTGGAGCAAGTCGCCCTTCTCCTCGTCGTTAAGGATTTCGCTGGGAATGAGCATCTCCTCATGCAGCGTATCGACCAGCGTGGCATTGCTCGTGATCAGTCCCACGATGCTCATGCGGCAAATGCCTCTCTCTGTCGGATACTGGGCGACAATCTGCGGCTGTCTTCCGAACCGGTTTTCCCTGGAAACCGCCATAGCGCCCAGGTCCCGCCAAAGCGAACGGCCGCTGGCTGGTTTGATGGAGCTATACGTTCCGTCCTTATTCAGCCTGTAGGGAACATGAGGGTCACGCCAGAGGGAATTGCCCTTGAAATTCTTTCCTTGCATATAATAGAGGCGGCAAACATGGCCGGAATCATCTGCAAGCAGCCGAATTCTTCTTGGCTGCCAGGTCAACCCCTCCAGCAGGGTCACGCTTGCATAGGTTTCCTTGGGTATAATGGGCCGTTTGTCGCGCCAGGCGGGCAATCCATAGGGCAGATTACCCGCCTCTTTGATGGAGATCATGCTGAGCACCAGGGTTTCAAAAAGGTTGCCGCCGTGGATCAGCACATACAGACAGGGCGTGTTGTTGACTGAAGACGGATATCCCTGTGCGGCCGCGGTACAGAACAAGTAACTGGTAAGCAGGCACAGCATGGCCTTTGCTGGCGTGAGTGAATGGGTGTCAGACCAGTGGTGCTCAAAGAAGATGTGATTGTTTCCAGACGGAACCTGAATGTCAATCAGCGCGGCGGGCTTTGTCTCCTGATCATAAGCCGGATCACAGGCAGCTTGCAGAAACGGCCTGTCCGAATCAAACAGATCAAAAGAAACCCCCTCGTTTTCACACTGCCGGATATAGGCGCGGATGATTTCCATATCAAAGTATCCCTGCTCAAGCAGCGCCATGCGCGCATCATAATGGGCCAGCTGGAATGCATCCATGGCAAACGCACAAAGAAAGCGGTAGGCTGCGTACGTTTCAAGCGGCGTGCTACATGAAATGCGTTGCAGTTCATGTGCATGCTCCAGGCAAAAGAGCAGAGAGACGTACCGCCCATCCGAAATGGGGATAAAAGGTTCGGTCAATATGTTGTAGTTCATGCTTCCTTCCTCCTGCGTACAATCGCGCCCAGCTTATCGTCATAATCGAGAAACACATCTCCAAGGCATACAGGCAGGTGCTCTTTGCAAACCAATACCACATCCCGCAATGCTCCGTTTCCGGTACGGACTTTTTCCCCCTCTCCCAGCTTTGCGTGGATGGCAAAGCTGTGAAGCAGCACATCCTGTGCGACAGAGAGCGGCACAACCGCGTTTGCCGCCTTTTCCACCTGAGCCTCCTCAAGCAATGCGACACGCAGCGTAGGGGAAGAAAGGCGTGTCTTCGCGGCAACGCGTTCGTCATTCTCCTCATAGCAGAAGACGCCATCGGCATTGTCCCAGCCAAAGAAGCGATCCGCGTCAGGCGCTGGCAGCTCGCAGGATTTTGCCTGCGCTGCCATCGTGCTGTTTTGAAACATCATGCTCAACCATGCCTCTTGTGCTTCTTTGGGATGACGATATACCCGTTCAATGCACGGACGGATACCGTCGGGCACCGAAACGCGGCAGGGAAGCTGCTGCTGCGTTTGCATCAGCAGCCAGGGAGGATAGACTGCGCCGCTGGCGCCATAGGCATCTTCATGCGCGGCGTCTGGTACAAGAACCTCGATCAATGGTTGCGCCATTTTTTGCGGACGCTCCGCTCGGGCATGACGATGAATGCGCCCCGCACGCTGCAATAGCAGATCCATGGGTGCAATGCATGTGATCATTCCATCAAAATCCAGATCCATGGATTGTTCCACGACCTGCGTGCAGACAAGAATCGCCTTGGAGGGTCGCTCCAGAGCGCCTTTCCCAAACCAGTCAACACACTGTTTCTCAACCGCATTCCGATGCATGGCCATCATCCTGGCATGAAACAAAAGCACTTGAGTATCGGACTGCCTTTCAACAATCGCCTTGAAGACCCTCTGCGCGTCATCTACGGTATTCATCATGACACACAGACAGCCTCCGGCATCCACTTTGCTTAATGCCCGCTCTGCCAATCGCTGCGAATCATCCCAGATAAAGACCGGCTGAAACAGATAACTCCCGCATTGGGCTGTGCCCGAAACGGCCACCTGTCGGACCTCACCGTTACGCACCTGCGTAATGAGGGGATAGGCCTCTTCCGCTTCGCATGCTTTGGCACCTGCAGATTTCATAAGCGCAATGCGTTTTTCCTCTGTCAGTGTTGCCGACAGCATGACGACGGGAATGTGCAAAACAAGACACCATTCAAGCAGCTTTTCAAGAATGCTATACATATACGCGTCATAGGCGTGCACCTCATCGATGAGCAGCACTTTGCCTAGAAGCCCTAGCATGCGCAGGCTGCCATAGCGGATCTGCAATGCTGCCATCATTGCCTGATCGACTGTTCCAACGCCGTTTTCTGCAAGCATCGCCCGGCGCATAGGCTGCAGCCAATCCACTCTTTCCGGCCGCTCTTCTTCATCCTTCATATAGGAAATGGGGATCAACAGACTAAGCCAGGCCATGCCGTGCATGAGCCGCGGCCCTTCTCTATGAATCTGTGCAAACATTGCTTTCATACGCTGATACATCTGATTGCTGGTCGCAGCGGTTGGCAATGCAAAATAGAGGCCATGGCGGCCTTGCAATCCGCACAGCCGGGCGGCATAAAAGGCGCCTGCCTCTGTCTTGCCTTCGCCCATCGGCGCTTCTAGAATGGTCAAATCAGCATCCGGCCAAACATCTGCCATCATCGCCGATTGCAAGGGACGCAGCCGGGCATGCGACAGAAACGGCCATAGCGTCTGATATGCCTGGATAGGAGGAAACGGCTGATCTGAGCTTAAACCATACTCTTTTACAGTATGGTCAGCAAGCGCCCTGGACAGCGTGCAATAGCAAGTATCGTCTTCCTCATTGAGGCCTTCAAAGGGCATTGACGAAGCAATCCAATCGGCCAGAATCACAAATGAAGATAATACCAGTACACAGGCATCGCAATGATTGCAATGATCCAACTGGTCAAGCTGTGGATGAAACAGCTCTATAGCCCTTTGGTGAAGTGCGTCTGCCATTGTTGTCCATTGTTCTTTTCCTCTTTTGGGCGGATTGGCATGACCAGCTTTTCCCTGATGATGAAGCTCAATGGCGCTTGCCAGCACTCTGGCAACAAGGGGATTCATGTGAAAAAGCTCGGCTAATCTTTTTCGGAATAAACGGGCCCCGTATCGTTCATGACGGTATCCACGTTCCTGATCCAAAACCGAAATAATTCCGGATTGCACAAAGGTTGCCGCATCTTCGATGGACTTTTTTTGAAAAGCGGGATGCGCTTTTCCATAGCAATCATGCATGGCGGCAAGATAGGCGACTAAGTCAATGGCCTGTTGTTCCTCAATGTCAAAATACGCTGCGATCAGCTGCGTGCCGCAAAGAAAACGGGGATCTTCCGCCAAGCGGGCAGCGCAAAACCCGCTGTCGATCATATGATGCCAGAGAGATTTATAGGAAGGAGACGCCTTTGCCCAGAGCAAGCGTTCATCTGACATATGCTTTTCCCTCCGTAGAAAGATAAACTGCAAAACTGTATATAATTGCTATATCTTTCTGAAATTTTATCATAAGATACTTTATGTGTAAAGCTCTTATGATAAAATTCGACAGAGTGTCCAGAATGTTTTCGAAGTGGTATGATGCTGACCTGCGGCTGCGTGACATGGCGGGAGATCAAGCCGGGCACCTCCCGCCCGGACGACATCCTCAAGCAGG
>OLRD01001759.1_pt1 | contig 11398 bp, 10 predicted proteins | sample 1672051 | NCBI WGS metagenome assembly OLRD01 (sample SAMEA3136640, study PRJEB25190) | human gut metagenome | biome: human gut; feature: human-associated habitat; material: faeces | place: Austria | collected 2013 | reverse complement strand
ATAATAGATTTTAGCAATTTAAGACTCCCGGGGATTCTCCGGGGGTCTTTTTGCGCGCTTCCTTGCCGGACAAAAATGTGGTATACTGAACCTATCTATGCGAAAGGAGCCGGAATATCAGCATGCCAACCTTTGAAGCCGAGCGCGGCGGCCTGCTCTGGGACGCCACGGCGGTGCCCAACGCCTTTTTTTGCGAATACATGCCCGCCGCGCCCGACAGCCATGTCAAGGTGTACCTCTACGGCCTGATGTGCGCGCACGGCGGCGTGCAGGAGGAGGGCGATCTGCTGGACGATGTGGCCCGGTCGCTGGCGCTGTCCCGCGACGAGGTGGAATGCGCCATGCGCTACTGGGAGCGCTGCCGCCTGGTGGAGCGGGTGAAGGACACGCCGCCGGTCTACCGGTTTCTCAGCGTGCAGCAGGCCATGCTCAAGCGGCGGGAAGCCCCCCGCGACGAGGCCTACGAGGCCTTTGCCCAGGCGGTATACGCCGCCTTCGGCGACCGGCGCAAGCTCCACGGCGGCGAAACCGTGCTGGCCTACGAATGGGTGGAGCAGCTGAAATTGCCCGCTGAGGTGGTGCTCATGCTCATTCAGCACATGATCGCCACGCGGGGCATCAATTTCAGCTTCAAGGCCGCCCAGAAGCTGGCGGCGGAGCTGGCGCAGGAGCATATCTCCACCATCGAGGAGGCCGAGGCGGTGTTCCAGCGGTCCGAGGCGGCCATGAAGGGCGCGCGCCGGGTGCTCAGCCGCCTGGGCATGCGCCGCAGCCCCTCCATGGACGAGGTGGACCTGTATCTGAAATGGACGGAGCAGTGGGGCTTTGAGCCCAGGGCCGTCGAAGCCGCCTGCCGCGAGACCACCAAGGGTTCGCCCACCTTCGGCTATCTGGATAAGGTATTGGAAGGCATCCGCAGCCGCAGCGGCGGGCAGGCCACCACCGGCAAGGCGGTCGAGCGCACGCTGGAGGCCGAGCAGGAGGAAACCGCGCACATCCGCGAGCTGCTTCAGGCGCTGGGCATCAGCCGCGCCGTGGTGGACGAGGGCATGCGGCGACTGTACCGCAGCCTGACGGCCATGGGCGGGCATGAGGCGGCCCTGCTGGCAGCCCGTGAGGTGGCTGCGAGCGGCAGGGCGCATTCGCTGGACAATGTGGCGGCGCTGCTGGAGGCCTGGAACGCCAAGGGCCTGACCACGGCGGAGGCCATCGAGGCGCATCTTGCGCAGGTGCGGGCGCTGAACCGGCGCATCCGGGGCCTGATGGACCTGTGCGGCCACCGCGGCGGCTGCACGCAGGCCAACCGGGAGCTGCTGACGACCTGGGAAACGCAATGGAACATGCCGGCGGCGCTGGTGGACCTGGCGGCGGAGTTCGCGCGCGGCGTGGCAAGAATGGCGTCCTTCTTGCGCAGGAAGGCTTCATAGAGCTCCGGGGTCATGGGCGTCTCCACGCCCACAAAGGGAATGTACCGCTTGGCGACGCGCATGGCCTCGATCACGCTGTCCGCACAGCCGGACGCGCCCAGGTTGAAGCGCAGCTCGTTCAGGCCTGCACGGCCCAGCTCGGACAGGTTCTGCTCATTGGCCAAAGTGCCGTTGGTGTACATGTGCTGATGCACGCCCGCCTCGTGGAAACGGCGGATGATGGGGCCATATTCCTCGATCTCCATAAACGGTTCCAGATACACATACGAAATGCCAGTCGGCTTTTGCTGAATGGACAAAAGCAGATCAATGTCCTCCACCCGGAATTTCGTGCCGCCGATTTCCCACATGCCCTCGCCCACAGGCGGGAGCTGGTCCATCACGCCGTAGTCATAGCAGAATTTGCATTGCAGGTTGCACTTGTTGGTCTTGCGCACGGCGCTCAGGCCCGTGCCCGTGAGGCAGGAGCGGCACCCTGCGGAAAAGCGGCGCTCATCTCCGACGAAGAAGGTGCGCCCTCCGATCGTCTTGAGCCCTCTGATCTGCGCCTTCAGCCGGCGGAAACGGTCATCCACCGCCTCCTCAATCTGCGAAAACACCGCCCAGGCGATTTCCTGCTGATGGGGCAAAAGGTCCTCATCCTCCGGCAGCTCGGCAAAAAAGCGGAACCAGGTAAGCGCGTCCTGCTTGGATATCTTCATGCGTAGCTCCTTCCGGCGCGGCGCGCCGACTCTTTGATGGGGAACCGTGTCATTATACCGCAAAACAGCCGGGTGCGCCAGAGGAAACAGCCGCGGAGATTTGTACCCACTGTGCAGGAAACTTTTTTAAAACCGTCTCATTGCAAAGGCGGCTGCGGGATGCTATGCTTGCGCTGCAGGAGGCGAGAAAAATGGCAAAAGAGGAAACCAAGGATTTTAACGCCATGCTTCACAGGGATACGGACATGCCCAAAATTCAGATCATCACCGACCCGGCCGTCATCCAAAAGTACGGCGGGGAAAAAATGTATTTCGCACCGCCCCTTGTGTATGACGAAATCATGCGGTCCGTGCCGCGGGGCAAGCTGCTGACCGTCGGTCACATCCGGGCGCATCTGGCCAGGAAAAACGGGGCGGACTTTACCGACCCCATCACAGCGGGGATCTTCGTTTCCATGGCAGCCTGGGCCAGCCACCAGCGGCAGGAGAACAAAACGCCCTACTGGCGGACGTTGAAAGCCGGTGGAGAACTCAACGCCAACTATCCGGGCGGCCTTGAGGAGCAGAGGAAACGGCTCGAAGCTGAGGGGCATACCGTTCTCGCAAAAGGACGAACCCATCTGCGGTATTTTGTCAAGGACTATGAAAACGCGCTGTGGGACCTGGATGTCTGAATCTTCCGAATCTTCAGCGCCGGGCCCCGGCCCTGCGGGCGGTCAGTCCCGTTCGGCGCACGCCCATGCCGCGCCTGCGGGCTGCCTGCACGGCGCGGACTGCGTGCTGGTGCGCCACCTCCGTCTTTCGCGCGCACAGGGTCAGACGCCCATAGCGCTTGGCGGGCAGAGCTTCTCCATTGTTCATCCAGATAAACGGCCGCAGGCGGTCCAGCCCCTCCCTGACGATCACCGCGTAGGCGCCATCCTGCTGATGGCGCACCAAGCGGTGCGGCGGTATGCAGTAAGCCAGCACGGCTCCCATCAGCCGCCGGAAGGGAAAGGCATGCACCACGGGCCGCATGCGGTCCCGCAGGGCGGCAAGGGCCTGCTCATCCATGGGTTGGCCGGTGAGCGCGGCATGGCCGTTTTGTGCGTTTTCAACCAGGCGGTCAAGCAGGTTCATGGCCTTGCCTCCGGCTGCCTGGAGCATGCGGTCCACGGCAGGCACCGCCCACTTGCGGTCCAGCAGGCTGTTGAGGCCCTCCTCGCCCTTTTCCTCTGCCATGCACTGCAGAAATGCCGTGCTGTACAAAAGGATGGAGGGCGTGTTGACCATGGCCCGCTGATAGGGGGCCAGCGCCAGACGCGCCGCCACATCGGCGGGCAGGGGGCTCAGATCATAGCAGCGCTCCCGGAAATCATCATCGGCCGGATATTCCAGGCACAGCCCCAGGTGCAGCAGCGCGCCCATGCGGGGCACCATGTCGTCGCTGTTGAGGATGTGATAGAGCGGATAGGCGGCCGGGTCCTGCACCAGGCGTCCCGTGGCAACAGTGGGCGAAGCGAAGCCATAGCCCGTCATATTCTGCGCAAGCACGCCCCAGTCGGTCATCAGCCGGTGGCAGAACACCTGCATGACCGCCGCACCCTGGCTGTGACCGGCCATCCACAGGCGGAAGCGGCTGCTCAGGCTCTTCATCTCGGAAAGCACCTCGCCCAGGGTGAGCTTTTCCAGGCCCAGCGCCTTTGCCGTGGCGGGAAAGACGATGCTTTCCGCGCCCTGCTCAAAATAGGTGCACAGCTGATAAAATCCCTTGTGGAACCCTTCCTCCGTGGTGAAGCGGAAGTTGGAAATCCAGTCGTAAAAGCGTTTGCCGGTACCCATAAAGCCAATGGCCAGCAGAAACTGTCCCCCGGGCAGGGGATGCATCATGCACACGGCCTTGATGGTATCGCTGCGCTCCCGCTGGCGCAGGGCGCTCATCACCTGAGACACGGGGTTGCGCTCGCGCAGGGCGGCCTTGGCGCGGCGCACCTTGAGGGCATTGATCAGCGCGCGCATGCGCTCGCCGTCCGCGCTGCTCCCGCGGGTCAGGCCGCTCTGCAGGTCATCGTCGATCTGGATGGAAAAATCGTTCCACCCCGCCTCCGTCCACGGTTCCAGATCCAGCGTGTAAGCCACGCTGGCCAGCTCCAGCGACAGCTCGGCCGCCTCGCGCGAAAAAGGCGGGCGCAGGCGGTTGAACGGATCGCGCACGAAGGGCTTGACAAGGCTGCCGAGGTCACTCAGGTCCCGGCCGGTGATGGGCCCCAGGCCGGCGGAACGCGGGGATGCGTCCGTCTCGTCAGGCGCATCGGCCATTCCGGCCTGCACCTTTGGCGCAAGGGGAAACCAGGTGGGGAGATTCAGGGAAAAGTTCATCGCTTTGCCTCCGGCAAAAAAGGCGCTGGTTCTGTCCGCAGGCGGCGCGGACATAGAAAATAGAGAAACGGACCTATCGGTTCAAACCGATAGATCCGCTTTCGCACTGGTAGCTCCAAGGGGAATCGAACCCCTGATTTCGCCTTGAGAGGGCGACGTCTTAACCGCTTGACCATGGAGCCTGGCTGGGGAACTAGGATTCGAACCTAGACAATACGAGTCAGAGTCGTAGGTGCTGCCATTACACAATTCCCCACTGCAATCAGTGCGAAAGTTATTATAGGGGATGGCGAGGAAAATGTCAAGCACTTTTTTCCGCCTGTTTTGCATTCACGCCAAAAAAGGTGGTCGGAGGTTTCGGATTTCGCTCCTTCCTATATTTTACGAAAATCCTTTGTACAATGGGGCCATCCTATGCTATAATGGTTTCGGCGTGTCCCGACGCTGGTTTGCCATTCCCCAAGACGCGGGAAAACGCCCTGAACGCAAGGAGGACTTTCATTTTGAAAAAGAACCAACGAGGAATGATGGGCTATGTGGCGCTGGTCGCCGCGTTTATCCTGATCGCCGTGGCCCTCAACGGAGGACTGGGCCAATCCGTCAGCCGCCGCATCGAATATCCCGAGCTGCTCACCGCCATCCGCGAGGATAACGTGAAAGCGGTGGCCATTCGCGGCACGTCGCTGGTGGGCCTCTACCGCAACGGCACCGTATCCGATGCGGATTTTCCCGAGCGCGGCTACGACTTTGAAACCACCATCGGATCGGACTTTATCGATACCGTCCGGCAGATGACCGCCACCGCCCAGGGAAAATCGCTGGACGAGGTCAGCGTAAGTGATCTGCCCTTCACGGTAGAGTACCGCGCGCCTGTGGTCACGCCGTGGTATATGGAGTTTTTGCCCTTTATCCTGATGATTGTCATCACCATGGCGGCCTGGTACTTCATCATGGCGCGCCAGGGCGGCGGCAACAGCAAGGTCATGAATTTTGGCAAGAGCCGTGCCCGCATGAGCGATCCCTCCAAAAACCCTATCACCTTCAAGGATGTGGCCGGGGCCAAGGAGGAAAAGGAAGAGCTTCAGGAAATGGTCGATTTCCTCAAAAACCCCAAGGCCTACACCGATATGGGCGCGCGCATTCCCAAGGGCGTGCTGCTGGTGGGCCCTCCGGGCACAGGCAAAACGCTGCTGGCCAAGGCCGTGGCCGGCGAGGCCAACGCGCCCTTCTTTTCCATCTCCGGCTCGGATTTTGTGGAGATGTTTGTGGGCGTGGGCGCCAGCCGCGTGCGCGATCTGTTTGACCAGGCCAAGAAGGCCGCGCCTTCCATCGTCTTTATCGATGAGATCGACGCCGTGGGCCGCCATCGCGGCGCGGGCCTGGGCGGCGGACACGACGAGCGCGAGCAGACCCTCAACCAGCTGCTGGTGGAGATGGACGGCTTTACGATGAACGAAGGCGTCATCGTCATGGCGGCCACCAACCGCCGCGATATCCTCGACCCCGCCCTGCTGCGTCCCGGCCGCTTCGACCGGCAGGTGACCGTAAACTATCCGGATTTGGAAGGCCGCGTGGATATCCTCAAGGTGCACAGCCGCGGCAAGGCGCTGGATAAGGACGTCGATCTGGAGAACATCGCCAAGCGCATGCCCTATTCCAGCGGTGCCGATCTGGAAAACGTAATGAATGAAGGCGCCATTCTGGCCGTACGCCGCAAGAAGAAAAAGATCAGTCAGCAGGATCTGGTGGACGCGGTGAGCCGCGTGCAGATGGGTCCCGAAAAGCGCAGCCACAAGGTAACCCCGCGTGACCGCAAGACCACCGCCTATCATGAAGCCGGTCATGCGGTGATTGCCAATCTCCTGCCTGAATGCGACGACGTGCATCTGGTCACCATCGTGCCGCGCGGCCAGGCGGGCGGCTATACGCTCAGCCTGCCCAGCGAGGAAAACGACAACTACAGCCGCACCGCCCTGCTGGGCATGGTCACCATGGCGCTGGGCGGACACGCGGCCGAGCATGTGTCGCTCGATGATATCTACACCGGCGCTTCCAGCGACATCAAGCGCGCTACCGAGCTGTGCCGCCGGATGGTGACGCAGTTCGGCATGAGCGATTCCATCGGCACCATGTACCTGGGCAGCGACCAGGAGGTTTTCGTGGGCATGGAGTTCGGTCAGAGCCGCGAGTACAGCGAGCAGAGCGCCGCCGCGATCGATCAGGAGGTCAAGCGCCTGCTGGACGAGTGCTACGCACGTGCCTGCAAGCTGCTCAAGGATCATATGGATAAGCTCGTCGCCGTGGCCGAGGCGCTGTTGGAACGCGACACGCTGACCCGCGCGGACTTTGAGTGCGTGATGCGGGGCGAGCCGCTTCCGCCCATGACCGATGTGGAAAAGATGCAGCCCTCCAGCGAAGCGCAGGCCGATCCCACGCCGGATGCGCAGACCGATGGCGCGGTGACCCCCGGCTTTGCCACCCAGGATGCGCAAGAGGATGGCGATCCCTTTGTGGAACCCAAGGACGGGGAATGAAGCCGTGAGCCGGGCGGACCTGCATGTGCACAGCAGTTATTCCGACGGGCTGAAAACGCCGGAGCAGCTTTGTGCCATCGCCGGCCGCCTGGGCATCACGCATCTGGCGCTGTGTGACCATGATACGGTGGACGGGCTGGACGCCATGGCACGGGCCGTCCGGGAGGAAAACCGGGCACGTGCATCGCGCGGCCAGCCCTTGCTCACGCTGATTCCCGGCGTGGAGATCAGCACCGGCCCCGGCGGACGCACGCACCTGCTGGCCTATGGCGCCAGTGGGCGAAACGCACCTCTGGCGGCGTTTCTGGCCGGCGTATCCGCGGAGCGCCGGATGCGCGCCGGGCGCATTCTGGATCGGCTGGCGGAAGCAGGCCTGACCGTAACGCCCAAGATGCGTGCGCTTCCGGACATACCCAGCGTGGGCCGTGCCCATTTTGCGCGCGCACTGGTGGAAAGCGGCCAGGCGCGCGACGTGCATCGGGCCTTTGATCGCTACCTGTCCGAGGGGCGGCCCGGATATGTGCCGCGCGCATCCCTTCCCACCGGCGATACGGTGGCGGCACTGAGCGGCATGGGACTGGTTGTGGTGCTGGCGCACCCCATGCGCCTGGAGCTGGAACGGGAAACCCTTTACGCGCTCATTCGGGAATGGAAGGCCCGCGGCCTCAGGGGTGTGGAGGCGTATCATCCCTCTGCCGGACGGCGCGGAGCGCGGCTGCTGGACGCCCTGGCACGGGAGGAAGGGCTGCTGGTAACCGGCGGAAGCGATTATCATGGCGACGCGGGCACACGCGCCCGCATGGGCCGCCTGCCCTGCGGCTGGCGTACCTTGGAGCGCGACATAGCCGCGCTGATGGCGGCGGTGGATCTGGCCGCACCGATAGACCACTTGCAAAAGGAGCAGCAGGATGTATAACCAGGGATACCGTCCCCAGCCGGGGCAGACAAAGAGCGGCTATTACGATGCGCAAGGCAACTGGTATGTGCCCGTGCCCGGCCAGGCCCAGCCCGTCCAGCCGCAGAAGCGGCGCGCCTCCCCGCCGCCGCGGGGCCCTCAGCCGCCCCGGACGCCGCGGGACGCCGGCGGAAAGGGCAAGAGGCCGCGCAAGAAACGTAGTCTCAAATGGCAGCTCATCAAGGTGCTTCTGGTGCTGATCCTGCTGGCCGGTGCGGGTGTGTACGGCTACATCTGGAAAATTCAGAGCGATGTGCGCCCGTATCTCAACGTGTTTCTGGACAACGTGAGCGTGGACGGCATCGACCTCTCCGGCCTGACCTGGGCGGAGGGGAGCCAGCTGGTCTGGGACCATGTGAACCAGAAGCAAAATGGCTGGTATGTGCGCCTGCGCAACACCAACGGGCAGTACAAGGACATCACCGCCCAGACGCTGGGCATCTCCTTTGATCCCACGGCTGCGTTGAATGCTGCATGGGCCATCGGCCACGATGTGGACGGCGAGGAACGCAAGGACATCTTCCAGCTGAAGGAAGAGATCGAAGCGGCCCAGAACACCCAGAACGCCTTTTTCAGCGCTCAGCAGAGCGCGAATACCGCCCCCATCGACGAGATCTTGCAGACGCTGGAAACAGCTGCCTATCGTGCGCCCAGCGACGCCTATATTATCAGCTTTAATCCCGATGACAGCGCCAATCCCTTCACCTTCCAGCAGGAGGTTTACGGCCAGCGGCTGGACACCACCGCCGTGCGCGAGCGCATCCTGCAGATGGTGCAGAACCTGGAAAGCGGCGAGGTGCTGCTTGAGCCCGAAACCATCGCGCCCAACGTGACCGTGGCCGATCTGCAAAAGACCGTGGAGCTGCGCTACCGCGCCACCACGCCGATTTCCAGCGCCTCCACCGAGGACCGCACCGAAAACATCCGTATCGCCTTTGCCAAGATCAACGGAATGAGCATTCCCAACGGCAGCAAGTTCAGCTTCAACGACACCGTCGGTCCCCGCAACTTCAGTACCGGCTTTTTGCCCGCCATCGAATATGCCTACGGGACCGAGCAGTGGGGGTGGGGCGGCGGCGTATGCCAGGCCAGCACCACGGTGTATCTGGCGGCTATCCAGGGCGGCATGACCATCCTCAGCCGTGAGCCGCATTCCATGGCCGTCAGCTACACGGAATACGGCAAGGATGCCACCGTCAGCGACACCCGCGGTCGCGAGATCGACTTTTCCTTCCGCAACGAATCCGGCGGCACGGTGTATCTGGCGGCGCATGTCATCGGTTCGGGCAGAAAGAACCTTCAATGCGAGGTGCGCCTCTACGGCCCGTCCCTCAACGGCACCACCTACGAGCTGGTGACGGAAACCGTCGAGGTTATCCCAAAGCCGGAGGAAGCCATCATGAAGGAAGACGAGGACGCTACCTACGTGACTTATGTGGATGAAACCAAAACCATCAAGGGCCGCGAGGGCTACAAGGTGGACGCCTATCTGATCACCTATGTGGACGGTGTGGAAACCGGCCGCGAAAAGGTCAGCAGCGACACCTATCCCGCCAAGGCGGATACCGTATACGTAGGTGTGACCCCACGGGAGGAAATGTGAAAACAACGCTGGGATGCATCCGCCGCGCGGATGAGGACTTTCATATGATTCAGCCGGGCGATCGCATCGGCGTGGGTGTGAGCGGAGGGAAGGACAGCCTGCTGCTCTTGCGCGCGCTGGCGCTGTACCGCTACGTACGCCATCACGACTTTACCATGACGGCCCTGATGCTGACCATGGGACGGGAACAACCGGATACCTCCGCCATCGAGGCGCTGTGCCGCGAGCTGGATGTGCCCATCGTCATCCGTCATACCGAGATTTACGAGATTCTCTTTGAATGGCGCAAGGACCCCAATCCCTGCGCGCTGTGCGCCAAGATGCGCCGCGGCATGCTGTGCGACATGTGTACCGACAGGGGCCTGAACAAGCTGGCGCTGGGCCATCACCGTGAGGACGCACTGGAGACGCTGATGATGAGCGTGATTTTCGAGGGGCGTCTGCACACCTTCCATCCCTGCTCCTACATGAGCCGCAGCAATCTGACGGTCATCCGTCCGCTGATCTATGTGCCGGAAAAGCACATCATCCACATGCGGCGAGAGCTGGACCTGCCCGTTATCAAAAATCCCTGTCCCGCCAATGGCCATACCAAGCGCCAGGAGATGAAGGATCTGCTGTCCTTCCTCTGCAAGCGGTATCCCAATTTAAAGGAAAGCATGCTCAGCGCTCTGAAAAATGAAGCGCAGTACGGCCTGTGGAACCGTTCGGGCCCGGGCGTTGACGCTCCGGCAGAAAGGTGATACACTGGGACGCATCCCATTTTTTGAAAGGAAGCTCACAGCGAATGAAACTGATCAATCAGGTTCTGCGCGGCGTGGTCATCGGTGTGGCAAACATCATCCCCGGCGTGTCCGGCGGCACGATGATGGTGTCAATGGGGATTTATGACACGCTCATTCACTGCATCACCCACCTTTTCAGCGAGTTCAGGCAGAGCGTGAAAACCCTGCTCCCCTACGCTGTGGGCATGCTGCTCGGCATCGTGGCGCTGGCCAGCCTGCTCAAATTCCTTTTCGCCAACTATCCCTTGCCTACCTCCACCACCTTCATCGGCCTCATCCTGGGCGGACTCAACCCGCTGCTGGCCAAGATCCGGCATAAAAAGCTGGGCGGCGTTTCCATCGGGGTGTTCGTGTTGTTCTTCGCGGGCATCATCGCCATGGCGCTCACCGGCGACGTATCCAACCCCGACACCATCACGGTGAATGTGGGGCAGATGGTCATTCTGCTGGTGATGGGCGCGGTTGCGGCTGCCACGATGATCATCCCCGGCGTATCGGGCAGCATGGTGCTGATGCTGCTGGGCTATTATCATCCCGTGCTCAACGCCGTGGACACCCTGAAAAACGCTGTATTCGGACTGGACTTTGCCGCCATGGGCGGTCCGGTTCTGATGCTGGCGCCCTTCTGTGTGGGCGTGGTGCTGGGTATCTTTGGCGTGGCGAAGCTGATTGAGTGGCTGTTATCCCGCTTCCCCACGCAGACCTATTGCGCCGTGCTGGGACTGGTGGTGGCTTCGCCCGTGGCGATCCTGCTGCGCACGGACATGACCGGCGTCAGCTGGCTCATGATCCTGATCAGCCTGGTCACCTTTGCCCTCGGCTTTGCGGCCGCGATGGCGCTGGCCCGCGGCAGCGCCGGTGCGGAGGAACCCAGGGCCTGACAACCCCATAGATACAGCCGTCTCCTGCGCGGGCACACGCCCGGTTGCCGGGGACGGCTTTTGCCAACAAAGGAGGGCGCCGGCGCCCGGGATCCCCGCTGTAGGTTTGTCAAACATATTGGACAGGGAAGGAGGAGAGAACCTCTCTGGGAGC
>OLRD01001755.1_pt1 | contig 11411 bp, 9 predicted proteins | sample 1672051 | NCBI WGS metagenome assembly OLRD01 (sample SAMEA3136640, study PRJEB25190) | human gut metagenome | biome: human gut; feature: human-associated habitat; material: faeces | place: Austria | collected 2013 | reverse complement strand
CCCCGGCAGGGGGATGATCCCCCTGCACCCCGCACTTTGTCAGCAGCCTGAGAGCCGCCCGGCGCAATGCCGGGCGGCCCTTTCGCTTATGAGATCATGGTTCCTTTTCGTAGGTATAGCGCACAATCAGCCACGGCTTGCTGTCGTACATGCCGTAGGCGTCGCCATAGAGGTCATAGCACTTGCCTACCTCCCAGGTGGTACGGGAGCCGTTTTCCACGTACACCAGCATGGGCGACTCTTCCGTACCGACGTTCACAAAGGCGCGCTGCGGCTTGGTGGTTTCAATGGAGGTCACGATGGCCTTCTGACAGATGTAGATCTGCTGATTGGCCACACGGGTGCTGAGGTTGTCCATGTAATTGGTGTACATATCCTTCATGCTCCATGCCTTGCGCGAGTAGATATCGACGTTTGGCACGTAGGTGACGTTATGTTCCACGCGCGTGGTGGCCTTGCCGGGATAATCCGCCGTGATGATGATGGTGTTTACGCCGATTTTATCAAACTTGGCCACAAAGCTGAACGACCCGTCCACGGCCGTATTGGTAATATCCAGATCGCTGTAGGGTGAAAGCACCTTGACCACCGCGCCGGGCAGCGTGGTGCCGCGCACGGTCATAAAGCCGTCGTCGTTGGTGCTGGCGATATCGCTGGCCAGATCCAGAGGAATTTCCTGCTTTTCGCGGTAGAGGGTCACAGTGAGGGTATTTTCGCGGCAATACTGGCTGCGCACCCGAATCTCAAAATTGTTTTCTCCGATGGGCTGCACGGTGGCATTGTAGCTGACCTTTCCGCCCTCGGTATTGACCAGGTCGCTGTAGTCCTCGCCGTTGATGGTGACGGTGCTGCCCTCACGCACGTAAAAGACGATGTTGTACAGCGCCGTACTGACCACCTGATAGGGGCTGTCGGGCGTGCTGAGCTCGATGGGCGAAAGCGGAATGTCGATTTCGTAATGAATGGGTTCCAATGCCTGCTGCTTGCCCGAATCGGTGATGACATAGGGGGTGAGGGTCACCGTCATGGTATCCTGCAGGTAATCCTCATAGTTGTCGTACCAGACGTGATCCAGAATATCAAAGGTGGCGACACCTCCGGTCACAATGGCGGAAGTGCGCAGCTCGCGGATGGTGATGCGCTGGCCATCCTCGCCGGGAATGGTCACAGTATGCGCCGCCATATCGTCGCGGATGGTGGGAATGACCACAGCGGTACGCTCGTCCACATTCTGATCCGCCGTGAGCATGGGAATGACAAAGGCCACGGCCAGCCATCCCGCCACGCCCAACATGCCCAGCAGCACCAGAAAGCGCAGGATGCGCCTTCCGCTGTGGCGGCGAGGCTTGCGGCTGAGGGCAGCGTTTTTAAGGCGCATGGAGTTTTCGTATTCATCCTGATTGGCAAAGGAGGGAAGATACGCGCTGGTATCGTGGTAGCCGTCATAGACCGTTTCGCTTTCGTCCGGGTGCTGGATGTTGACGATACGGCGGGTGTTGCCGTAGCCGTACACCTCGTCCTCCGGCTGGGAGGATGAATAGGTGGTGCGGTACTTGACAGGCACCACGCGCCTTGCGTCAGGCGCCACCTCGCCCTCCTCCACCAGCTCCGGGGCCACGGGACGCAAGGCGGTATCCGGGTCGTCATAGGCGGAAAAGAAGGTACCGCGATTGCTGGTGGTCCGCACTGAACGCCCGGACGGCGCCATGCCGCGCCGGGCCGCTTCCTCGCGCAGCATGCGCTGCTTCTGTTCGCCCATGATTTTGCGGCTTTTCAGGTCCGCCATCTCACTGGCGAGGGTATCGCGCGGGTCGTTGGTGGTTTCCTGCTCGCCCGTTTCATCTACGCGCACATAGGTGTTCTTGCGGTCCCTGTCCTCCAGTTCCAGCTGCCATGCCGGCACGCCCTGTGGACCATAGGCGTCGTTGGGCAGCTCCTGCCCGCAGTAGATACAATGCGGCAGGCTGGCCTGATTCCATTTTCCGCAATTTGGGCATTTCATCCGCCAAGCGCTCCTTCTGCTGTTGGTTTCGTAGGGAATTTCGCCGCCGCTCTGCCGGATTCCTGCCCGGCGCGCAGAGTGTTACAGGCTGGCAGTCCTGTGCCGTGCCTGTTCGCGGCCGACCCGGCTACGCCTGACATGCGGCTTCTTTCCACGGCAGCTCAGGCTTTCGCCCTTCTTGCCTCCGCACGTGCCAGGAGGGGCATATCCATTTCACAGCGTCTCCGCTTCCCTTTCTTTATGTGCGGCCCCACAGGTATTCGTGCCACAGTTCCATAAAGCAGTCCAGCAGCAACGCTACGGTCATATCCTCATCGTCTTCGCCGGGATTGTCACCCAGCCAGGCATCATAGACGTATTCAAAGGCCTCGTCCTCATCGTATTCGTTGGGGCCGGGCCCGCCGTCGGGCGCGATCACCCCGGTCAGGCGCATGAAATGCAGATCATATTCGATCATGCTGCCGACGATCTGCGGCAGGCGGTCCCAGATGGCCCGAAAGGGCTTTGGGTCCAGTCCGTCGATGATATATCTGACGGCCTCCTCCCTGTCAACATCCGGCATGAGAATCCCTCCTCCTGTTCAGGATACCAAAAGAGCGCCCAAACATACTTTGGGCGCTCCTGGTGTTTCCGTTTGGATTACACGCGCTTGGCTTCCTTGATCTTGGCCGCCTTGCCCTGCAGAGAACGCAGGTAGTACAGCTTGGCGCGGCGCACCTTGCCGCGGCGGATCACTTCGATATGGTCCACGCGGGGGGAATGCAGCGGGAACGTGCGCTCCACGCCGATGCCGTAGGACACGCGGCGCACGGTGAACGTCTCGCGGATACCGCCGTTGCGCTTCGCCATCACGGTGCCTTCAAAAGCCTGAAGACGCTCGCGGCTGCCTTCCACAACCTTCACGAAAACGCGAACGGTGTCACCGATGCCAAAGGTGGGCAGATCGGTGCGGAGCTGAGCCTTTTCGATGGAACGAATGATTTCACTCATTTCATTGGCCTCCTTCCTTCGTAGACGTTCGTGCCCGCGGCCTTGCCCGGACAGAGGACCGCCCGTTATGTCACAAGGAGTATTGTAACACGCATCCGCTCCGGATGCAAGCCTTTTTTGGACAGGCGGTCCTCTTTTTTGCCTGCTGCGCGAAGCGGTTACTCCTGGGCGAAAGCGGCGGCGCTGTTGCCGGCGTCGCGTCCGGCCACGTAGCAGTTGAGCACGGAGGTGCCGGAGATGTAGCCGCGGTCATAGATGGCGCCGTTGGAAGCCTCGCCGCAGGCATACAGGCCGGGCATGACTTCGCCGTACACGTCCAGCACTTCGCCGGTCATCTGGGTCTGGATGCCGCCCATGGTGCCCGCGTTGAGCGATACCATCAGCACGCCGTAGAAGGGGCCTTCCTCCACGAAGGACAGCTGGTTGTTGGGCACGCCGAAAGCCGGGTCGGGATCATCGGTGCCCTTGACGGAGTTATAGGTTTCGATGGTCTTGAGGAACGCATCCACGTCCTTGATGCCCATCTTGGCGGCCAGATCCTCGAGAGTATCGGCCTTGACCACGTAGGGGCTGCCCTGAGCGATGGCCTCCTCGATGGAATCGTACTTGAATTCGGCCTCGGTGCCCTTGAGGAAGTTGCTGTCAAAGATGCCGTAGAAGGGCGCGTTTTCCACGTTGCGCACCATCTCGGAGTTGAGGGTCCAGAGAGAGAACTCGTTCATGAAGCGGTTGCCGGTCTGGTCCACCAGAGGCATCGAAGCGTACGGCGGGTAGCAGACCATGCCCAGCGCGGAGTTGGGATCGGAGGTAAAGCCGCAGGTGAGCATGAACTGGTCGTTGTACCAGGCCGCGCCCAGATCGGCGGCCATCTGCAGCACCTCGCCGGTGGCGCCGGCATTGGCGCAGCTGTAGGAGAACAGCGACTGGGGCGCCAGGCGCATCATCATGTCGGGGTTGTTGGCATAACCGCCGCAGGCCAGAATGACCGACTTTGCGTTGATGTCAAAGGTGCCGTTGCCCTGGGAAACCGTGATGCCGGTCATGGCGCCGTCTTCCTGCTTCAGAGCGATACACTTGGTTTCGGTCATCACGTTGACGCCGGCCTTTTCCACGTTCTCGGAAAGGATCTTCACCTGTCCGGGGCCGTTGGAGCCGTCGGCCAGGATGTGGTAGTGCTGCTTGGCGTCCTTGATGCCAAAGTCGGTTGTGGTGAATTCGTAACCCATGCCCTCCAGCCATTCCACCAGTTCCGGCGTGCTTTCGCACAGGTGGCGGATACGGTCGGTGTCCACGTTGTCCAGCGAGCCGCCCTCGGCGATCATGTCCAGAATGTGGTTGTACATCTCGTCGATGGTTTCCACCTCGGCGGGCACCACGCTGGTTTCCGCGCCGTAGAAGCCCGCGGCGGTCAGAAGGCCGCTGCCGCCCACAACCGCCTGCTTTTCCACCAGGATGACGTCCGCGCCAGCCTGCGCAGCCGTCAGCGCGGCGGTCAGGCCCGCGATGCCGGCGCCCACAACCACCACGTCGGTGGTCATGTCCTCAAGCTCCACGGCGGGAGCGCTCTCCACCGCGCCCTTGAGGGCCTCGGGGTCGCCGCCCGCCTGCTTGACGCAGTCCGCCACAGCCGCCAAAATGGCGTTGGAGGTGTTGGTCGCGCCCGCAATCGTATCCACCGCCAGCGACTGGTTCTCAACGATCGCAGCGGGAATCCGCTCGATAGGCGTTTCGCAGATGCCCGCGGTCTCCGCATGCTCCGTCACGCGCACGGCGGTGATGGCGCTGTCGTCAAAATCCACCTCAACGGTCACGGGGCCGTTGTTGCCGTCAGCGCTGGCCGTGTAGGTGCCGGCGGTATAGCCCTCAGCCATGGCAGGCACAGCCAGGCCCAGCGCCATTACCAGGCACAATAGGATAGACAGAATCTTTTTCATGATATTTTCCTCCTTCTCTCATTTCGTGTACCGATTCTGCCTCTCGATTGTGCGCCTTCAATCCGTTTGAGAGTCAAGAGAAAATGATAAAAAAATATCAATATTTTTAAGTCACCGGCACAAAGCAGTCCACAGCCGCGCTCATGCCCCGTTCCGTCCAGGAAATCACATTGAAGCGGCAAAACGCGTTCCCGTCCGCCTGCAATCCCCGCTGGCCAAGCTGGGCAAAGAGATTGTCGTTCCATGCCTTCCAGTCAAACGCTCCGCTTTCAAAAGGGAAAGCCGTGTGCAGGCAGAGGCGGGAAGGAATCGAAACCACGCTCTCATGGTTCGCAGGCTTGAGCACGTCCGCGCCCACCTCGGCCATGCCCAGCCCCACGGTGACAGGCGCGTCCATACACGCGCCTGCGGCCAGCGGCACCAGCATGCCTACATATACGTAGGGAATGTGGCCAAGCCATTCACGCACGCAGGAGAGGTGCGCCTCATCGCGGGTCAGCTCGTCGCCGTACTGGTAAGGAAGAAAGCGCGTGGCGGTATTGGCCTCCAGCTCGAAGCGGCCCATCAGAGCGCAGGCCGCCTCCGCCTCTTTGCGGCACGCACGGTTCGCAGCATCCGGCACTGGCGGGCGATTTCCTTTTCAATGGCGGCTTCCCGGCCCCGCAGCTCGTCCAGCACGGCGGTAGGGTTGCGCTGGCCCAGCATCTCCGCGCTTTCCTCCAGCGTAAAGCCCAGCGCGCGGTACTGCCGGCAGGCGCTGAGCACCGCCATGTCCCACGCCTGATAGTAGCGGTAGGATGATCCCTCCGCCTTCTGCGGATGAATCAGCCCCTGCCGCTCGTAGTGCCGGATGCTTTCGGTGGACAGGTTGAACAGCCGTGCAAGATCGCCGATTTTATAACGCATGAACGCCTCCGTGTGAGCTTTGCTGAAAACTCCAAAGCCGGGTTGAGCTTTTTGCGAGGGACAAAAAACGCCTGACCGCTCCCCCCACATCTTATCACAAAGCGGACCATACCGCACCCCGTTTTTTTCTGGCGCGCCGGGGCTTGCTTTTTCCCCTCTGAAACAGTATAGTGAGGACAAAACCCGCAAGGAGGCATACGGCATGGAGCAGCAGACGTTTTTTGACCGGGACGGAGCACAGCCCCTGGCCGCACGGCTTCGTCCCCGCACGCTGGACGAATTTGTGGGCCAGCGTCACCTGCTGGGCCCCGGCAAGGTGCTTACCCGCCTGATCGAAAGCGATCATCTGTCCTCCATGATCTTCTGGGGTCCGCCGGGCGTGGGCAAGACCACGCTGGCGCGCATCATCGCGGGGCATACGAAAGCGTCCTTCATCGACTTTTCCGCCGTGACCAGCGGCATCCGCGAGATTCGCGCCGTAATGCAGAAGGCCGAGGAAAACCGGCGTTACGGTGAGCGCACACTGGTCTTTGTGGACGAAATTCACCGTTTCAACAAGGCCCAGCAGGACGCGTTTCTGCCCTTTGTGGAAAAGGGCAGCATCATTCTGATCGGCGCTACCACGGAAAATCCGTCCTTTGAAATCAACGGCGCGCTGCTGTCCCGCTGCCGGGTCTTTGTCCTCCACGCCCTGAGCGAGGAGGATCTGACGTTGCTGCTCCGCCGCGCCCTGGAGGATCCGCGCGGCTTTAACGGAATGAACGTACAGCTTCCGCCGGACGCGCTGGGCATGATTGCGCGCTTCGCCAATGGCGACGCGCGCGCCGCCCTGTCGGTGCTGGAGATGGCTGTGCTCAACGGCGAAAGCGCGGAAGGCTCCGTGCAGGTAAGCATGGAGATGCTGGAACAGTGCCTGTCGCGCAAATCCCTGCTGTACGACAAAAAGGGCGAGGAGCACTACAACCTGATCTCCGCCCTGCACAAAAGCATGCGCAACTCCGACCCCGACGCGGCGGTGTACTGGCTGGCCCGCATGCTGGAAGCCGGCGAGGACCCGCTGTATGTAGCGCGGCGCGTGGTGCGCTTTGCCAGTGAGGATGTGGGGCTCGCGGACCCCCGCGCGCTGGAACTGGCGGTGGCCGCGTATCAGGCGTGCCACTTCATCGGCATGCCGGAATGCTCGGTGCACCTGACGCAGGCGGTGGTATACCTGTCGTTGGCGCCCAAGTCCAACGCGCTCTACACCGCCTATGAGGCCGCCAAAACGGACGCGCTTCGCCAGCTGGCCGAGCCCGTGCCGCTGGTCATCCGCAACGCCGTCACCCCGCTGATGGCCCGCGAGGGCTATGGACAGGGATATCAGTACGCCCACGATGCACAGGACAAGCTGACCACGATGCAATGCCTGCCGGACTCGCTCAAAGGCAAAACCTATTATCACCCCACCGGGCAGGGGCTGGAAACCCGATTCAAGACGCGGCTGGAAGAAATCCGTGCCTGGCACAAGCGCAACGGATAACTACCGGCCGTTTCCCCGGCGCACCTGCGCATCATGCACGGCCGGGCCGCTTAGCACGCGTCCGATATCGTCAAATCGCGATCCATGGCAGGGGCATTCCCAGATGCGGGCCTGCGCGTCATAGACCAGCCGGCACCCCATGTGCGGACAACGCGGCGCCCAATGCCTCGCCGCCAGACCGCCCGCGTACCGTCCCGCCAGCCCCAGCAGAAAGCGCGGCGTCACGCCTCCGCGCTGGCCGCAGTAGAGGTCATACCCCTCTCCCGGCAACCCCAGCACGCGTGCGCTGATGATCTGAGCTGCCAGCATCGCCCCTATCAGCCCCTGTCCGCCATAGCCGCCCGCCACAAACAGATTGGGGGTCTTTCGACTGTAGGGGCCGATGAAGGGCAGGCCATCCGCCGTGACGCATTCCGCGCCGCCGTATACGCCCGCCGGTTCGCCGCATCCCAGGGCGGGTGCGTATGTCCGGCGAAAGGTCTCAAGTGCCGAACGGTTTTCCCGCGCGCCCACAGGCCCTCCATTGAGCTGAAACAGCGCGCCGTCATGCAGATTCCGAAGCGCATAGCGCCCATCCGCATCCAGGTAGATGCCCTCAAACCTCGCCGTGGCCTCCAGCGGCATCAACCATCCCTGTCGTTGCTGCATCCTGAGAAAATACCAGCCTGGCGTATTGACGATGGGGTATCCCGTGGCGATCATGATATACGGCGCCTGAATGCTTCCGCGCTCGGTATGGACCATGTTGGTTTCCAGCGAGGTAGCACGGGAGCCTTCATAGATCTTCACGCCATTCCGTGCCGCCTGTGCCGCCAGATAGCGAAGAAAGCGCGCGGGGTTCAGCATGCCCATGTCCTTGACGGTAAGCGCCGCTGCGGCGGGCAGCGGACACAGAGAAGGCGCGCCCACCGTGGCAGCCACCCCCGCCCGCATCATGGCCTGCGCCTCCCGCTCCAACAGGCGCATGCCGCCGTCCTTTTCGGTTACCACCCGCACATCGGCGTCCCGCCAGCCGGAGGAAGGTCCTTGCTCACCGGCCAGTTCACGCAGCGCGCGAAAGGCGCCGGACAGCGTCTGGGCATAGGCCCCGGCAGCTCCGGCTCCGAGCTGCTTTTCCACACGCGCATAGCGCAGTCCGCCGCACAGGCTCACCACGCCCGCACAGCATCCGGAGGCGCCGCTTCCCAGACGGACGGCCTCCACGAGCGCCACGCGCAGGCCTGCGCGGCTGAGCCACAGAGCCGTCATCAGCCCTGTCAGCCCGCCGCCGACCACCGCTGCGTCCGCGCTGTGTCGTCCCCGCAGAATCGGGTATTCCTGCTGTTCCCTGTGCATCCAAAAGGTTTTCTGCTGCATGCCGTCGCCTCCATTGGGTTTGGCATACAGTGTTCCCCGGCGCACGCCGCCGCATGCCTCGCCCTTGCGCGGTGCTTCTGTGGCGCGCAGCATCGTCCGGCATGTGTCGGGCGCAAGGAAAAGGAAGAATTTCTTATGGCAAAAATCATCGTCACCTATGGCGTCCCCGCGGATGGCTTCAGCCTGCTGGCCGGTCATGAAATTGTGATTCCGCCGCATGGAACCGCCTTTTCCCGCGAGCAGCTCATCCGGCTTCTTCCGGATGCCGACGCCGTGCTGGCCTGCACCGCGCTGGATCGTGAGATGATCGCGGCAGCCAAAAAACTGCAGCTCATCGTATGCTATGGCGCGGGATATGATGCGATCGACGTGGCCGCCGCCACGTCGCATGGGATTCCGGTGGTCAACACGCCGGAGTGCGTCACCAGACCCACGGCCGAAATGGCCATTGCGCTCATCACCTCGCTGGCCCGCCGCCTGCCTGAGCTCAACGCGCTGATGCACACCCGCCCCCCGCGCGAGCTATTCGGCATGGGACGCCGCATGGGTACCTCGCTGGACGGGTCCGTGCTGGGCGTGGTGGGCATGGGACGCATCGGCGGCAGGGTAGCGGATTTTGCCCATTTGATGGGCATGCGCGTGCTGTATACCGCCCGTACCCCCAAGCCGGAGCGAGACGCGCTGGGCGATACGCGCGTATCGCTGGAGGACCTGATGAAAAACAGCGATTTCATCACCCTTCACTGTCCCCACACGCCTCAGACCGAAGGCATGATTTCGCGCGAAATGATCGCGCTGATGAAGCCCACGGCTTACCTGATCAATACCGCGCGCGGCCCCGTGGTCGATGAGGATGCGCTGATAGAAGCGCTGCGCGCTCATCGTATCGCCGGAGCCGCACTGGATGTGTTTGCGAGCGAGCCGGATATCAATCCGGCCTTTGCTGCGCTTGACAATGTGCTTCTGACCCCCCATGCGGGCAGCAACACCCTGCATGCCCGCAACGAAATGGCCCGTGCCGCCAGCAGACGCATTCTGGACCGGCTGGCCGGACGCATCCCGCAGAACCTGCTCAACCCCGAAGCGCTGGCCCACGAAAAAGCGTAATAACACAGTTGCTTCTCCCCCGCCCCGCTGCGGGGGCTTTTTTTGTCCTCTTTTGACCTTCTCTGGCAAAGAAGCGCGACCCGGACATATCCTTCTGCCCCGCCACATACATACATGTGCAAAGGAGTGATCCCCATGAGCAATAAGCCTCTACGGGTCCGGGAAAAGGGCGCGCTGCTCCAGGCGCCGCCCGCTGCCAAACCGGCGCGAGCCGGTCCCCTCGTGCGCCTGAAGGAAGCCCTGCGCCGTCCCCGGCTGCGCCGGACCGCCACACAGGCCGGCCTGTGCCTGTGCCTGCTGGGCCTGTGTGCCGCCTACACTTTGAGTCTGGGCGACAACGCCACCGCCGTGGTGGCAGGGAAGCGCGAGCTGCCCATCTACAGCGTCGAGCGGGACGACAAGGTGCTGGCCATCAGTTTTGACGCCTCGTGGGGAGCGGACAAAACCCTCTCCATTCTGGACATTCTGGATGAGCACGGCGTCAAAACGACCTTCTTCTTGGTGGGCGGCTGGGTGGATAAATACCCGGACATGGTGAAGGAAATCTTTGCGCGCGGGCATGAGATCGGCAATCATTCGGACACACACCCGCACATGAGCCAGCTTTCCGAATCCGCCATCAAAGACGAGCTGCGTATCATGAGCGACAAAGTGGAAAAACTAACAGGCGTACGGCCTACGCTGTTCCGTCCGCCCTACGGCGATTACAACAACCGCGTGGTCGAGGTGTCCCGCGCCGAAGGGTATGAGTGTGTGCAGTGGAGCATTGACAGTCTGGACTGGAAGGACCGCGGCACGGAGGACATCATCAAGCAATGCACCTACCGCGTCGATAACGGGGACATCGTCCTGTTCCACAACGACAGCAACGACATCGTCAACGCGCTTCCCACCGTAATCAAGCACTATCAGGGACTTGGCTACACGATTCTCCCGGTGAGCGAGCTTCTGCTGGACGGCGAGTATACCATCGACGTGCAGGGCAAGCAGCATCCCAAGGAAACCTAAAAACCAAAGCATGACATGAGGTGAGCAACATGGAAGAAACGGGAAACATCATTCATCTGAGGGGTCAGATCTGCCAGAGCCTGCAGTTCGGGCACGAGCTGTTCGGCGAGCAATTCTACGTGACCACCCTGCGCGTGCCGCGCCTGAGCGGGGCGGAGGACTTTCTGCCCATCACCATCAGCGAGCGGCTGCTGATCGACGAGCCGCTGACGGCGGGCAGCATGCTGTGCATGGAAGGACAGCTGCGCAGCTACAACAAGGTTATCGAGGGTGCCGGCAGGCTTTTGATCACCGCGTTTGCCCAGCGGATTCTCAACTGCGAGGAGGACGAGGAAAACCCCAACCGCGTGCAGCTGACCGGCGCGCTGTGCAAGCCCCCGAGCTACCGCACCACGCCCTTTGGCCGTGAGATCGCGGACCTGATGCTGGCTGTGAACCGTTCCTATGGCAAAAGCGACTACATTCCCTGCATCACCTGGGGCCGCACCGCGCGCTACGCCGCCAACCTGAAAATCGGCGACCGGGTGCAGCTGGTGGGCCGCTTCCAGAGCCGCGCCTATCAAAAGCAGCTGGCGGACGGTACGGTGGT
>OLRD01001751.1_pt1 | contig 11435 bp, 9 predicted proteins | sample 1672051 | NCBI WGS metagenome assembly OLRD01 (sample SAMEA3136640, study PRJEB25190) | human gut metagenome | biome: human gut; feature: human-associated habitat; material: faeces | place: Austria | collected 2013 | reverse complement strand
CAACAACCGCAAAATCTTCAGAATACCGGGAACTACAGAAGCCTTTTATGCAGCTCTCCAACCTCTCTGCGAGCCATTTAGTTTTGAGGTGTTGCACGTCTCAACTGTAGACTCACAAGCAGACCTGATTCTTCGGCTCCATGGCACATGCAGTGTACAAAGCTGCGTGACTACAATCAAGAAAGCCACCACACACGCCCTTCGTGAGAAAATCCCGAAGCTCACACAGGTAACTCAAATATGGACAAAACACTATTTGGCCACAACGAAAAAACCAACTAAGCATATCATTGACACTTTTCTGGCTGCCCAGAATCCACCTAAAAACGGAGGCATTTCACATGACTAATCTCAATGTGCAGTTCATTGCTACAGACGATAAAGTAAACCTGGAAAAACTGGAACGGGAGTTTGGCCGGCACGCCGCTTTCCGCGAAGCCCTGCGGGACAACGAATCCATCGAGTTGTACGACGCAGATGAGAACTATCTCTATCGAGCTGAAAAGGCGGACAATCTCATCACCGTAATCTTCCAGGCCAAAACGGATGAGGCGCCCACTTCGCCCAGTTCCATCATTCTCGACGGCGGCTTTTGCCACCACGGGGACGTAATGAAGCGGACGTTCACCTTGCCTGTCCCCGACGCGTTTTACGACGATAACTATCGTGAAAGCCGGATGTCGGCCCACTGCGGCTGCGCCAACTGCGGGTCTATCTTCTCGGGTAACGAGGTAACGGAAATGTCCAGCAGCCCCGGCGGACGGGACGGAATGGCCTTCTGCCCTATCTGCGGCAGCAATACCGTTATCGCGGAGGAGTGCGGCGTCACCATCAACGATGATAACCTTTGGCGCTGGCATCAGCACACGTTCGGGACCATGCCGATGTATCGTGATTTACCCAAGGACATGTCGAAAATCTCGCTCGCAGATATGATGCGGCGTATGCGTTAAGGAGGATATTATGGGTTTCAAGTATCTGAAAAATTTACCAAACTGGCTCGGGCAGCGGATGGTCGCTATCGACGACGACACGATTCGAAAGCTCTTCATCGACATCTCGGACTTCAGACGAACTGGGATTCTTTCGAAGGACAGTTACCTACACACCCTCGACAAGGAGTTCTCCGCCGAGATTCACAACAAGGATAACCATCTCCGCATTGTCGAAGATGAAGTCCTATTCGAGATGGGGCGTCGTTTCTATAATTTGGGCGTCGAGAAGGAAAAGGACGCTATCTCCCCTACTGTGCAGAAACAAATCGATGCGTATCTCGCTGACCCCAATACCGAGGTCTACTTGAAATACAACAACGATTTGGGACAGGACCAGTGGCTCTACGCTGTGGTCGTCGCGGGAAGCGACGACTTCTGGCTGGATGCGTTCGAACAGGAAAAAGAGGCTCTCGACTATATCGAAGCACATCATCTGAAACGCATTGACTGACAAACATGGAGGCCGTACAGTTTTACAAAGCGTGAACTGTGCGGCCTTTTTCTTTTCTATCTTCTCTATAAATTATGAGGTGCTGTAGAATCCCCTCTACAGCGCTTCTGTTTTTCATTTCTCCCATACTTGAGGTAGGAAAAAACTAACCTAACCTTGAGCAAGGAGGACAACAGAAATGGCATGCACTGATAAGCTGTTTCTAACGGAAGACAAAGTACGAGATACAGTAAATACCGTTCTTGGTTTGAAAGATGGCAGTGATGTCCAGGCTGGTGTCGGACAAATCACGACGTTCAATCAACTGGGAATTTCAGGGGTGTCAGATAAGCCTGACGGCTGGTATCTGCCACAAGATAAAAATCAGCCGGCTTTGATTTTGGAGTGCAAAGCCTCCAGTGTAGATATCGGCACGAAAAAGTGTGTCGAGGAGCTGAAGAAGAATTGCCGCATTGTTCTGGACGCTGGATACAGGCAGGTATTCGGCCTTTTGACCAACGGGCAGAAAGTTCTAGGCTTTATGAACAATGAACCGGTTGATGTACCGGGTGATATCCAGCCCGTCCAATGGTATTTGGATAGGTTCAATGTCAAGGGCATTGACAAGGACCATATTTACACGCTGACGCAGCGCATCAACAATTGCCTGCACTCTGAATTTGGCATCAAGAACCTGTATCATCGAATGATATTCACGGCCTGCGCCCTGGTGGCCAAGCGGTACGGTGCCGATTTGGTCTCCGGCGCCGCAAACGGCTGGGTGACATTCCACATGGCCATCAAGACCGCGCTGCAGCAAGCGTTTATCCGGGCACAGAATCAGAATGTGAAACTGGATTTGCTGCTAGATGTGTTCGGTGAAATCCGGATGAATCTGAACGTCAATTCGGAGGATGCCAAGGAACAGGCACACGTAAAAGATGTCCTGAAGGACTTTGCCGGCTGGGTAGTAGATATTTCAGACTGTATCAACTCCAGCGAATGGCGGGGCGAAGACGTCATGGCCATCTTCTTCAATGAGTTCAATCGATACAAGAAGAAAACCGAGAGCGGCCAAGTGTTTACCCCGGAGCATATCACTGACTTCATGTTCGAACTGTGCGAGTGTAATCAGGACTCGGTCATCTTTGATGGAACCTGTGGTTCTGGTTCATTCTTGACGAAGTCCATGCGAAACATGATGCGTGAGGCCGGCGGGCAAGATACGAACAAGGCTGCAGCTATCAAAGCCAACCAGCTTTATGGTATCGAGTTTGACCGGGAGATTTTCGCCCTGGCCTGTGCTAACATGCTGCTACATAAGGACGGGAAAACCAATCTGGCCCAGGGCGATACTCGCAGCGAGTGGGCCTGCGAGTGGATTCGCAATAAGCTGGGGAACAAGCGGAATGTCTGTATCCTGATGAACCCGCCTTATGAGAATAAGTTCGGCTGTATGGAAATCGTGAAAAACTGTCTGGATAATGTTCCAGCTGGTTCTACGGCGGCCTTTATTCTCCCGGAGAAGAAGCTGGAGAAGTCATCTAAAAGGTTGGTTGCGGATATCCTGGACCATCACCGGCTGGAAAAAATCATCAAACTCCCGGAGAACCTGTTCTTTGGCGTAGGTGTATCTACCAGCATTTTTGTTTTCAAGACCGGTATGCCTCAAAAGGGACAGGAGATTTATACGGCTTATATCGAAGACGACGGCCTTGAAGTTGTCAAGAACCAGGGACGGCATGATATCCACGGCCGTTGGCCGGCCATCTCAGAGCGGGCGCTGATGGAAATCAGGCGGCTGACTGTAGACGGAGAATTCCATGGTGCATGGATTGACCCGCAGAAGTGTTTGAGTTATCAGGTGCCACCGAAGCCGTTCGAAATCCGAGAAGAGGATTTCCAGAAAACGGCCCTGGATTACCTGCTATGGCAAAAAAACGTGAACGTATCCGAGCTAAAAGGAAAGCTAATTGACCGGGTACTGTATGGCAGCGACCTGGTCGATGCGGATACGAAGAGCATGACGGTACGGATTGAGAAAGGTGGAGTGTAATATGGAAGAATGTAACATACGGATTGGTGGACATTGGACTGAGCAGGAAATTGTCCAGAAGATTGCTATGTATGCTGAGCCATCTTTTTTGAAAATTGGAGGCGGTTCATTTTGTCATAAAGTGATTACAGCGTTACATCGAGCTACCTTATTGGTAAATAATAGCGCTCATAATTGTTTACCTCCAGATTTCTTTTCTGATGATTTGGATATTATGTTTGATGTTATGCGCGTGAATGATAGTGAAAAAAAGAAGGGTAAAAATCCTGTATTTCAAGAAATGCATAAAAGCAAAACAAAAGTTGCATCCTTAATTAAAAGAGTTGGCTTAGAAAATGTACGCAATGTCTGTATTGATTTGCGTTCTGATAACGGGCCTAATTATGATGAAATCCATCAGTTCAAGTATTACAAAAGACAAGTGGTTCGAGTTTTGAAAGAACATATTAGTAAAATACAAATTTGGCAATCCGAATATCCTACTATAAAGCGCAAGGGCTTGGTTGTACATGATGAAGCAGGCTTGTTTTTACAAGGTCACGCTAAACCGGCAGATGTAACGCCTGATGGAATTGTGAATGAATGGGCGTATTTTATTAAACAGCCTGTTGTAGTTCATTATCCTTGGATGGACATAGAGTTTATGCAACCTTTGTATGATTCCAAATTGGATTTTGTGGTATGGTATAGGCCATTTGTCTATATGTCTGATGGAAATCGAAATCTATTTGATGGTAAACTTCCATATCTGGCTGTGATTGACGTTCGCCAAAATGCACCTACATCTTTACAACAATATGATGTAACAAATGAATGGTTTTCATGGCAATAAAATCGAGGTGTTGTTGGATGGCTAAGATTAACGTAATTGGCTGGAAGACGTTTAAGCTAAGGGATTTGTTTGAAATTTTGCTGGCAAAAGGTGATATTCAGCCACAACAAATTTCTGATGGTGAGATACCATTGGTTTCTGCCGGTAATGAAAACAATGGGATTATGACGATGATTGATACGGCTGGTGATGGTGTCAGCGAAGTGTTTCCGGCCGGTTGTATTAGTGTGAGTATGTTCGGTCGGGCATTTTATCAAGCTGACGCATTCTATGCCGTGAGTCATGGTCGTATCAATGTGTTAAAACCCATTTACCAAGTTTCGTATAAACAAGGACTATTTATTGCGAGTTGTTTGAATCAGGTATTTGCTCATAAGTTTGATTACGCATCGATGTGTACGCAGAAAAAATTGATGAGTGAATCGATTTCTCTCCCCGCCACCCCCGATGGCCAACCCGACTGGGCTTATATGGACGCGTACATGAGTGAGGTACTGAAGAAAGAGGAAGTCTTCGCCGAGCAACTCGCGTCGCTGACGGCGGAAGCCGTCGCTGACGGTCATAAGCTGGATACCAGCGGGTGGAAGGCGTTCCGGATTGGGGAACTGTTTACCCAAGAACGAGGAAAAGAGGCAAGCCCTCTTCGTGTTTTGGACGGTTCCGTGAACATGGTTGCTGAAATTAGCAACAATAATGGTATCAGTAAACAGGGTCAATCAGAACATATTTTTGCAGGAAACGCTGTTACTGTGTCAGTAAATTATGCGCAAAATGTTTTTTACCAGCCGTATGAATTTTGTGCGTCTGTCAATGTTCTAATTTTGAGAAATTCAAATATGACTCGTTTGAGCGGTTTGTTTATTGTTAGTGTGTTACGTGATTTACATGTGAAGTTTTCATACGTAAATAAGATAAGTAAAGATTTATTGAATTCTGAGATTGTTTATCTCCCTGTCACATCCGACGGGCAGCCGGATTGGGCATGGATGGAGCGGTATATGCAGCAGCAGATGGACAAGGCCGAGACGTTGGTGGAACATTTGGACGCAGTGTGGGGGTGACTGGCATGACCTATGAACGCGGATTTCACGAGAGTCCAAACTACAGACCAACCCCTTCCCGAGCTCCTGACTCACCTAAGGGGACGCGTTGTAACCCCTCGAACGTTATAGAGGAAGGTCCTAACCCTATATCTATCGCAACCACAGCTCGCTGGCTTACACAAAAGAAATAATAACATGGAGCTCTGTAGGATGTATCCTGCGGAGCTTTTTCCATCTTCTCCCATACTTGATATAGCAACTAATCAAATTGCTTTCTCACAGTTAAAAGAGGATGTGATTCAATGTGAAAAGGAACACAGTATCAATCGCCGTCTCAGCGATTCTCGCGTCTTTGCTCCTGGCGTCGACGCCATGCGTATCATACGCATCAGAACTCAGCGTATCCCCGTCGACACCGCTTTCATCAGCGAGCTACACATTCGGCGACCTCGCAGCGGCGAAACTCTCTGCGTACGATTTCCTTGACGACGATTATCTGACGCCTCAAACGAAAACGTCGCAACCGCTTTCACGTCTCGACGCTGTAAAGCTGTTATACGACGCCTTTGGAAAAGAACCGAACGACACAAAGACACCGTTTACCGACGTCCCCGACGACTACGCGGTGCCCGTCGGATGGGCGTATCAGCGACATATCGTATCCGGCGTTGCTCCTCAGCGTTTCGGTGTACGAGACGTCGCCGAGCAGGAGTTTACGACGATGCTGTTGCGGGCGATTGGCTACGACGGACACTTCGCGTTCGAAAATGCTGTCGAATTCATCGATACCGTCGGTCTGCGCCCGATAGGGGTATCGGACGATGCGTTTACGTTAGGCGACGCTGCTCAGTACGTCGTAGAGGCGTTAGAAGGTGAAACCGAGATGCCGAAACGGATGAAAGGCGTCAACTTCGCTAAGACGACGCAGCAGGTGTTTGGTGTGTCGTCTAAGGAAAACGAAAGCAACCTAGTGAGTTTCGGAGTCAACGGGAGTATCGGCGCCTCCCAGGGCCGTTCGGCATCTGATGAAAACGGACAAGCGACATCGTCTTCCGCAAGCGACGGCGTCCCGTATTCGAAAAAGAAGACAGCTCGATATAACGTCCCGGAAAACGTAAAGCAAATCCCGTTCCCCAAAGTCGTCGAAATATCACCGAAATCTGTCGAAGAAGCAGACGCCATGTTACAGGCGGCAATCTCGTTCGTTCCACAACGGATTGAGGTCGACAGCTCCCACCTGACAGAAGACGAATTTCTCGAAGTCTTCCGGAAGTATCGAAAGTATACATACGGCATCGAAACGAAGACATATCCCGAAAACGTCTGGTATGAAAGCGCGATGGAAGCGATGTCGTCGCTGCGCCCGATAATTTATAAGCCGGACCCCTCCACCCTGACAAAGCAGGAATACCTCCACCTGAAAGAGACGCTCGCTCAGTACCAAAAGACGTTTGAAGCCGGCTATATCGATGGATTCAAATACTCCCTCTATACCGATATGACCATCGCCAAGACGTTCGGGAAAGCTGGCGAACTTGTCTTTCGCCCGACCTATAACGATGCTTGGCTCCTGGTTTGCGACCTAGACCCCGTGTTTACCGCGTATAAAGACGACTCTATCAGCGAAGCCGCAGACGCGTTCTATAGAGAAAATGTAGCGGAATACGAAGGCTACCCCGCTCATACTATCGTTTCCGCTGCCGAGCAGGCGATATGCGCCTATGCGGAATACGACTCCCCTATCTCGATAGAAAACGGGGACAAATCGTATAGCGATGACGCCCATTCCCCCGAAGGGTTCTTCGAAGACGAACGCATCGTTTGCGACGGGTACTCCAGCGTATTCCAGTATTGCATGCTTCGCGCCGGCATCCCGTGCGTCGAAGTCCTAGGGTCGACGAAATCGGAAGCGGACGCTCTCGACGGGAACCATGACCATTCGTGGAGCAAGGTGCGTATCGATGGGCAATGGTATAACATCGACGTCTGCTGGGCCGATACCTGTCGTTCGTGGGCCTACTCCCTAAAGAGCGACAGAACGTACGCGAACCTAGGACGATGGGGTACGTGCCACGCGTCTGGAGCCTTTGAAGCGTTAACCGATTTCTGTATCACAGCAAGTTAAATCTTGACTGATAGATAATTCCTTAAATTCTCTCACGCTCACACTTTTGGAGCCCTCTTTTGAGGGCTCCTTTTCTTTCCGTGACATATCTTCATGAATTTTACTTAATCCACAAAAAGGCTAAAGCACATTTTGCTTTGATATGGATAATAGCGCCTAAAAGCACCTCCCTGCAGGGTGTTCTTTCCGGCTTTCAACTATGAAAAATTCATTTCATGCATCAATCTGTTTTCTCTATATGAGTGTGTTTCCCAAATCGGAATGGCTTTCTCCCATAATCTTCTACAGAGAGACTTTTCAAGAAAGCAGTGATAGCGTGTCTTTTCCGAAAATACAGAAAAACCATACATATCTGCCCCACGACGAAATCGAGGAATTCGCCGTCAAACACTTCGCCAGCACTTTTAATGGCTTTGTGTTTATCGCCATGAAATCCCACCTTCCTGAGAAATTCATGAAGAACCCCAAATTGAAGTTCCAGGAAATGGCTGCTGTCCCTGTCGACGAATTGGTCGACTTCCTCCAGAAGATGCACGCGTCCCCAAACTGCGACTATTATATCACTGCGAACACCATGCGACGCCCCAAAAAGCGCTCGTACACGAACCTGTTCACTATCGATAACATTGTCATCGACATCGACTGCCACGCGAAGACCAAGTTGTATGACCCGGAATCCCAATGCACCCTCGCTGTCAACCTTCTTCGTAACGACTTATTCGACGATGAGACGATTCCTCATCCCAACTCTGTCGTGTACACCGGACGTGGGATTCAGTTGTGGTGGCGCATTGATACCGCGTACATCGAGGACACCGATAATTCCAAGGTTTTCGCCATGTACCAGCGCGTCAAGGATATTTGGTGCGCCCTTATCACAAAATCCCTGCGGGCCAACGTGGGTACTCAAATATTTACCGTCGACAAAAGCGCCAGCCGTAACGCGGTTGGCTACTTTCGCCTGCCCTTTACCACCAATTGCGCCGTAAACAAAAAAGTCACCTGCGAAATTTTCCACGACACCCCTTATCAGCTTTCAGAGCTGCTGGACAGGGACTACCCGGACGTCCTCAGCGACGAAAAGGTTAGGGCGCTGAAAAACTACCAATACAACGGCAAACCCGTCTTCGCGATGCTCGATGACGAGGAGGAAATCCTCGCTGGCATCGTCAACCCTCTCGCTTACCAAAGGGTCGTGGCTATGCTGGCCCTGCGCGAGATGCGCAACGCCGAACCAGGAGACGAAACCAGGAACATTTACTGCTGGGTCGTTTTCAATAACCTCTTGTTTGGGGGGCTCGACCCGCAAGAGGCTTTTCGTCGTACCATGATTTTCAATCTCCATTTCCGCGTCCCGCTTCCCGAGCACGAACTCTACTGCAACCTGCAGTCGTCTGTACGCCGGACGAAGTATCGGATGACGAACGCCACCATTATCGATAAGCTGGACATCTCCGAAGAAGAGCAGGAAGCAATCCAGCTCTTCCCTCGTCTGGCCCACGCGGGCGCGAAACCTGGGGCCGCCGCGAAAGCGCGTAGGAATAAGGAGCGCAACCGGAAATACGGATTTGTCGTCGCCCTTCATATCAAAGGATATAACAACTGCGCCATCTCCCGTATTACGGGCTTCACCCGGCCCACTATCATCAAATACGTGAAACTGTATCAGAACGGCTCCCTTTCGGAAGATATCCAGGCAGCCAAAGACTTGTATTTGGAGCGTATTGGCCGCATGGGCTGGAGCAAACCAGGGGAAAAAAAAGAGATAGAGAGCCATAGTTTCGAAGAACTGGACAAAATGATGGAAAAACAGGAAGAGGAGGACTCAAAACATTTTGAGTGCCTGAAAACCATCCGGAAGAAAAAGAAGCGTGTCACAGCTTGGTTCTTGGAACATATGGCTTTTATGCGGAAAAACACCCCGAAAACGGGGTGTAAAAAAGGTCATCAGCTAAGTGGGCTGGCTGCTAAGGCGCCAGCCTGCGCAGCGGATGGGGCCCCACGGAAAGGGCTTGCTCTCGGGCAGGTTTTTGAAAGCTTTGCAGGTCAAATACACCCCATTAAGACCTGTGGGAAGTTTTCAGAAAATCAGGATAGGCCATTTAGGCTCAAGAAAGCGGTAAATTGAAAATTCATTGTGGATTTTGTTGTCTGTGCGGTCCTGCAGAGCCTCTGTCATGCCTTATACGTCTCCCAATACTAACGACGATACTAAGGCGCCTTCCTGGCGCCGCAGACAAACGCTGTACGCTGTCAGACGGGTCTCTGCAGACGTTCGCTCTTGTACGACGACACTATGGACGACGCTTAGGGTTATCGACGAAAAGTGTGGGCAACGACGCAAAGCTGTATCGATTCGACATAACGTTTTGTCTCTGCTATCGACGCTACATGATGAGCGAAGCGGCGTTCGATACTGGGGACGACGATACTATTATCAGAAACTCGTAGAAGGGAGGTGTACGATATGTATTGTCCCGAATGCGGTAAACCCGTAGCCGATGAGGCGAAGTTCTGTTCTGAGTGCGGGTACGCTTTGAAAACGGAGATGACTCCAAGAGTCGCGGAAACTGAGGATGAAACGCCTCAGAAACGGCAGCACTCACCCGAAAAAGAGCAAGGAATCAATGTCGGTATATTGCTTCTTTCACTTTTGCTTCCAATAGTAGGATACATCATCTGGGGATGTACCATAGATTCTCATCCAAGAATCTCAAGAGGAGCGTGTATTGGCTCAATTATTTGCACTCTATTTTGGGTAGGCATCATCGTGATTAACCGGGTCGAAAATTCAATTCCTGTCTAACGCTTTAAGGAGGTATTCTATGCCAGCAATCGGATTCTTCCCTATCATCCCTATCGCCATTGTCCTTGTACTCTTAGGCATCTTCCTCTTTGCCGGATACGTCAAGGCTTCGCCCGATGAAGCAGCGACGATTTCCGGACTTTCGAAGAAACCTAGAGTCCTTATCGGACGGGCGGGATTCAAAATCCCGTTCTTCGAGAAGGTAGACCGTATGTACATCGGACAAATCACAATCGACATCAATACGTCCGACTTCATCCCGACGACAGATTTCATCAACATCAAGGTGGACGCTGTCGCTCAAGTCGCTATCGATGTCTCGGAGACCGGTATCCAGCGAGCGATGCGAAACTTCCTCAACAAGAAGACCGACTGGATTCGGCAGTCGTTGGAGAAGTCGCTACAGGGCAACCTGCGCGAAATTATCGGCACGATGACCCTCAAAGGCATCTGCCAGGACAAAGCCCAGTTCTCCACTGAAGTCAAGCGTAACGCGGAAGGCGACATGGCGGAACTCGGCATCAAAATCCTGTCGTTTAACGTCCAGAATATCGTCGACGACCAGAACCTAATTAACGACCTGGGTATCGATAATATCGAGCAGATTCGCAAGTCCGCGCAAATCGCGAAGGCTGTCGCTGAAAAAGAGGTCGCTATCGAGCGAGCGAAAGCGGAAAATGAAGCCAATATCGAGAAAGTCCGCGCCGATACGGAAATCGCGAAACGTAATAACGAGTACGAAATCACTGTCGCCGACCTGAAAGTCAAAGAGGATACGAAGAAAGCGGAAGCGGACGCCGCCTATCATATCCAGGAACAGACGCAGCGGAAGGCCATCGAGGTCGAGAGCCAGAACGCTGATATCGCAAAACGGGAAAAGGAAATCGAACTCCAAGCCCGCGAAGCGGAAGTCGCCGAGAAGAAATTGGTCGCCGAAATCCAGAAACCGGCGGAAGCTAAGAAGTACGCCGCCATTCAGGAGGCCGACGCCGAGTTGTACAAGCGTCAAAAAGACGCTGAGGCGAAACTGTATGAACAACAAAAAGAGGCGGAAGCGATTCGTGCGAAAGGCGAAGCTGAAGCTCTCGCCATCCGCGCCAAAGGCGAAGCCGAGGCAGACGCGATGGACAAGAAAGCGGACGCTATGA
>OLRD01001750.1_pt1 | contig 11438 bp, 10 predicted proteins | sample 1672051 | NCBI WGS metagenome assembly OLRD01 (sample SAMEA3136640, study PRJEB25190) | human gut metagenome | biome: human gut; feature: human-associated habitat; material: faeces | place: Austria | collected 2013 | reverse complement strand
CGCATCCAGGGGGCTTTCGGGCCGGGGAAAAACGCCGTCCCTCCCGGTGAAAACATTACTTGACAGCAGCTAAACACGGAATTTGCCCAGTATATTATTCAAAAAAGCAAATTCTGTAAAAAAAGAGTTGAAAAAAGAGAAATTTTATTATAAACTAGTAAGGAATTAAACGCGAAAATTTAGGAGGAAGATTTTTTATGATTTCTGCAGGTGATTTCAGAAATGGTATTACGATTGAAGTAGATAGCAATATTTTTCAGATAATTGAATTTCAGCATGTGAAACCCGGTAAAGGCGCTGCTTTTGTCAGAACCAAGCTGAAGAATATTATTAACGGAGGCGTTGTCGAGAAAACCTTCCGTCCTACTGAAAAATTCCCGCAGGCACGTATTGATAGAAAAGATATGCAGTATTTATATTCCGACGGTGATTTATTTACTTTTATGGATATGGAAACCTATGATCAGGTGGCTTTGAATGCCGAGACTGTTGGTGATACCTTAAAGTTCGTAAAGGAAAATGAGATCTGCAAGGTATGCTCTCATAACGGCAGTGTTTTTGCTGTGGAGCCTCCGCTGTTTGTAGAACTGGAGATTACCGATACAGAGCCCGGGTTCAAGGGAGATACCGCTACAGGTGCATCCAAACCCGCTACTGTTGAAACCGGAGCTGTTGTATATGTGCCTCTGTTTGTGAACCAGGGTGACAAGATTAAGATCGACACCAGGACTGGTGATTACCTTTCCAGAGCATAATACAGACAGGCATCATTCTATTATTAGCCTATAAGACAATGAGATTTCTGCGTGGCAGAGCTTTCATTGTCTTTTTTTTGACAATTCGAAGAGAAAGCGAAGAGGGAAGACTGCTGCCATATTTCAAAAAAAGAGAGGAAATGGAATGGAATTCGAAAAGTTTCTGGAAAAAGTGAAAAACGCCGTACAGGCTTATTTTGGTGAAAATCTCCGCCTGACGGTGAGCAATGTACTCAAAAATAACGGAGTGACTTTAAGCGGTCTGATTTTTATGTGCGAGGACAGCGAAGTGGCCTCCACCATTTATCTGAACGGTTTTTATGAGGAATACAGCCAGGGACAGCCCTTTGGCGAAATAGTCCGCCGGATATGCGCCGTATATGAAGAAAATAAGCCGGATCAGGATCTGAATATGGACTTTTTTAATGATTACGCCAAAGTGAGGCCCAAGCTGGCCTGCAGGCTGATTCATTATGAGAAAAACAGGCAGCTTCTGGAAAAGCTTCCCCACCGCAGATTTCTTGATATGGCTGTTGTATACTGCTGTATCATGATGAGCGACCGCATAGGCTGTGCCTGCGTCCTGATCAACGACAGCCATATGGAATTATGGCAGGCTTCGGAGGAACAGCTCTATCAGGATACCATGGATAATATGCCCCGTGTGCTGCCTGTGGAGTTCTCCTCCATGGATGATTTTATGTTCGATGTCATCCGGAAAGCGATACAGGATAAAATGGAGGAACCCCCGGAGGAAGACAGTGAAGGCTGCCAGGCCATGCTTGATGAGGTTGCGGAAATTCTTGTCGGATGGCCGAAGAAGGAAAATCCGGAGAGAAAGATGTATATTCTGACAAATAAACAGCGTTTTTACGGCGCGGCGTCGATTCTGTATCCGGGAGTGCTGAAAAAATATGCAGACAGCCTTGGCTGTGATTTCTTTATTTTTCCAAGCTCCGTACATGAAGTGATTCTTTTGACCGATACAGGAATAGAGGACAGAGAACATCTGTACGACATGGTTCATGAGGTGAACTGTCAGAACGTGCCACAGGAGGAGCTTTTATCAGATAGTGTCTATTATTTCAGCCGTGAAAGCGGCCGGATAACAATTCTTTGAAATTCTGTCTAATTCTTAAAATGATCTAAAAAATCTATTTTTCCAAAATGTGGTCTGGACATCCGGGGAAAGTTATGCTAATATATGTCAGAGTGATGCATGTAACAAGTTTGTAATAATTAATCAATGCGTCATCATATAGCTTATGCACCCGTAGTCTAATGGATAGAACGGAGGCCTCCGACGCCTTTAATGCAGGTTCGATTCCTGTCGGGTGCATTTGTGTCACTCTGGCATATGTTTCCTCCGGAAAGATATGCCAAACTTTTGACGGATGTAAATTTACGGCTATAGTATTAAGAATGAAGGTGTGATATTGAGCGAAGAACTTAAAGATAAGAAGGACGGATCCAATCCGGAGGGATCCCCTAATGAATTTGTGGAGCTGTTAAAGAAGAATAAGAAATCGCTGGCAGTTATCGTGGTAATTGCCGTTGTGCTTTTGGGAATCGGCATTTTACTCGGCTCCCTGATAGGAAGCAGGTCAGGTAAAAATAACAATCTGCAGGCAGGAGCCCAGTCTTCGGAGCCTGCGGAAACACAGACAGAGACCGCGGTGCCCGATGTGCCGCTGGAAGAAAATGCAGATCCGGAAGTGAATGCCCTGATGGAAAAATATTATCAGGCGGCAGCCACAGGGGATATCGAAACCATTAATTCCCTGAAGGATTATTCAGACCAGGCCGAACTGCTCCGCATTCAGGAAAAGAGCAAGTACCTGGAAAGCTATGATGATATTAACTGCTATACTAAACCGGGGCCGGAAGCGGATTCCTATGTGGTTTATGTTACTTATTACGCCAAGTTCCATGATATAGAGCAGAAGGTTACCGGTCTTAATACTTATATCGTATGCAAGAAGGATGATGGAAGCTATTATATTCATGACTGTTCCGAGGATGAATCCATGAAGGAATACCGGACGAACGTCACCAAACAGGATGATGTTGTGGATCTGTTCAACCGGGTTCAGGTAGAATATAATGAGGCCGTCACGGAAAATGAAGAGCTGGCCGCATTCCTTACCGAATTATCGGAGAATCTGAAAACCGCAGTGGGAGATGCCCTGGCGGAAGCGGAAACAGCGGCACAGGAAACTGAGGAAGAGAGCAATACGGAAGAACCTGTCAGTGCAGGGGAAGAACAGGCGGCAGGACGGGTGAAGGCCACGGATGTGGTGAATATCCGCAAATCAGACAGCGAGACGGCGGACAGTCTTGGCAAGGCCCAGGTCGGAGAAGAATTTGCACTCCTGGAGAACCGGGCGAACGGCTGGTCCAAAATCGAATATGACGGACAGGAAGCTTTTATTAAATCTGAATTTTTAGAGGCAGTAAATGATGCCCCTGCTGATGATGAACAGGGCGGAGACGATCAGGCTGCTGATAATGCCGGGGAACCGGAAAATACGGACAACGGCAATGATACAAATACGGATTCCAATCATGCTGCGCCGGGTGCCGGTGACGGAGCGGCTTCTGTAGAAGTGCCGAGCAGCGGAACCTACCGTCTCACCACTACTGTGAATATCCGGAAATCAGCCAGTGAAACAGCCGACAGGCTTGGTGTGGGTTATTACGGGGATGAAGTGGAAATCCTGATGAAACAGGCTGACGGCTGGACAAAGGTTAAATTTAAGGGTGAAACCGGTTATATTAAGACCGATATATTGAAATAACGACAGGAAAGCATTGTGAGAATCTGTTTACAGCTTTTGGAATAAGGAATTCATGTACCGGGAATACTTTGTATTATCAAAGTATTCCCGGTTTTTTTATACTTTATTTTACCGGCAGGATGAAGGGAGGCAGAAAGATGCGCGGCGATGATGCGGCGATATACAGAGAAATTCAGAAAAATGCGGAGATGGGAATTAAGGCAATAGAGACCTTGACTCCGAAGCTGTCCGATGATGCCTTTGCTCTGCAGCTGAGCAGGCAGGAGCTGAAGTATTCGGAGCTCAGGGATAAGGCGAGGCAGGAGATGCTGGAAGGAAGAGGGGAAACCTATCAGGCAAACGGGGTATCGGATCTGATGCTGAAAGGCAGCATACAGGCCAATACACTTCTCAATACCAGTACAAGCCATATAGCGGAGATTATGATAAAGGAAGAAAACAGAGGCTTGACAAGCATGTGGAAGGCCTTGAACCATTTTGGGAATGCGGGAAATGCGAGTACGGAACTGGCCCGGGAACTCATGGATTTTGAGGAAGAGAGCATTGAAAAACTGAAAAAGTATTTATAATCTGGTGTTTTTCAGCAAATTTCGTCAAGTTAACGTAATAAAGTACTTGCGTGCAGGCTTTATCCATTATATAATAATAGCCGGACAACGGCGTCTGAAAAACTCAGGTCAGAAGTCTGCCCTGGGTTTTTTCAGGTTAAAACAATTAAGGAGGAATTACATATGTCATATGTAGATGAGGTCATTGCGCAGGTAGTTGAGAAGAACCCGGCTCAGCCGGAATTCCATCAGGCTGTTAAGGAAGTTCTGGAATCCCTCAGAGTGGTAGTGGAAGCCAACGAGGAAGCTTACAGAAAAGATGCGTTATTGGAAAGACTGGTTAATCCGGAAAGACAGATTATGTTCCGTGTTCCCTGGGTTGATGATAAGGGACAGGTACATGTAAATACAGGTTTCCGTGTTCAGTTCAACAGTGCTATCGGCCCTTATAAGGGAGGCCTCCGTCTGCATCCTTCTGTTAACCTGGGCATTATTAAATTCCTCGGATTTGAACAGGTATTTAAAAATTCTCTTACCGGACTTCCTATCGGCGGCGGTAAAGGCGGTTCCGATTTTGACCCGAAGGGAAAATCTGACAGAGAGATCATGGCATTCTGCCAGAGCTTTATGACAGAGCTTTACAGACATATCGGAGCGGATACCGATGTTCCTGCCGGGGATATTGGAACCGGAGCAAGAGAAATCGGATATATGTATGGCCAGTATAAGAGAATCCGCAACGTATACGAAGGCGTTCTTACCGGAAAGGGCCTGACCTACGGCGGATCCCTGGCGAGAACGGAAGCAACGGGCTATGGTCTGTTATACATGACAAAAGAAATGCTTAAATGCAACGGCATCGATATCGCAGGCAAGACCATCGCAGTTTCCGGTTCCGGAAATGTGGCAATTTATGCTATCCAGAAGGCTCAGGAGATGGGCGCAAAGGTAGTAACCTGTTCTGATTCCACCGGCTGGGTATATGATCCGGAAGGAATTGATCTTGCGGCGCTGAAAGAAATCAAGGAAGTAAAACGCGGAAGAGTATCCGATTATCTGAACTACAGACCCAATGCGGAATATCATTCCGGCAAAGGCGTATGGAGCGTTAAGGTGGATATCGCCCTTCCCTGCGCTACCCAGAATGAGCTTGCCCTTTCCGATGCGGAAGGCCTTGTTGCAAATGGGGTGAAGGCAGTATGTGAAGGCGCTAATATGCCCACCACTCTGGAAGCTACCGAGTATCTGCAGAAGAACGGTGTCCTGTTCGTTCCCGGAAAAGCTGCAAATGCCGGTGGTGTTGCCACCTCCGCGCTGGAAATGAGCCAGAACAGCGAACGTCTCAGCTGGAGCTTCGAAGAAGTGGACAGCAAGCTGCAGGGTATCATGATCAATATTTTCCATAATCTTGATGATGCCGCAAAACGTTATGGTATGGAAGGCAATTATGTGGCAGGCGCCAATATTGCAGGATTTGAAAAGGTTGCGACCGCTATGACCGCACAGGGAATCGTATAGTTTGATATTTCCTGTTGACTAAGGTGGGAAGTTTGCATATACTATAAGTAGGTAAAGAGATTTGCCTGGGGTGTGCTGACACCTTAAAAATCTGACATATAAACCGTATATAAAAGGACGGTCGGTTGGGGAGCAACAGAAAAACTCCACATTTATGCCGCATATAGAAGGGCGGCCGGTTGGCAGACAACAGAAAAATCAGCATATATCAAAAACAAGAGGTTGCCCGGGAGGGCAGCCTTTTTGTGACATGGGGATAATAGGATGAAGTACGATAAAAAACAGGCGCTAAATATTATTGTAGCAACTGCTGCAAATTATAAGGAAAAATTAGAGGATAAGCATTTTCTTATTATATATCAATCAGAAAAAGGGATTCAGTATATACAGGCAGGGTTCAGAAGCAGCCATTTTTTACATATGACAGGCGTGGAAACCAAATTGACGGCACAGCGGTTTTATGAAAGATGTATTGATGGGAAATTGGCCGCCGGGGATTTCGAACTTGATTCCAAAGGAAATGCGCAGAGAAAATTGGAAGTGCTTCCTTATGTCCCGGAACTTTTATACAATAACTGTATGATTGGAAATTTTATTAACAGTGGAATATATATCAGGGCAGATTATTTTGTTGGAAACACAAAAGCAGTATTGAGTGTGGGATTTCGTTTTTGCAAAAAAGTTGACTATCCGGTTACCTTATATAATGAGGACATTAGAAAATTATCAAGCCCGACTTGTAAAGTTCTTGCTATTTTCAGGAAGAAGTTTGATGATGGGTTTTATGGAAAATGCACTTATTTGTCTAAAGGGTTACAGGCGGAAAAGCTGCCTGTTCCAAAAGAACTTAAAGGATTCCTGAAAGTGTAAATTGAATAAAGTCCATGTATATATTGCAATGTACTGCTCAGCCATAATCTTCATCAGCAGTCCGGAAGAAATCTTTGAGATCCGCGTGGAAAACCTCTTTCATGGCCAGAAGCTCCTGCACACTGATATTCTGAATACCTGCTTCTATTTTTGCATAGGATCCCCTTGTAAGGCTGCAGCCTAAAAGCTGCAGCTTTGCTATTGTCTGTTCCTGCGTAAGGCCGCAGGAATTGCGGAGCGTGCGTATATTGGCACCCAGAGAAACATCGTGTTTTACTTTCTGCATAAAAACTACTCCCTAGTGTTTAGTTCAGCCTCCGCCGCCATTTCCTGCCCGCCTTTTTAAATACTCCTTAAGGCTGTGTCAGCCATAGCTTCCGATTCCATAAGGACACTGCAAAGTGACCTGCCTCATGTATGAGACTTATGCAAGACTCACCATATTATTCATTTACTTCAAATAAAATAATTATTCGGCAAATGGTTCCCAAGAGACTCGGATGGCGGGTGGAAAATGGAGACGGAGGCTGAACTAGAAGCTCCCGATCTCATTATTGGTATATATTATTGATTTTATTAAAAAAGTAGGATATAATTGCTCTATAATTAGAGCAAAAAGAAGATGTGCCCGGGAAAGGTGTTGGAATGATTGAAAAGGAATTATGTGCTTTAACAAAACAACTGATGCTTACCTGTATGGGCGGTCGTAATCTTGATAAAATACAGGAAATTACCGGGTTTTTCACAAATAATGCCGTGGTGATCGGAAGCCGTTCTGACGAATTCTACACATCTGTAGAACAAATAGAAAATGCACTGAATAATGATAAATGGAAAGAGGGCCGGAACTATATCTGCAGGCCTGTGAAAGAATGGTTCCAATGCATTCCATTGTCTGAAAAAGTCTTTCTGGTATGCGGGAATATCAGGCTTGAAATGATTTTTGGCTCAGGGGATGCAGGTGAGGCCGCACAGGACTACAGAGCCGGGCTGTCGGAGGCTGATGTCAGAGTCAGCGTGGTATGGAAGCTGGAAAAGGAACAGATTCATGCCTTACATATCCATTTTTCCCTGCCGGAGGAGAATTTCCTGCCATGCAGGGCGGAAGACCTGACAGGCACAGCCGCTGATGAATATCATGGCAGTGCGGACCGCAAGGAGGCAGCTTATTACAAGAAACTTTCGGAACGGGATTTGATGACCGGCCTGTATAACAGAGGAAGTTTTGAAAAATATGTGAAGCTGCAGCTTAATGAAGTCGGCGGCGGCACTTTTTATATGATTGATCTGGATGATTTCAAGGCGGTTAATGATACCTACGGACATGTGGCCGGGGATCGGGTGATTGCAGGTATGGCAGGAATCCTCAGAGAGGTATTCGGGGAATCGGCCGTCATAGGGAGGTTAGGCGGTGATGAATTCGCCGTTTTTGAAAATGGCAGCAGCTCAAGAAAAGAATCGGAGGAAAAGGCCAGGAGGGTCATGCAGGCATATCGGCTCATGTCGGAAAAATACGGGAATGAAATCCTGCTGAGCTGTTCCATCGGCCTTTACCGGGAAAAAGGAAAGGAAACCTTCGAAAATTTATATTCCTGTGCGGATGAAGCGCTTTACTTTTCAAAAAACAGTTATAAAGGGACTTTTCACTGGTATTACCGTCAGTGCAGAACATAACAGGTCTGCTGCTGACGGTTCTTTATTTCTGGAAAGATTTATGGTAATATAAGTTAATGCTGTGCAAAGCAGAACTTTAACGGCCATTTTGATTGGAGGTATTATGAAAAAGAAAAAGACGGACAGTGCTGTAATTATCTACATCTGCCTGGCCGCATTGCTTATTCTTGCTATCCGGTATTTTGATGATATCGCAGGAATGGCAGTCAATTTGTGGAATGTATTCTTTTCGCTTGTCCTTGGAGCGGCGGTGGCGTATGTGCTCAATATTATCATGGTGCGTGTGGAGCGGTTTTATTTTCCGGGTTCCCGTAATAAATGGATTAATTCCAGCAGAAGAGGCGTGAGCATCCTTCTTTCCATTCTGCTTGTGATGGGAATTATCGCGCTGATTGGAGGACTGGTCCTTCCTGAGCTGGGAAAAGCGTTCGGAGTGATCGGCCGGAATGTTCCGGTCTTTTTAGAGGAAGCCGCCGGATGGCTTGAGAAAAACAATGCCATGAACATCGCGGCGGGTATCAAGGACGTGGACTGGAACAGCATGATGGACAGGGCTGTGGACTTTGCAAAATCGGGCCTTGGGGATGTGCTGAATTCCACAATAACCGCGGTGGGCGCTGTGGTTGGCAGTGTTGTGAATTTTTTTATCGGGCTGGTATTTGCCATTTATATCCTTTCCGGCAAAGAAAAGCTGCGTTCGCAGGCGGGGAGAATCCTGCGTGCCTATGTAAAAGAAGATACGATTATAAGGTTAAGGAATATTTACAGGACTGCGGATGAGACTTTTTCCAGTTTTATTATCGGACAGTGTACGGAGGCCGTAATTCTGGGTACACTCTGTACTGTAGGGATGCTGCTGCTGCGTTTCCCCTATGCTCCCATGATAGGGGCGTTTATCGGGGCAACGGCTCTGATTCCCATTGTAGGCGCTTATCTGGGAGCCGCTGTCGGGGCATTTATGATTCTCACGGTGGATCCTCTGAAGGCGCTGCTGTTTATTATTTTTATTGTAGTTCTCCAGCAGCTGGAAGGCAATCTGATTTATCCCAAGGTAGTGGGTTCTTCCATCGGCCTTCCGGGAATTTGGGTGCTGGCGGCTGTTACAGTGGGCGGCGGATTGGGCGGTATAGGAGGAATGCTCCTTGGAGTCCCTGTTGCGGCGACTGTATATAAGCTTATCCGCAATGATGTAAACAGGAGAAATCAAAGCGAAAAAAAGATTCCGGTTGAGGGGGCAGCATCTGCAAGGCAGAACGGAAAGCAGAAAGGAAGATAGCAGATGAAAGGGAAATACAAAAGACTGGTGGTCAACCGTATTGTGGTTACGGTTGCGCTTATTTTGCTTCAGATCCTCTGGATTGTTTTTATGCTGGAGGAGCTTGCGAAATATTCCAGTTGGATAACAACAGCTTTTACGGTACTCAGTATTGTTATTGTTTTGTATATTATAGGAAAAGATGATAATTCGGCTTATAAAATCGGCTGGATTGTATTGATTATGGTACTGCCTTTGTTCGGCGGCCTGCTTTATCTGTTCTCGGGGGATAAAAAGCCTTCCCGCGGGATGCGCAGAAAGCTGAATGAGCAGCATGAACTGTTTAAGGAAAGCCTGCTTCAGGAAGCTGAAATACAGGATCGCCTGGGCAAGGTTCACGGACGTGCGGCGGGGACCTTTGATTATGTGAGGCGGGTGGGTGATTTTCCCGTCTACGGAAATACCGATGTTACCTATTATCCCAGCGGGGAAGAAATGTTTGTGGATATGCTGGATGAGTTAAGGGCTGCCAAACATTTTATCTTTGTGGAGTATTTTATCGTTTCCGAAGGGGAAATGTGGGAAGAGGTTCTGAAAATTCTGAAGCAGAAGGCGGATGAAGGCCTGGATGTCCGGATGATATATGATGATATGGGTTGCGTGACCCTGCTTCCGGGCGGCTATTTCAAATGGCTGGAGAAATGCGGGATTAAATGTATGGCCTTCAATCCGGTGATTCCGTTCTTTTCCCTGGTCATGAATAACAGAGATCACAGGAAAATCCTTGATATTGACGGGCATACCGCCTTTACCGGAGGGATCAACCTGGCCGATGAATATATTAACAAAAAGGTGCGCTTCGGTTACTGGAAGGATACCGGGGTAAGGCTGAAAGGCGAGGGCGTATGGAACTTTACGGAGATGTTTCTGGAAATGTGGAATGCTTTCCGGAAAGAGGATACGGATATCAGCTGCTTCAAGCCCCATGTGTACCATCCGGAACCCTTTGAGGGAGAAGGCTTTGTACAGCCTTATACCGATTCTCCTCTGGATAATGAAACAATTGCAGAAAATGTGTATCTGGATATCCTGAATCAGGCGAAGAAATATGTCTACATATTTACGCCGTATCTTATTGTGGATGACGTGATGCGCAATGCCTTGTGCATGGCTGCCAAGAGGGGAGTGGATGTGAGAATTGTCACACCGGGAACACCGGATAAGCCCACGATCTTCCGTCTCACCCGTTCTAATTATCCTCCGCTTTTAAGAGCAGGGATCCGGATATATGAGTATACTCCCGGCTTTATCCATGCAAAAAGCTATATCAGTGATGATGAATTCGGTGTCGTGGGCAGTGTGAATATGGATTTCAGAAGCCTGTACCTTCATTTTGAATGTGCGACCCTCTTATACCGGACAAGCGGGCTGAAGGAACTGAAAAAAGACAGCCTGGATACGATTGAGGTGAGCAGGGAGATTACGCTGAAGGACTGCAAGCAGGGCATTATTGGCGGCCTGTTTGATTCCGTGCTCCGTGTCTTCGCTCCATTATGCTGATGAATCGTAAAGTGTGCCGGGAAAAGAACAGGGCGGCGTTGACAAGGGAAAAAATTAAATTTATAATAGGATAGATTAGCGATTTTGGAGGAAAGAAACGTGAATAAATACGGAGTAAATGAACTGAGGAAGATGTTCCTGGACTTTTTTGAAAGCAAGGGCCATCTGGTGATGAAAAGCTTCTCTCTGGTGCCCCATAATGACAACAGCCTGCTGTTGATCAATTCCGGTATGGCGCCTCTGAAGCCTTATTTTACAGGGCAGGAAATCCCTCCCAGGAAGAGAGTGACCACCTGCCAGAAATGTATCCGTACCGGTGATATTGAGAATATCGGAAAGACGGACAGGCATGGAACTTTTTTTGAGATGCTGGGCAACTTTTCCTTTGGTGATTATTTCAAGCATGAGGCTATTGCCTGGTGCTGGGAATTTTTGACCGAAGTGGTCGGACTGGATCCGG
>OLRD01001746.1_pt1 | contig 11473 bp, 10 predicted proteins | sample 1672051 | NCBI WGS metagenome assembly OLRD01 (sample SAMEA3136640, study PRJEB25190) | human gut metagenome | biome: human gut; feature: human-associated habitat; material: faeces | place: Austria | collected 2013 | reverse complement strand
AGCATCTGCCGCACCTCGCTTGCCGTATCGGCACTTAGAATTATGCGGTATTGCCATAGATAAAAAGGAGGGCGCTGAAACGATGAAGAAACAAGTGATAGGCCTTTGCGCAGTTGCTTTGATTGCAGTGACGGCAGCTTTGGGGGCAAGCGGGGCACTGAATGCCCGCCAGAATGGCACGCAGCCGGTACAGGCGGAAGCACCGGTGCAAACAGTAGAACCGGTACAGAACACACCGGAAGCAGTGCAGTCAGAACCAGCGCGGCCAGGGAAAAAGGTCAACATGGATGATACAAAGTGGGCTGACGCAATAGAAGAACTGAACGATTATATCGACCAGCAGATTGGCGGAGATAAAAAGTAATACGATATGCTGCGCAGAATGAAGAGATTGCTCCGCGAAGATGAAAGAAAACGCATGACAACGGATTGTCTGAAGCGGCGGCCTTTCCCACAAGGGAGGGACCGCTGTTTTGCTTTGATAAAATAAAGGCAAAGCGGCTATGGCAGCAGCAAAAATAGAAGGTCTGCAGGATATGTTCCGCTGGGAGAAAAGAGGCTTGCACGCTGTTTTGACATATTGCCCAAAAGTTGACACAAAAATACAAAAAATCCCTCTTGGTGCAACATTTCGTGTTGTGTTGACACCATTGCCCCGGCATGGTACAATAATTAAAATCATATGTGAAAGGGTGAACTGTGCCATGGTATCCATCCGCGAAGGCTTGTCCTGCTGCGATAAAACCCACGGTGCAGTGTTTCTTCCCCACGCTGTATCAGGTGCTTCTTTTTGACTTTTCCTCTTTTGGGGAAAAGTTATTTTTTTGCCTGCGCGGCTATCGCCGCGCAATCGCGCGAAGCGCGGTGCAAAAAACAGCCGGAGCGCAGAGCGAGGATGTTCCTCTGTTCACCCGCCGCCGAACAGGCGGCGAATGGGTGGAGGTAGCAACCTTGCCCCACCACCAACAGGCTATCGCCGCGCAATCGCGCGAAGCGCGGTGCAAAAACAGCCGGAGCGCAGAGCGAGGATGTTCCTCTGTTCACCCGCCGCCGAACAGGCGGCGAATGGGTGGAGGTAGCAACCTTGCCCCACCACCAACAGGCTATCGCCGCGCAATCGCGCGAAGCGCGGTGCAAAAACAGCCGGAGCGCAGAGCGCTGCGCCCGCAGGCGCGTTTCGGAGCGCAACCGCCGCAGGCGGCACTTGGCGCGGAGATAGGATGTTCCTCTGTTTACCCGCCGCCGAACAGGCGGCAAATGGGTGAAGGAGACAACCTGGCCCTACTGCTGGGGGGAGCAGCAAACCCTGCACCACTGCCAACAAGCTATCGCCACGCCGCGCAAAGTTGGCACTTAACGTGAGGATAGGCTGTTCCTGCCGCGCCCACAACCACCACAAATTCTCACACAGAATCTTGCAACCCTACACCAAAAGGAGGGCCAGCCATGCTGATTAAAAATGCACGGGACTACGAGGGCCGCATCTGCGATTATCTGATCGCGGACGGCAAAATTAGAGCAATCGGAACCGACCTGCCGGAAGCAGGCGAGGTGATCAATGCAAAAGGACTGACCATTCTGCCCGCGTTTATTGATACCCACTGCCATTGGCGTACCCCCGGCTTTGAATATAAAGAGGATATTGCCACCGGCTCTGCGGCTGCAGCGGCAGGCGGATATACTTTCGTCAACCTGATGCCCAACACCAAGCCGGTCTGCTCTTCGGCAGAGATCGTGCATGAGGTGGAGGAGAAAGCGCGCGAGATTGGCCTGTGTGATGCCAACCAGACCGTTTCCATTACCAAAAACTTTGACGGCCACACCATTGACCATCTGCTGGACCTGCCGGATGATATCAAGTTTATCACCGAGGACGGCAACGGCGTGATGAATAACGCCACGATGGCTCGCGTGTTTGCTGTGGCAGCCGAGCGCGGTCTGACCGTGATGTCCCACGCAGAGGACCGCGAGATCAGCCCGTGGGATTACCGCCTGGCCGAAAACATTGAGACGGTGCGCAACTGCCACCTGGCCGAATATTACGGCACCCGCCTGCATATGTGCCATGTTTCCACCAAAGAATCTGTGGATATGGTGCGCCAGAGCCGTCGCCGCGGTGCAATGGTCAGCTGCGAAGTGACCCCGCACCACCTGTGGTTCGATGATTCCCGCCTGCAGTATAAGGTCAACCCACCCATCCGCAAGGCGGACGATGTAGCCGCCCTGGTGACGGCAATTAAGGATGGCACAGTCAGCTGCATCGGCACCGACCACGCCCCCCACAGCGCCGAGGATAAAGCCAAGGGCGCTGCCGGTATGGTTGGGCTGGAAACCGCCTTTGCCGTGTGCTACACCAAATTGTGCCGCATGGAGGGCTTGCCGCTGGAAATGCTGAGCTTTTTGATGAGCTCCGGCCCCGCTCAGGTGCTTGGCCTGGATGAGCATAAGGGCCGCCTGGTGCCCGGCTTTGATGCCGATATTGTTCTGGTGGATACCGACCACATGTTTACCGTACATGCGGACGAGCTGCACAGTAAGAGCAAAAACTGCCCCTATGACGGCGAAAGCTTCTATGGCCAGGTCATGATGACCATCAAGGGCGGCAAAGTGACCTACCAGAAAGATAAACAGTAACCCGCAGAAAAGTTTGAACGAGCTTTTTTGATACAGAAAACGGAGGAACAGCAATGACCAACATGGATAAACTGTATGCCAGCGTGGCAGCCAACGGCCCGGTGTGCGTGGGCCTGGATACCGAGTTCAGCTACCTGCCCGCCGATGTGGTGGACTACACCAAGACTGCCGGTGAAAATGTGGTGGAATTCAACCGCCGCATTATTGAAGCCACCAAGGCTTCCGCAGGCTGCTACAAGGTTCAGATCGCTTATTATGAATCCCTTGGTCTGGATGGCATGCGCGCTTACGCCGAAACCCTGAAGATGGTGCGCGCCACCGGCCTGCCGGTCATTGCCGATATCAAGCGCGGCGATATTGCCAAAACCGCCGAGATGTACGCCAAGGCACACTTTACCGGCGACTTTGAGGCTGATATCATCACGCTGGCCCCCTATATGGGCCTGGATTCCATCAGCCCCTACCTGCCGTACTGCAAGGAACAGGGCAAGGGCCTGTTTGTACTGTGCCGCACCTCCAACCCCGGCGCAAAAGATTTCGAGTATAAAAAGCTGGAGGACGGCCGCCATGTGTACGACCTGGTGGGCGACAGCCTGAGCGAGCTGGGCAGGGATTACATCGGCGAATCTGGTTATTCCAGCATCGGTCTGGTCATCGGCGGCACCCATACCGAGGAAGCAACCGCCATCCGCGCTGCTTACCCCCAGACCTTCTTCCTGATCCCCGGCTACGGCGCACAGGGCGGCAAAGCTGCCGATATTGCCCAGTATATGAACAACAGCAACGGCGGTGTGGTCAACTCCAGCCGCGGCATCCTGCTGGCTTACAAAAAGCAGCCCGGCGTTGCCTTTGATGAAGCTGCTTATAATGAATGCGTGCGAATGAAGGAGGATATCCAGGGTGAATGCAACAAGCTGTAAGGTAACGGTCCTGCGCCAGAGTACCGTTGCAGCGGATATCCGCTGCCTGACGGTGCAGTGGCCGGATGCCAGCCGCCCGGCCAAGGCGGGGCAGTTCTTTATGCTGCGCGCCTGGGCTGCCAACGAAACGCCCATCCTGTCCCGCCCCATCAGCGTGCATGATTTTGACGTCGTGACCGGCGCACTGACTTTCCTGTATCAGGTCAAGGGTGAGGGAACCCAGAAGCTGGCCGCCCTGAAAGAGGGCGACACCCTGACGGTGACCGGCCCATGCGGCAACGGATTTGATGTGGCCGCGATCGCCCGGGCGGCAGGCGGCAAAAACGGCAAGATCGCTGTTGTGGGCGGCGGTATTGGCACCGCGCCGCTGCTGCAGCTCTGCAAGGAGCTGGCTGCGGCGGGCTGCAAGCCGGAATTGTACTGCGGCTTCCGTGATGAGCCCTATGGGCTGGAAGCTTTCCTGCCTTACTGCGCCGCCATCAGCATTGCAACGGATTCCGGCGCGGTGGGTTACCACGGCCTGGTAACCGGCATCCTGCACCCGGAACAGTTCGCCATGGTGCTGACCTGCGGCCCCATGGTGATGATGCGCGGCGTATACCAGCTGTGCGCCCAGAGCGGCACGCCCTGTGTGGCCAGCCTGGAACGCAAGATGGCCTGCGGCCTTGGTGCCTGCCTGGGCTGCACCTGCCGCACCAAGGTGGGGGCCAAGACCGTATGTAAAGACGGCCCCGTGTTCAAAGCTGAGGAGGTGTTTGACTGATGGCAGACCTTCGCGTAAATCTGTTTGGCAAGCAGCTGGCCGGCCCGGTCATTGCCGCTTCCGGCACCTTTGGTTTCGGCCCGGAATATGCAGGCATTGAGGACCTGCGCGTGCTGGGCGGCATTTCCGGCAAAGGCCTGACGTTGAACGGTCAGCCCGGCAACGACGGCGAGCGCCTGCTGGAAACTCCCTCCGGCCTGATGAACTCCATCGGCCTGCAGAACCCCGGCGTGCAGCACTTTATTGAAAACGAGCTGCCCGCCATGAAAACCTGCGGCACCTCCGTCTGGGTCAACCTGGGCGGCCATACCATTGAGGAAAACGTGGAGGGCGTGCAGAAGCTGTGCGCCGCAGGCATTGATGTGCTGGAACTGAACATCAGCTGCCCCAACGTCAAGCAGGGCGGCCTGGCGTTCGGCATCCGCGCCAAGGACGCCGAAGAGGTGGTTTCCGCTGTGCGCAAAGTGTGCACTGTGCCGCTGGTGGTCAAGCTCAGCCCCCAGGCAGAGAGCATCCCCGATATGTGCAAGGCCGTGGAAGCTGCCGGTGCCGATGGCATCAGCCTGTGCAATACCTTCCAGGCCTGCGCCATTGATCTGGAAAAGCGCCGCCCGGTGTTCAACAACACCTTTGCCGGGCTTTCCGGCCCGGCCATCCGCCCCATTGCACTGCGCATGGTGTGGCAGGCTGTGGGGGCCGTCAATATCCCGGTCATCGGGCTGGGCGGCATCCTGACCGGCCGCGATGCGCTGGAGTTCATCATGGCCGGTGCAGCCGCCGTTCAGGTGGGTACCGCAAACTTCCTGGACCCGAAAGCCTGCACTCGCATTACTGCCGAGATTGGGGAATGGATGGACGCCCACGGCGTGAAAACGCTGGATGAGATCCGCGGGTGCGCGAGAGGATAAGCAGGTTAAAGAACAGAGAATAATGAAAAAATGGTGGAGTGCGCACCGCTCGGCGGTCCACCACAAGGATTCTTTATTATTTATTCATTATTTTTTGGATTTGTCTGTATAAACATTCAAGATGTTGCAATTTTATGCAACTTGTGGTATAGTAAAACAGCTTTTATAAACGGAGGAAAGTATCATGGCAAGAGAATCGATCGAAGTTTTGAAGGAATGTGAAGCATTTTTGGAGGGGCACTTCCTCCTTTCGTCCGGCCGTCATTCCGGCGCATACTGCCAGATGGCCTATCTGCAGCAGTATCCGGATAAGTGTGCCGAGGTTATGGCTCATGTGGCAGAAAAGCTGAAGGATACTGATGTTGACGTTATCGTTGGCCCTGCCATGGGCGGCATTGTGTATGCTTACGAGCTGGGCCGCCAGCTGGGCAAGCGCGCCATCTTTACCGAGCGCGTGGATAACGTGATGACTCTCAAGCGCTTTGCCATCCATCCGGGCGAGCGCTGCATCATTGCCGAGGATGTTGTGACCACCGGTGTTTCCAGCCTGGAAACCAAGCGCGTCATCGAAGAAGCCGGCGGTATCTGCCTGGGCATCACCTGCGTGGTGGACCGTACCCGCCCCGAAGCTCCGTCCCCGATCCCCATCCTGGCCAGTGCCCTGAAGCTGGATCTGCCCAACTATGCTCCCGAAGAATGCCCCATCTGCAAGGAGGGCAAGTTGCCCCTGGTCCACCTGGGCAGCCGCAAAATGAAGGAAGCAGCAAAACAGACGCTGTAAAAGAGTTAGGAGTTAGGCAGTAGGAGGTAGGAGGTAGGAGTTATTGCGTGGGAGATAGGCTCTGCGCGGACGGAAACGGCCTTGGCTGTTTCAAAAGACGGGCGCACGGTGTGCGCCCGACCATAAACTCCTAACACCTCACTCCTACTTCCTAAGGCAATACCGCACAATTCCCGCCTAACGGCTCAAGCACCGCTCCGGCGGCTGCGGCACGGCATCTGCGTTGCCAAAATGCTCGATAATACACAAAGTATTATCTGCGCTTTTGGCTTAGCATCTGCCGCACCTCGCTCGCCGTATCGGCACTTAGAATTATGCGGTATTGCCCTAACTCTAACCGGAACCGGATTTCGATACAACAAAGGATTGCGAGGCAAAACATGCAGGCATATCTGATTTTGGCAAATGGCCGGATCTTAAAGGGCAAAAGCCTGGGCTGCCAGGGCACTACCGTGGGCGAAGTTGTGTTTGCCACCGGTATGGTCGGGTTTGAAGAAACGCTGACCGACCCCAGCTACTATGGCCAGATCATTACCCAGACCTACCCGCTGATCGGCAACTACGGCATGAACAGCGAAGACAAAGAGAGCGGCAAGATTTGGGCAAAGGGTTACATCGTGCGCGAAGCATGCACGACCCCTTCCAACTTCCGCAGCGAGGAAACGCTGGATACTTTCCTGAAAGAAAACGGCATTATCGGCATTGAGGGCATTGATACCCGCAGCCTGACCCGCATCCTGCGCGAAAGCGGCGTTATGAACGGTGCCATTACCACCGAGTTTGACCCCGAAACCGAGCCGGAAAAGCTGGCTGCCCTGATGCCCATCATCAAGGCTTATGCCGTGACCGGCGCGGTGGATGCCGTGACCTGCACCGAGCCGCAGTGCTTTGCTCCCACTGCCGGTGTGGCGGAGGGCGAAGAACCGCTGCACATTGCCCTGCTGGATCTTGGCTGCAAAAAGAACATTGTGCGCTGCCTGTGTAAGCGCGGCTGCCGTGTAACGGTGCTGCCTGCTTCTACCACCCTGGCAGAGCTCAAAGCCCTTGCGCCGGATGGCCTGATGCTTTCCAACGGCCCCGGTGACCCGGCAGAAAACGTGCAGGTCATCGCCAATATCCGCGATATGCTGGATACCGGCATCCCAGCTTTCGGCATCTGCCTGGGCCACCAGCTGACCGCCCTGGCTGCAGGCGCCAAAACCTGCAAAATGAAGTATGGCCACCGCGGCGCCAACCAGCCTGTGACCGACTTTGCGCTGGAACGTACCTTTATTACCAGCCAGAACCACGGTTATGCGGTTCTGGGCGATACTTTGCCCGCAGGTACCGGCCGCGTCAGCCATGTGAACGCCAACGATAAAACCTGTGAGGGAATTGAATACCTGCAGTGGAACTGCTTTACGGTGCAGTTCCACCCCGAAGCAAACGGCGGCCCCAAGGATACCGAGTTCCTGTTTGACCGCTTTTTGCAGAATGTCCGCCGCATCAACCGCGTGAAAGGGGGCCGTTGAGATGCCGAAAGATCCTAGAATCAAAAAGGTGCTGGTTATCGGTTCCGGCCCTATCATCATCGGTCAGGCTGCCGAGTTTGACTACTCCGGCACGCAGGCCTGCCGTGCTCTGAAATCCGAGGGTATTGAGACCGTGCTGGTCAACTCCAACCCGGCCACCATCATGACGGACCCGGATATTGCGGATCATGTTTATATTGAGCCGCTGACCGCCGAAGTTGTGGAACGCATTATTGAAAAGGAAAAGCCGGACGCCATTCTGCCCAATCTGGGCGGCCAGATGGGCCTGAATCTTTCCATGGAACTGGCCCGCAGCGGCTTTTTGGACCGCAGCGGCGTGCGCCTGCTGGCCTGCAAGCCGGACACCATTGACCGTGCCGAGGACCGCCAGCTGTTTAAGGATACCATGGAAAAGCTGAACCAGCCCTGCATTCCCTCCAAGGTGGTGGAGGACCTGGATTCCGCCATGGCGTTTGCCGATGTTATCGGCTATCCCGTTATCGTGCGCCCGGCTTTCACCATGGGCGGTACCGGCGGCGGTATCTGCGAAAACCCTGAAAAGCTGCACGAGATCGCAACCAACGGCCTGCGTCTTTCCCCCATCCATCAGATCCTTGTGGAAAAGTGCATCGCCGGTTGGAAAGAGATCGAATACGAAGTGATGCGTGACCACAAGGGCAATGTGATCACCGTATGTAACATGGAAAACCTGGACCCTGTCGGCGTGCATACCGGTGACTCTATCGTTGTGGCACCCAGCCAGACTCTGTCCGATAAGGAATACCAGATGCTGCGTACCGCCGCGCTGGATATCATCACCGAGCTGGGCATTGAGGGCGGCTGCAACTGCCAGTTTGCCCTCAAGCCGGACAGCTTTGAGTATGCGGTCATCGAGGTCAACCCCCGTGTGTCCCGCTCCTCGGCGCTGGCCTCCAAGGCAACCGGCTATCCCATCGCCAAGGTGGCAACCAAGATTGCCCTGGGCTACACGCTGGACGAGATCACCAACGATGTGACCGGCGAAACCTGCGCCTGCTTTGAGCCTGCGCTGGACTATGTGGTCGTCAAATACCCCAAATGGCCGTTTGATAAGTTCGTTTACGCCGATAAGAGTCTGGGAACCCAGATGATGGCCACCGGCGAAGTGATGGCCATTGGCAACAACTTTGAACACGCCATGATGAAGGCAGTCAGCTCCATTGAGCTGGGCATGGACACCCTGACCCTGTCCGACTTTGAAAAGCTGACCACCGAGGAAGTCATTGAGCACCTGCATGTACAGGACTCCGAGCGCGCTTTCTGCGTATACGAAGCCCTCAAGCGCGGTGTGCCGCACCAGACCATCTATGACATCACCAAGATCGACTGGTGGTTCCTGGATAAGATGCAGCACCTGGCGAACCTGGAGCTGGGCCTGAAAAACGGCCCCCTGACCCGCGAAAAGTATCTGGAGGCCAAGCATTACGGCTTCCTGGATAAAACCATCCTGCGCCTGTCCGGTGCCGAAAAGCTGCCGATGGACAACTATGTCTGCGGCTTCAAGATGGTCGATACCTGCGCTGCCGAGTTTGCCGCCAAGACCCCGTACTTCTACTCCACCTGCGATAAGGAGAACGAGGCCGAGCAGTTCATCAATGCCCATAAGACCGACAAAAAGAAGATCCTCGTCTTTGGCTCCGGCCCCATCCGCATCGGCCAGGGCATCGAGTTCGACTACTGCTCTGTCCACGCAGTCTGGACGCTGAAAAAGCACGGCTGCGAGGCCATTCTGGTCAACAACAACCCCGAAACGGTTTCCACCGATTTTGATACCGGTGACCGCCTGTACTTTGACCCGCTGAACCCCGAAAGCGTTGACCATATTATCGCTGCCGAAAAGCCGGACGGCTGCCTGGTGCAGTTCGGCGGCCAGACGGCCATCAAGCTGGCAAAGCATATGGATGAGATCGGCCTGCCCATTTACGGCACCCCGGCCGATGCCATCGATGAAGCCGAGGACCGCGAGCGCTTTGATGAGCTGTTGGAACGCTGCGGCATTCCCCGCCCGGCGGGCCGCACCGTCTTTACCCTGGACGAAGCCCTGCAGGCTGCCCAGGAGGTCGGCTACCCCGTTCTGATGCGTCCGTCTTACGTTCTGGGCGGCCAGAATATGATTGTGGCCTATAACTCCAGCGATGTCATCGAGTATATGGGCGTTATCACCAAGCATGTGGACATGAGCCACCCGGTGCTGATGGATAAGTACATCTACGGCACCGAATGTGAAGTTGACGCCATCTGCGATGGCACCGATTACCTGGTGCCCGGCATCATGGAGCAGATTGAGCGCACCGGCGTGCATTCCGGCGACTCCATCTGTGTCTACCCGCCGTATAATTTCCCGCAGGATGTGATTGATACCCTGGTGGATTACACCGGCCGCTTTGCCCGCGAGCTGAAGGTTGTGGGCCTGGTCAATGTGCAGTACGCTGTGCAGGACGGCAAGGTTTACGTCATCGAGGTCAACCCGCGCTCTTCCCGTACCGTGCCGTATATCTCCAAGGTCACCGGTGTGCCCATGGTCGATCTGGCCGTGCGCTGCACCTTGGGCGAAAAGCTGAAAGATATGGGGTACGGCACCGGCCTGTGGCGCAACGGCAAGAGCCCCTATGTGGCTGTTAAAGTACCCGTCTACAGCTTCCTGAAGCTGCACGGTGTGGATACCATGCTGGGACCCGAAATGAAGTCCACCGGCGAAGTTTTGGGCATTGCTCCCAACATGCACGAAGCGTTGATCAAGGGCTTGGTTGCCGCCGGTTACCAGTTCAAGACCCCCGGCCCCGGTTCCTGCGTAATTATCTCGGTCAAGGATTCCGACAAGAAAGAAGCCGCCGAGCTGGCCTGGAAGCTGCATGACTACGGCTATAAGATCTATGGCACCCCCGGCACGGCACGCTACCTGAACAGCCAGATGGTGCCCTGCAGCACCGTGCGCCAGATGAGCGAAGAACGCCCGAATGTGCTGGATCTGCTGGAAAGCGGTCTGGTGGATTACATCATCTCCACCAGCCCCCATGGCCGTGACCCGCACCGCGATTCCGTCAAGTTCCGCCGCAAGGCAACCGAGCTGTCCATCCCGTGCATCACGGCGCTGGATACCGCCCGCATTCTGGTGAATGCCCTGCGCAGCGACCATGACATCAGCGGCATGGAGCTGGTGGATATCGCCACCCTGCACCGCGATGCCGCCAACGGCAAATAACCAAGGGTAAAACAGAAAAACAACCTGGGGCAGCAAAGCCCGGCAGCCGTTGTGCTGCGGGGAGCTTTGCTGCCCTGTTTTTGTGCCGTACAGCAAATGTTTTGCGGCGGTGCCCGTGCGCTATGCACGCGTTCCCGAAAGAAACGCGGGATTGTTGCATCTTTTTGTGAGATATGCCAATTTTTGATTTTTTGGGCTAGGTTTTGGCAGAATCACTTGATTCTGCGCGAAATTTTCCTTATAATAATCAGCGTACTAAAACGTGGGGCAGTTACTTGCCTGATGATGAAATATATGCTTAGGGAGATAACGAGTTATGACCAGATCACAGTTGATTACCAAAGTTGCAAACGATACCGGCATTTCTGCCGTTGAAGTTGAAAAGATCATGGACGGCATTTTCGGCACCATCGGCGATGTGCTGAAGGCTGGTGATAAGGTTACCATTGCAGGCTTTGGCCGCTTTGAAATGCGCGAACGCCAGACCAAGAACTTCACCAACCCCAAGACCAAGGTCACCAGCCAGCTGGAACCCACCGCTATCCCCGGCTTTAAGGCAAGCGGCCGCCTGAAGGAAAAGGTTGGCAAGTAATTGCTGAACAGCAGAACATAAACAAAATCAACCGCTCCGGTTTGCCATGCATGGCTGACCGGGGCGGTTTTTAGTTAGGGCAATACCGCATAATTCTAAGTGCCGATACGGCGAGCGAGGTGC
>OLRD01001745.1_pt1 | contig 11475 bp, 10 predicted proteins | sample 1672051 | NCBI WGS metagenome assembly OLRD01 (sample SAMEA3136640, study PRJEB25190) | human gut metagenome | biome: human gut; feature: human-associated habitat; material: faeces | place: Austria | collected 2013 | reverse complement strand
TTGTTTTGCCGGGGCAGGGGGGATCAGTACATGCCGCCCATGTCCGGGGCAGCCGGAGCGGCCGGAGCGGCCTTCTCGGGCAGGTCGGCCACCAGGGACTCGGTGGTCAGGACCATGGAGGAGACGGACGCGGCGTTCTCGAGCGCGCTGCGGCAGACCTTGGTCGGGTCGACGATGCCGTTTTCGATCATGTCGCCGAAGGTGTCATGCGCGGCGTCGTAGCCGAAGTTGGCGTTCTTGCTCTTGCTGACCTTGTCGAGGATGACCGCACCCTCGACGCCGGCGTTGGCCGCGATCTGGCAGATCGGGGCGCGCAGGGCCGTGGCGATCATGTTCGCGCCGGTCTTCTCATCGCCGGAGAGCTTGGCAGCGGCAGCCTGTGCGGCCTTGCTGGCCACGACATACGCCGTGCCGCCGCCGGCCACGATGCCCTCTTCGACGGCTGCGCGGGTCGCGTTGAGCGCGTCCTCGATGCGCAGCTTCTTTTCCTTCATTTCGGTCTCGGTCGCAGCGCCGACCTTGATGACCGCAACACCGCCGGACAGCTTTGCCAGGCGCTCCTGCAGCTTCTCCTTGTCGTACTCGGAGGTCGTCGTCTCGATCTGGGCGTGGATCTGCGCGATGCGGGCCTGGATGTCGTCCTTGGCCCCGGCACCCTCGACGATGGTCGTGGTCTCCTTCGTGACCTTGACCTGACGTGCGCGGCCGAGCTGGGCCAGCGTGGTGTCCTTGAGCTCCATGCCGAGGTCGGTCGAGATGACCTGGCCGCCGGTCAGGATGGCGATGTCCTGCAGCATTTCCTTGCGGCGGTCGCCGAAGCCGGGGGCCTTGACGCACACGCAGGTGAACGTGCCGCGCAGCTTGTTGAGGATGATGGTGGCCAGCGCCTCGCCCTCGATGTCGTCGGCGATGATGACGAGCTTCTTGCCCGCATTCAGCACGGCCTCGAGCACCGGCAGGATCTCCTGAATGTTCGAGATCTTCTTGTCCGTGATGAGGATGAGCGCGTCGTCAATGACGGCCTCCATCTTGTCGTTATCGGTGACCATATACGGGGTGACATAGCCGCGGTCGAACTGCATGCCCTCGACGACCTCGGAATAGGTCTCGGCGGTCTTGCTCTCCTCGACGGTGATGACGCCGTTTTGGCTGACCTTCTCCATCGCCTCGGCGATGAGCTTGCCGATGTGCTCGTCACTGGAAGAGATCGCGCCGACACGCGCGATGTCGCCACTGCCGCTCACGGGCTGGGAGTTGGTGCGGATGGCATCGACGGCCGCCTCGGTCGCCTTCTGGATGCCGCGGCGCATGACCATCGGATTCGCGCCGGCGGCGAGGTTCTTCAGACCCTCGCGGATCATCGCCTGCGCCAGCACGGTCGCGGAGGTGGTGCCGTCGCCCGCGACGTCGTTGGTCTTGGTGCTCACTTCGCGGATGAGCTGCGCGCCCATGTTCTCAAACGGGTCCTCGAGCTCGATCTCTTTTGCGATCGTCACGCCGTCGTTCGTGATCAGCGGAGCGCCGAACTTCTTGCCCAGCACCACGTTGCGGCCCTTGGGGCCGAGGGTGATCTTGACGGTATCTGCAAGCTGATCCACGCCGCGCTGCAGCGCCTTGCGTGCTTCTTCACCATAAATGATCTGTTTTGCCATAATGATAGCCTCCTAAAATCAAAGCGGTTGGATTACTCGACGACGGCCAGAATGTCGCCCTGACGCACGATGGAATATTCCTCGCCGTCCACCTTCACAGTGGTGCCGGAGTACTTGCCGACGATCACGCGGTCGCCCGCGGCGGCGGTCATCTTCACTTCGTTGCCGTCCACCATGCCGCCCGGGCCGACTTCCACGACCTCGAACATCTCGGGCTTCTCCTGCGCGGACGCTGCCAGGATCAGGCCGCTCTTCGTCTTTTCCTCGGCCTTGAACTGCTTGAGGATCACTCGGTCTGCCAACGGTTTGAGTTTCATGATCTATATGCCTCCTAATATTAAATACAAAAAAGCGATGCGTTAGCACTCAATTCCTAGGAGTGCTAACGCATCATACTATACCACAATTTTTCGGATTATCAAGCCCCTGGCGAAATTTTTTTGTAAACGTTTTGTGACCGCGTTTTTCGTCACGCGTGGACAAATTCGCGCGTCTCGTGGCCGCCCGCCGTCTCGGGGTGGAAGAAGGCCATGTTTGCCGGCACGAGGAAGTTCACGCCGCCGGGGATAAGGTCAAAGTTCACGTGCTTGCTCCAGAGGGCCTCGCCGTCGACGTTCACGACGAGCTCGGTCTCGCTGTCGATCTCAAGATGGTCGCCCTCGAGGTGGGTGATGAGATTTGCCAGCTCGCGGTAGCGGCCCTTGGCGTACTTGCCGACGAGCCGGATGAACGTCAGACGCGACACATCGCGCACGACGAGAAACTCGAGCTTGCCGTTGTCGGGCATGGAGTCGGGGATAGGGTTGAAGCCGCCGCCGTAGAACCGGCCGTTGCACGCGCAGATGAGCGACGTGCCGCCGGAATACTCCATGCCGCAGCCGCGCACGGTCAGCGGTTGGGCAATGCCCTTGAAGAGGTTGGCCACGGCGGACAGCACATAGCTGTCGTGGTACTGGTGCACCTCGGTGCCGATGCGCGCGTCGATGCCGACCGAGCAGATATTGATCGCGTAGCGTCCGCAGCACTCCATGACGTCAAGGGGGCGCACCTCGCCGCGCACGAGCTCCGCGAGGTCGAAAAAGCGCTCCTTCTCCTCACCGAACATTTTGATGAAGTCGTTGCCCGTGCCGCAGGGGAAGTGCGTCACGGCGACGTTAGCGTGCCCCACGGCGCCGTTGACGCACTCGTTGAGCGTGCCGTCGCCGCCGCAGGCATACACCCGCAGCTCCTCGCCGGAAGCGGCCTCCGCCGCGATTTTTGCGCACGCGTCCATGGGCGCGGTCGTGACATAGACCTCGTAAGCGTCCTCGCTGCCCTCAAGCGCGCGGCGCGCCTGCTCGGCAACGTATTCGCGCCGGTCCTTACCGCCGGCGACGGGGTTGACAATGAACAGATGTTTCATAGCTCCATTCCTGCACTCTCGACAAAATAATACCATTACTATACCCCGCGCGGCGGGGGCGCGCAAGAGGGAAATCGTGAATATTTGCGGATTTTTAACTACCGGTGTTAAATATATGCGGCTGCGTGTCGGATATGCGGCCTCACACGTCCTTCGTGTACTGGAACAGGTCGCAGCGGAGCGTACCGTTGTAGAGCTTGCGCTTCTTGTCCGCCGGGCGGCCGAACGCGCGCTCAAACTCCGTGTGCGAGCTCAGGAGGTAGAGCCGCCAGTGCTCGGTTTTGGCATAGGCCGTGCCGAAGGCGGTGTAGAGCGCCTCGGCCTCGCGCTTTTCCATGAGGCGCTCGCCGTAGGGCGGATTCGTGACGATGACGCCGCGGTCGGTCGTCTGCGCGAATTCGCGCGCGTCCGCCACCGCGAAGGTGATGCAGTCGTCCACGCCGGCGCGGCGGGCATTGTCGCGCGCCATGGCGACGGCGCGGGGGTCAATGTCGGAGGCGAAGATGTGGTAGTCACCGTGAAACTCGCGTGCGCGCGCTTCCTCGCGCGCCTGCGGCCAGACCTCGGCCGGCAGCCATGCCCACTGCATGGCCGCAAAGTCGCGGCTGATGCCGGGGGCGCGGCCTTTGGCGGCCAGCGCCGCCTCGATGGCAATGGTGCCGCTGCCGCAAAACGGGTCGCAGAAATCGCCCCGGCCGCGGTAGCCCGCGATGTCCACGAGCGCGGCGGCCAGCGTCTCGCGCAGGGGCGCGGCCACGTGCGCCGGGCGGTAGCCGCGCTTGTGCAGCGGCGTGCCGGTCGTGTCGAGATAGAGCGTGGCCGTGTCGTGCACGAGCGAGAACTGGATCTGGTACAGGGCGCCGGTCTCGGCAAACCAGTTGACGCGGTAGCGCCGCTTGAGCGACTCGACGACGGCTTTTTTGATGATCTTCTGGCAGTCGGGCACCGAGTGCAGGGCCGACTCCAGACTGTAGCCCTTGACGGGGAAGGCCGCGTCCGCCGGCAGATAGTCCGCCCACGGCAGGGCCTTCACGCCCTCGAAGAGCGCGTCAAACGTCGGGGCGGGGAAGCTGCCCAGCTCGAGCAGCACGCGCTCGCCGAAGCGGCAGCGGATGTTCATGCGCGCGATGTCCGCGTCCGTGCCCGTGCAGCGCACGCGGCCGTTTTCGGGCATAACGTCGCGCAGCCCCATATGGCGCAGCTCATTGCCGAGCGGGCCCTCGAGCCCGAACAGGCACGGCACGCACAGTTTGTGGTCAGGCATCGGGCGTGTCCTCGGTTTCTTCGGATTTTTCGGGCTGCGCGGCCTCAGCCTCCGGCTCGGTCTCCGGTGCGCTGTCTGCCTCCGGTGCGGTCTCGGGCTTCGCTTCCGTCTCGGGCTTCGCTTCCGTCTCGGGCGTCATGTCCACGAGCTCGAAGGTGATGTCCGGCAGCTTTTCCTGCTCGTACTTGCCGCAGAGAATGCGGATGAGCACCACGATGGCGTAGATCAGGCAGGCGACGGCGGCGACCGTCAGCCCCTCGACCCAGCCCTGCGGGATGCTGCCGACGGTGTCCACGCACACGGTGGCGTCGGGCAGGTAGTTGGCCGCGTCGTCGCTGTCGCCGATGGCACCGATCTGCTGCAGGTAGGCGTTGTTTTCCGTGTACCAGTCGTAGAGCGCGGACGAGACGGCCTCCGGCATGGTCTTGACCGTACCGGTGACGCGGATGAAGCTGTCGACCGAGTAGCTCTGGCCGGAGAGAACGCTTGTCGTCGCATCGGAGATGGTCTTGACCGAGGCGTTCCAGCGCGCGGGGAAGCGGAAGGCCACGAGCTTGCCGCCAATGGGCACAACGCCGTACTGCGCGCTGCCGCCGTTGGGGTCGGAAAACGTGTTGAGGATAAAAGCAATGTCATGCTGCACGAACGTGCCGGGGTCGGCATCGAACGTGCCGGCGATCTCCTGCGCGCCGCGGGCGATGCGGAACACGCCGAAGCCGGACGCCGCCAGCAGCACGATGGCCGCCAGCAGACCGGCCACACCGCGCCGGAACGCGTGACGCGCGCGGACGCTCATGGGCTTTGTCTCCGCCGGAGCGGGGACTTCGGCAGTATCGGCTTCGCCGGCGGCGGGCTCGCCGGCCGTGACTTCTTCCGGCTGCGCGCACGCTTCGGGCGCATCGGTCTCCGGGGCGTCCGGCGCGGCGTTGTCGTTGATGATTTCTTCGGGGGTCTTGTGTTCGTCCATGATGGGCTCCTTTCTCAGATCGTGGCGGCGGTGTCGAGCATGGCGTCGAGCACGCAGCAGGCGAGCGCGGCCTCCATGACCGGGATCGCCCGCGGGGCGAGGCACGGGTCGTGCCGGCCGTTGATGCGCAGCGGCGTCTCCTCCATGGTCACGAGGTCGACCGACGGCTGCTCGCACGCGATCGACGGCGTGGGCCGCAGGGCCATGCGCACGACGAGCGGCATGCCGTTGGTGATGCCGCCGTTGATGCCGCCGGCGTTGTTGGACGCCATGGTGATGCGCCCGTTTTTCAGGCGGATGGGGTCGTTGGCCTCGCTGCCGCGCATTTCGGCGAGGGCGAAGCCGCGGCCGAACTCCACGCCCTTCACGCCGGGGATGGCATAGAGCATGCCGGCGATGCGGCTCTCCATGCCGCCGAAGAGCAGCCCGCCGACGCCGGCGGGCACGCCCGTGACGACGCACTCAAGCTCGCTGCCGACGGAGTCGCCGGCGCTGCGCGCGTCGAGAATGGCGCGCTTCATGTCGAAGTTGAGTTCCTTGCCCGTCGCCTGGCCGACGCGCACGGCGTTGGCTGTGATCGTGATGCCGCGGCGCTCGAGGATCTGGCGGCAGACTGCCCCGGCGAACACCAGACACGCCGTGAGCCGGCCGCTGAACGGGCCGCCGCCGCGCAGGTCGGCGTGGCCGCCGAAGCGCACGGTCGCCGCGTAGTCCGCGTGGCTCGGGCGCGGGATCTCCGGGTGGTAGGCCGCGCTGTTCTGGTCCTTATTGCGGAAGATGGCCGAGATCGGCGCGCCGGTCGTCACGCCGTTGAGGATGCCGCTCATCACGAGCGGGTCGTCCGTCTCCGAGCGGTGGGTCGTCAGGTCGGACGAGCCGGGCGCGCGCCGGCGCATCTGGATGCGCACGGCGTCCATGTCGATGGCCTCACCGGCCGGGACACCGTCGAGCACGACGCCGATCGCCGGGCCGTGCGACTCACCGAAGATCGTCACTTTTACGCGTTCGCCATAGGTATTCATGCGTTTGCCTCGCTGTTCGTTCAAAATGAAGGATACAAATAACCATACAACATTTTTCCGGTCTTGTAAATGCCTTTTGCATGCGCATGGGGGGCGTGGGCGCGCGGATTTTACAGATTGGACATGAAAACGCCGTGCCGGTTGTTTTATAATAAAGACAAATTGTGAAAATGATATCCGGCGCGGAAGCGCGCCGGTGAAGGAGGCAACATCGCATGAGCCAGAAAGTGCTCGTTGTGGAGGACGATAACAACATCGCAGAGCTGCTGCGCCTGTACCTGCAGAAGGACGGGTTCGAGGTGTCCCACGCGGCCGACGGCGGCAAGGCCGTCGAGATGGCCAGGGAGATCCAGCCCGACCTCGTGCTGCTCGACATCATGCTGCCCGTCATGGACGGCTGGCAGGTCTGCCGCGAGCTGCGCAAGACCATGAAAATGCCCATCATCATGCTCACCGCCAAGGGCGAGACCGAGGACAAGGTCTCCGGCCTGGAGATGGGCGCGGATGACTACATCGTCAAGCCATTCGAGGTCAAGGAGCTGCTCGCGCGCGTGCACGCCGTGCTGCGCCGCACCGGCGATGACGGCAAGCCCAAGAGCAAGAAGCTCACGTTCGACAAGCTCGTCATCAACCTCGACTCCTACGAGCTGATCGTCGACGGCAAGAAGATCGACACGCCGCCCAAGGAGATGGAGCTGCTGTACCACCTTGCGGCGACGCCCAACCGCGTCTACACCCGCAACCAGCTGCTCGACGAGGTGTGGGGCTTTGATTACTTCGGCGACAGCCGCACCGTGGACGTGCACATCAAGCGCCTGCGCGAAAAGCTCGAGGGCGTGTCCGACAAGTGGGCGCTCAAGACCGTCTGGGGCGTGGGCTATAAGTTCGAAGCGGAAGAGACGTAAGTGAAAAGCATTTATTTCAAAAACTTCGCCGCGACCGCCGCCATGGTCATGTTCAGCTTCCTCATCCTCGGCGCAGCGTTCGTGTTCCTCGGCCGCAGCTATGTCATCAGCGAATACCGCGGCAACATGGTCTCCAACGCCGAGGAGGTCAGCCACGCCGCACAGGCGCTCGCGCGCGACGACGAGCTCTCCAACTGGGACCTGCGTATGGTCATCAGCACCCTTGCACAATCTACCGGTAACCACATCTTCATCACGGACACCGACGGGACGATCGTCTCCTGCTCGTGCCGCAACATCGCCTGCGAGCATCTCGGCCGCACGCTCACCGGCAGCGCCATGACGCAGCTGCGCAGCGACGGCAAGCTCAACCTCATCACGAGCCTCGGCGGGTTTTACGGCTCTGCGCACTACGTCGTCGCGCAGCCGATCACCATCGGCACGGCCGCGCGCGTGGTCGGCTATGTGTTCGTGGCCACGAACAGCGCCACGATCATCGACGGCTGGCGCACATTCGTGTGGGTGTTTCTCGCCGCGTCCGCAGCCGTGATGATGATCGCGCTGCTGCTCTCGCTCGTGACGAGCAAGCGCATGGCTCAGCCGCTTGACGAGATGGCCGTTGCGGCCAAGAAGTTCGCCCACGGCGACTTCTCCGCCCGCGTCACGGACGACGGACGCACCGACGAGGTCGGCGCGCTCATCTCGGCGTTCAACACCATGGCAGACTCGCTCGAGACGAGCGAGCAGCGCCGAAACGCCTTCATTGCCAACGTCTCGCACGAGCTCAAGACCCCCATGACCACCATCGCCGGCTTTGCCGACGGCATTCTCGACGGCACGATCCCCAAGGATCAGGAGGACAAGTACCTCGCCACCATCGCCGACGAGACGCGCCGGCTCTCGCGTCTCGTGCGCAGCATGCTCGACATGTCACGTCTCGAGAGCACGGGCGAGGATCTGACGCGCCGGCGCGAGTTTGACATCTCGGAGAAGATCGTCAGCACCATGCTCAGCTTTGAGGCGCGCGCCGACGACAAGCAGCTCGACGTCGATCTGCAGCTGCCCGAGGACTCCATGCAGGTGCTCGCCGACCCCGACGCCATCACGCGCGTGCTCTATAACCTGATGGACAACGCCGTCAAGTTCGCCGCGCCCGGCAGCACGCTGTGCGTCTCGCTCTGGAAGTCGGAGGGCAAAGCCTACGTCTCCGTGCGCGACCACGGCGAGACCATTCCGCCCGACGACCTGCCGTTCATCTTCGACCGCTTCCACAAGTCCGACCGCAGCCGCAGCCTCGACCGCGACGGCGTGGGTCTCGGCCTGTACCTGGTCAAGAGTATCCTCGACGCGCACGGCGAGGACATCGCCGTCACGAGCCGCGACGGGGTGACAGAGTTCGTGTTCACGCTCACGCTTGCAAAGCCCGCGCCCAAGCCCACCGCCAAGCCCGAGAGCACCGGCCGCCGGGGCGGACGCAAGAATTCATGATTTGTTCGCGGAATTCATAAAATGTTTGTTTTCCATTCATAAGCAGCACAAAATCACGTGCTATCATCAAATCGTTCCTTGGGAGGGACACCACAATGTACGACAATGTCCGCAAACCGGAGTCCGACTGGTATGAGGCCGGCTACACCGCGCCCCGCACCGATGCCGCCGGCACCGGCTGCTACGACTCCTACTGGAGCCCGTCGCAGGCCGCCGCGCCGAAGAAGAAGTCCCATCAGGGACTGAAGATCACGATGATCATCCTCGGCGTGCTCGTACTCATCATCGCGTCCTGCTATGTGTTCGCCGGCCGCGGCCGGGAGGCAATCTCCAGCGACGGTGAGCCGGGCCAGCACGGCAGCGTGACGCTCCCCCGCGAGGACACGGACGATGACACCACCGTCACCGGCAAGAATGAGCTGCCGGCCGCGCCGACCGATCCGCGTGTGACCATGATGCTCCAGCCCGCCGGGGGCAGCGCGCTCTCGCTGCAGAGCGTGTATGCCAAGTGTCTGCCGTCCGTCGTCGGCATCCATGCCGACATCAGCCGCAGCGAATACAGCACCGGCACCGGCGTCGTGCTCACGAGCGATGGCTACATCGTCACGAACACGCACGTGCTCGACGGTGCCAAGGCCGTCACCGTGACGACCTCGGACGGTACCGAGTACAGCGGCAAGCTCGTCGGCGCAGACGCCGTGAGTGACATCGCCGTGCTCAAGATCGAGGCGCAGGGCCTCACGCCCGCCGAATTCGGCGACTCCAGCTCCCTGCAGGTCGGCGACGACGTTGTGTCCATCGGCAACCCGCTCGGCGAACAGCTGCGCTGGACGATGACCAACGGCATCATCTCCGCCATCAACCGCGACATGGTCTATAACGGGCACAGCATGACGCTCCTGCAGACCAATGCCGCCATCAATGAAGGCAACTCCGGCGGCCCGCTCATCAATATGTATGGGCAGGTGATCGGCATCACGAACATGAAGGCCCTGTCCACGGGCGTGGAGGGCATCGGCTTCGCGATCCCGACGGCGTCCATCCGCCCGATCGTCAATGCGCTGCTTGCTGACGGCCGCGTTTCCGGCCGCGTGAGCATCGGCATCACCGTGGGTGCGGTGTCCTCCGCCGCTTCCGAATACTACGATCTGCCCGAGGGGCTGTATATCAGCGCCGTCGCCGAGGGCTCGGACGCCGAAAAGCAGGGCATCCAGTCCGGCGACATGCTGCTGGCCGTCAATGGTCAGGCCGTGACCACCACCTATGATGTCAGCGCCGTCAAGGACGGGCTGAAGGTGGGCGACACCGTCACGCTGACCATCTACCGCGACGGCAAAACGTTCGACGTCGACGTCAAGCTCGTCGATACGAACGACATCTCTTAATTTGCTAGTTTCTCCCTCCTCATATTCTCCTCTCTATTGAACGAACCCCAGGCGGCTTGCCGTCTGGGGTTTGTTCTATGTTTGGGTAAAAATGATGCTGCTGCGCTGAGAAATTGAGCCGCAGGGGAGCACGAGGGGGCAAGGCCCGCCTCGGATGAAATTTTTGCATTGCCTCTGGCAAAGCCTTCTCCTTGAGGAGAAGGCTTTCCAAATCCGGACCTTCCGGCGTCCACGGTGATGCACTGCACCCCGTCACGCCAGCACAGCCGTGAAGCAGTGCCACTCCTCGAGCGTGTCGTGCGCCGTGACGGTGAAGCCCGCACGCGTGAGCGCAGCGGCCACCTCGTCCTCGCGCCCGTCGATGATGCCCGAGCACACGAACGTGCCGCCCGGGGCGAGAAACGCCGGGGCCAGCGCGGCCAGCGGGATGATGACATCGGCCACGATGTTCGCCAGCACGATGTCGTACCCCGTGCCGAGCCGGCGGCGCAGGCCCGCGTCGGCGAGAATGTCGCCCGCGCAGACGGTGAACCTGTCCTCGTAAAAGCCGTTGAGCGCGGCGTTGGCCGCCGCGACCTCCGGGGCCTTGGGGTCAATGTCGCAGCCGGTGACGTGCGCGCAGCCGAGCAGCAGTGCGCCGATGCCGAGGATGCCGCTGCCGCAGCCGAGGTCGAGCACCGTCCTGCCCGCGGCGGCGCAGTGCTCGAGCGCAGCGAGGCACATGCGCGTCGTGGCGTGGCTGCCGGTGCCGAAGATGAGGCCGGGGTCGAGCCGCAGCGGCAGGCGGCCGTCCGCCGGGGCGTCGAGCCACTCGGGCACGACGACGAGCCGTTCGCCGACTTCGATCGGCTGATAGTACTGCCGCCAGTTATTTTCCCAGTCGCTGTCGCGCACGGTTGCGGTCGTCAGCTCGCGGCCGATGCCGGCGCGGATGGTCTCCAACTGCGCGCGGCCGCCGTCATCGTCGGCGAGGTAGAACTTGATGCGCGACACGCCGCGAAACTGCGCCTCGAGCGCGTCGTCCACGTAGTCCCAGTACTGGTGGTTCTGCTCCAAAAACTGCTGAAAATCCGTCTCGTCCTCTACGACCATGCCGCCCGCGCCCAGCTCGGCCAGCTGCGCGCAGACGTCGTCGATCTCGTCGCTGCGGGTGGGGACGGACACTTCGATCCATTGCATAAGCGGTGCTCCTTTGTGCATGATTTGGCCCCATTATAGCAAAGCCCCGCCGCTTTCGCAACGGGGGTGGGGGTGCGGCGCATGACTTGCAGCGCTGGAGGGTGTGGGGCATGACCGGAGTTGCCGGAAGGTGCGGATTTGGAAAGCCTTCCCCTCAAGGAGAAGACATTGCCAGAGGCAATGCAAAAATTTCATCCGAGACGGGCTCTGC
>OLRD01001744.1_pt1 | contig 11490 bp, 7 predicted proteins | sample 1672051 | NCBI WGS metagenome assembly OLRD01 (sample SAMEA3136640, study PRJEB25190) | human gut metagenome | biome: human gut; feature: human-associated habitat; material: faeces | place: Austria | collected 2013 | reverse complement strand
TGCGAATGCCCTCCTGCCGCAGGCGGGTATCCACCGCCGCCAGGGCCAGCTCAATGGGGATGCCCACGTTATCCCGGATGCGGGTGGGCGCGGCGCCCGTGCCGCCCCGGAAGCCGTCAATGGCAATAATATCCGCCCCGGAACGGGCAATGCCGCTGGCAATGGCCGCCACGTTGTGCACCGCGGCAATCTTGACGATCACAGGCTTGGTATACCGGGAAGCCTCCTTCAGGGAGTACACCAGCTGGCGCAGATCCTCAATGGAATAGATATCATGGTGCGGCGCAGGGGAAATGGCATCGCTGCCCTCGGGAATCATGCGGGTACGGGCGATGTCGCCCACGATTTTCTTCCCCGGCAGGTGTCCGCCGATGCCCGGCTTGGCGCCCTGTCCCATTTTGATTTCAATGGCCGCGCCGGCGTTGAGATAATCCTTATGCACCCCGAAGCGTCCGGAAGCCACCTGCACAATGGTATGATCCCCATATTTGTAGAAGTCCTGATGCAGGCCACCCTCGCCTGTATTATAGTAGGTTCCCAGCTCCACCGCCGCCCGGGCCAGGCTTTCATGGGCATTATAGCTGATGGAGCCGTAGCTCATGGCAGAAAACATGATGGGCACTTCCAGCTTCAGCTGGGGCGGGGTATCGTCGATGAGGTTGCCCTCCGCATCCCGGCGGATGCCGTCGGGACGCGCACCCAGATAGGTGCGGGTTTCCATGGGCTCCCGCAGGGGGTCGATGGAGGGGTTGGTCACCTGGGAGGCATTGATAAGCATTTTGTCCCAGTACACGGGCATGGGTTGAGGATTGCCCATGGCGGAGAGCAGCACGCCGCCGCTTTCCGCCTGGCGGTAAATCTCCGTCATGGCCTGCTGGTTCCAGTTCACGTTGCTCTTGAAGGTGTTGTCCGTTTTCACAATTTTCAGCGCACGTGTGGGGCAGAGGGTTACGCAGCGCTGGCAGTTGACGCACTGGCTCTCGTCGGAGATCATCAGCCCCAGCTCTTCATCATACTGGTGCACGCCGTTGGCGCACTGTCGCTCGCATACCCGGCAGGTGATGCAGCGGTCCTGGTTGCGCACCACCTCATAGGCGGGATAGAAGAAATCAACTGCCATTATGCCTTGCCTCCTTCACGGGTAAAGATCACCGGTTCGCCGCCCCGGGGCGCCCATACGTTGGTCACCTGCGGCGCCACCCGGCGGATGGCGCATTCCTCGCTGGCCACATACGCGATGTCCTCGGTCTCCGCCACCACCATGGAGCGCAGCTTCAGCCGGTCGTTCAGGGCCATCATGCCGTTCTCAAAGCCCACCAGGATGGAGAAGGGCCCAGTGATCAGCAGGGAGGAAAAGCGGTTGCGCAGCAGGGTCATGCGCTTTTTCTCCGGCTCCGGCAAATGGTCGATGGTGGACCAGAAGGGCGCTGCCACCACCTCCGCGGCTTCCCGCCAGGTCAACCCCTGACGGCGCACCAGGTAGTCCAGCATATAGGCGATCACCTCCGTATCCGTAAGGAGGTTGCAGTCGTACCCATACATTTCCATGCAGCGGCGGTTTGCGTCATAGGAAGAGATCTCTCCGTTATGCACCACGCTCACATCCAGCAGAGTAAAGGGATGCGCGCCACCCCACCAGCCGGGCGTATTGGTGGGATAGCGTCCGTGGGCGGTCCAGCAATCGGCCTGATACTCCTCCAGGCGGAAATAACGTCCCATATCCTCGGGATATCCCACGCCCTTGAACACACCCATGTTTTTGCCGCTGGAGAAAATATAAGCGCCGTCAATGCGGCTGTTCACTTCCAGCACATGCCGGGCCGTATAGGCTTTTTCGTCCAGATCCTCCTCTTCCATCCGCCAGGCTTTGGGCTGAACGAAGTACCGCCAGATAATGGGCGCGTCCGTAATTTCCCGGCTCCTGCGCACGGGCATCAGGCTCATGGAGGCAATATCAAAATAACGCTTCAAGTACTGCTCGCATGTTTCCCGGCTGTTCTCATCGTCATAGAACAGGTGGAAAGCGTAGCACTGGGCATATTCGGGATAAATCCCGTACCCGGCAAACCCGCCGCCCAGGCCGTTGCTGCGGTCATGCATGGGCTCCATGGCGCGGATAATGGTTTCGCCACCGATTTTGCCGCCCTTTTTATGAAACATACCGGCGATGGCGCAGCCGGAAGGGATCCGTTCCTCGCCCTCTATGGGGCCGCACCGGCGCGGCCATGTTGCTTGAGCGTTTCGGACTTTTTGCATCATTGCAGCCTCCTTCATGCAAAAAGACGTTTACTCCGCCCTTTGCAAATGCGCACAGAAAGGGCGGAGCAAACGTCTTTGTTCGCTATATTCCGCATTATACGGAAGGAAACGGTTCCCGTCAAGGACGAAACTGTTCTTTCCATGTATTGAAAGCGTCCTCCTGCTCCGGGCCGTACCGCCGGGCTTTCCCGCGATTTGCATCATTTCTGCGTGAATCATGCAAAATTGTGTGATCTGGTCGCTCGTTTTTCCAAATGCAAGGCTCGAAAAAAAAGTTGCAAAATAGGTCTTGACAAATCATTGCCATTGGGCCTATAATCCGCTCATGCAGCAAGGACGCTGTGAGGTTGATCTCGCAGCGTCTTTTTCCGTGTTGCGGGCTGGATTTCATAACCCGGCTGTGCTATACTAGGAAAGCTGTATATTCCCATAGATGAAACAGGAAAGAGGAGGAAACTGTATGGCTCACATGGATGACCTCTTTGGCTGCAACGTTTTTAACGATGCCGTCATGCAGCAGCGTCTTCCCAAGGATACCTATAAGGCGCTCAAAAAGACCATTGACGAGGGCCGCCATCTGGATCCGCAGGTTGCCGCGGTGGTCGCTCATGCCATGAAGGATTGGGCAGTGGAAAAAGGGGTAACGCATTACACCCATTGGTTCCAGCCCATGACGGGTATCACCGCCGAAAAGCACGATAGCTTCATCTCCCCCAAGGAAGGCGGGCGGATGATTCTATCCTTCAGCGGTTCCGAGCTGGTCCGTGGCGAACCGGACGCATCCTCCTTCCCCTCCGGCGGGCTTCGCTCCACCTTTGAGGCCCGTGGATACACCGCCTGGGACCCCACCAGCTACGCCTTCATTAAGGATGGGGTGCTGTGTATCCCCACCGCCTTCTGCTCCTATGGCGGAGAGGCCCTGGACCAGAAGACGCCGCTGCTGCGCTCCATGGAGGCCCTGAGCAAGCAGGCTGTGCGCGTGCTGCGGCTTTTCGGCCGCATGGACGCCACCCGGGTCATGTCCACCGTGGGTCCGGAGCAGGAGTACTTCCTGGTGGACCAAAAGCTGTTTGACCAGCGCAAGGATCTGATCTTCACCGGCCGCACCCTTTATGGTGCCAAGCCCCCCAAGGGCCAGGAGCTGGACGACCATTACTTTGGCTCCATCAAGCCCCGGGTGCAGGCCTTCATGAAGGATCTGAACGAGGAGCTGTGGGCACTGGGTGTTCTGGCCAAGACCGAGCACAACGAGGTTGCCCCCGCCCAGCATGAGCTGGCTCCCGTGTTCTCTGTGAGCAACGTGTCCGCTGACCATAACCAGCTGACCATGGAAATGATGAAGAAGGTAGCCCGCCGTCATGGGCTGGTGTGCCTGCTCCATGAGAAGCCCTTTGAGGGCGTCAACGGCTCGGGCAAGCACAACAACTGGTCCATGACCACCAACACCGGCTACAACCTGCTGGAGCCGGGCGACAGCCCCCATTCCAGCGCGCAGTTCCTGCTGTTCCTCACCGCCGTGATCAAGGCTGTGGACGACTACCAGGATATGCTCCGCGTATCGGTGGCCAGCGCCGGCAACGATCACCGCCTGGGTGCCAATGAGGCGCCGCCTGCCATTATCTCCATGTTCCTGGGCGACGAGCTCACGGAGATTCTGGAGGCGCTGGAAACCGGCGCGTCCTATGCGGGCCGGGAGCACAGCGACCTGACCGTTGGCGTGCATGTGCTGCCCAAGTTCCCCAAGGACAACACCGACCGGAACCGTACCTCTCCCTTTGCCTTCACGGGCAACAAGTTTGAGTTCCGCTCCCTGGGTTCCTCCGCTTCCATTTCCGAGACGAACACCGTCATCAACACCATTGTGGCCGAGTCCCTGCGCCAGTTCGCCGACGAGCTGGAGGGCGCCCAGGACTTCAAGGCTACGCTCCATGACCTGATTGTCCGGGAGATCAAGGCCCATAAGCGCATCATCTTCAATGGCAACGGCTATTCCGATGAGTGGGTTGCCGAGGCCGAAAAGCGCGGGCTGCTGAACCTGCGCAGCACGGTGGACGCGCTGCCCCGGATGATCGAAGAGAAGAACATCCGCCTGTTCACCTCCCACAAGGTCTTTTCCGCCACGGAAATCTATGCGCGGTACGAGATCAAGTTGGAAGAGTACGTGAAGGTGCTGAACATCGAGGCAGAAACCGCTCTGGTGATGGCACAGCGGGAGATTCTCCCCGCCATGATGCGCTACACCGGAGATATGGCACGGCATGCCGCATCCCTCAAGGAGCTGTCTCTCCCCACCGGGGTCGAGGATGAACTGCTGCCCAAGCTCTGCGCGGATGTGGATCTGCTCCACAAAAACATTGAAGAGCTGAAGCGCGTTATGGCCGTTGAACGGCCCGAGGACGCCCTGGCCGCCGCCACTTACGAGCACGACACGGTAATCCCCGCCATGAACGCGGTTCGTGCCGTAGCCGACGAGTTGGAAACCATGGTAGACGAAAAGTTCTGGCCGTTCCCCACCTACGGCGATCTGCTTTTCCGGGTGTAACCCTTTCGCCCCCCTTTGCACAATGGCGTGCAGGCTCACGCGGTATCCCCGCGGAGCCTGCGCGCTTTTTGTTTTTCCCGCAAAGCGCAAATCAAATGATGGATGGAGGATGCAACGATGGAATTAACCTTGGAAAGCGTCTTGAACAGCACAAGCAGCCTGGTTTTCGGCGTATGGTTCCTCATCGGCGCGGCATGGGTATTCTGGATGCAGGCCGGATTTGCCATGGTGGAAACAGGGTTCACCCGGGCAAAGAACGCCGGCAATATCCTGATGAAAAACCTGATGGACTTCTGCATCGGCACCATCGTATTTATCCTGATTGGTTTTTCCCTGCTATTGGGAGAAGACTTGATTGGCCTGATTGGGAAACCGGGGCTGGACATTTTCACCGCGTATGAGAACTTCGATTGGTCCAGTTTCGTGTTCAATCTGGTGTTCTGTGCCACCGCCGCCACCATCGTGTCCGGCGCCATGGCCGAGCGTACCAAGTTCCTCTCCTACTGCATCTATTCCGCAGTCATTTCCGCGCTGATCTACCCCATTGAGGCGCATTGGATCTGGGGCGGCGGCTGGCTGGCACAGCTGGGCTTCCATGACTTTGCCGGCTCCTGCGCCATCCACATGGTTGGCGGCATTTCCGCCCTGATCGGCGCCAAGATGCTGGGCCCGCGCATTGGCAAGTTCACCACGGACCGGAAAGGCAAGATCATCCGCGTGAATGCTTTCCCCGGGCACAACCTGCCCCTGGGCTGCCTGGGCGTATTCATCCTGTGGCTGGGCTGGTATGGTTTCAACGGCGCGGCCGCTACCTCCATTGAGCAGCTGGGCTCGATTTTCCTCACCACCACGGTGGCGCCTTCGGTGGCAACGGTGGTTTGCATGATTTTTACCTGGATCAAGTACGGCAAGCCAGATATTTCCATGTGCCTGAATGCTTCGCTGGCCGGTCTGGTGGGCATTACCGCCGGATGCGACGTGACCGACTGCTTCGGCTCCATCGTGATCGGCGCGGTTTCCGGCCTGTTGGTGGTTTTCGGCGTGTGGCTGCTGGACTATAAGCTCCACATTGATGACCCCGTAGGCGCGGTAGCTGTACACTGTGTCAACGGCATCTGGGGAACGTTGGCGGTCGGCCTTTTTGCCACCAACACCGCTCCGGGATATGGCATTGTCAACGCGGCAGGCCAGGAGATTCAGGGTCTGTTCTATGGCGGAGGGCTGGAGCTCATGGGCCTGCAGATCGTGGGCGTGGTTTCTGTTGCCCTGTGGACAGCCGTTACCATTACGTTAGCCTTCCTGATTATCAAGGCGACCGTGGGCCTGCGGGTGGATGCCGAAGAGGAAATCGCCGGACTGGACAGCGTGGAGCACGGCTTGCCCAGTGCCTATGCGGATTTTGCCCCCATGCAGCAGATGTTCACCGCGCCCGTGGCCGCTTCTGGCGAGGTTGCCAGCACCAGCGCTCCTGTGGAACCCGACAAGGCGGTACCCGTGGAGCTCCGCACTGCTTCCAAGCCCGTTGCCTCTGACGTAAAGATGACCAAGATAGTCATTGTGACCAAGCAGAGCCGCTTTGAAGTGCTCAAGACCGCCATGGAGGAAATTGGCGTTACCGGCATGACGGTCACGCAGGTATTGGGCTGCGGCATGCAGAAAGGCCGCCCGGAATACTACCGCGGCGTTGCGGTGGAGATGAATCTGCTGCCCAAGATTGAAGTGGAAATTGTAGTCTGCAAGATTCCCGTGCGCACGGTGATTGACACGGCCAAGAAAGTACTGTATACCGGTCACATCGGCGACGGCAAGATCTTCGTCTACGATGTGGAAAACGTCATTAAGGTTCGTACCGGTGAGGAAGGCTACGACGCTTTACAGGATGTTGAGTAACAATTTCCCACACGAAAACGGCCCCGCCGCTGCATACAGCAGTGGCGGGGCCGCGCGTTTCCGGCTCGATACGATTTTCTTATTCGTAGGAAACAGTGGTTTCCGCGGGGATAATGCTGATGAAGGTCTTGCCGCGCTGCAGCGCGATCTCATTGCCTTCCGCATCGTAGAATACCGTACGGGAGGTGGCATCCGGCCGCTTCCAATAGCCGGCAATAAACTTGCCGCCCATGAAGATGTCCGCATTGCCTTCGCCGATATGCACAGTTATAGGCGCATCGGAGGAGCCATTCCAGGTAACGGTGGTGTGCTGCACAATCAGGTTGGAGAACGCCAGCTGCTCCTGGGTGTACTTGTCCTCGTAAGCCACTTCCGTGCCATCCTTCTGAAGCATGTAACGGAAATACTGGTTGCTGTCCACATCGTAGACAAAGCGGGAATTATACATCACCGCGCCCCAGTCAATGGTAATGATTTCGGCATCCTCACCGGTGGTGGGCATCTCATCAGTGAACAGGAAAGCGTGGTTGGGGGGCGTGAAGCTGGCATCAATCAGCTCGCTCATGGCCGCCACATTGGCGTCCACATTGTGGGGGGAGACAACCCCGCTCACCCGGGTGTAGTACTGCTTCCAAGGTTTGTTGTTGCCCACAATGCCGCTGAAGAGCACGCCCTTGTCATTTGCACCATACTCACGGAAGCGTTCTTCAATGTTGGAGCCCTTCCGGGTCTGGCCGCCGTAGTACAGGAAACCGGCGTCCCATTCCTCACGCAGATCCACGTGGCCCACGCGGGCGGAACGCACCGGGCCCACGCTGTCGGGGATCAGGTCAGAGAACAGGAAGGAAAGACGGGTAAAGCCGTTGCGATGCAAAGGCGTTTCATAGATGATGTCCGCGTAAGTGGCGCCCCAGGGAGCACGGTCACCCACACCGCCGTCGGTATTGTCAATCTGCACCAGCATGGGCATATACCGGCCGGTAATGGCCAAGCCCGCAAAACCCTCCGGCTGGTCCAGCTCGCTCAGGGTCAAGCCGGTGGTGGGGCTCACGCCGTCTATCACCTCATTGAGGCCTACCTCTTGCAGCGTGATATTCCGATCCGCCTGGCCGTCGATGACGGTTTCCGCCAGGGCAGCAGGCGTCAGGCACAAAGCCAGCGCCAACGCCAGCAGTACGCGCAGCGTCTTCTTCATGTTTTTCTTTTCCTCCTTGCTTGGCTATTCTCAAAAAAATGCCGGAAATTGCGCATCCGCATCAGCCTTGCTTCCGCGCACCGTAACCATTATAACAATTCAGCACAGGCAAGTCAATGCTTCTTCCAGGTTGATACATTTGTCACAGCGGCACTCCGAGAGGCGGCGTGCACAGTTTGCATGAAAATACAATTTCATTTTATTCGATCACTGGCAGTATATTGAATAGCACCACACACAGCCTTATGGATGCTTCCGCTGTCACGCGAAGGTGGAACGCCCGCCTCCGTTCCGCGTCCGCAAGTGAAGGCGTAGCACTTGGTCCTGTGCCCTGGTTCTTTCTCCTGCATGTCTTTCGGCTGCGCTTGTCCACCGCCCTCCGGCCAGCGTTCAGCTGAGCACCCTCTGCGTGCCTGATTGAAAGAAAAGCTCCGTCCTTGAATGCGACAAGGCAGGAGCTGCTATGTGTTATTTTTTACAATTCCGTCATAATTCATGGACCGGATTCGCGGAAAAGTACCGTTTTTTACAAGCCGAATTCGCCCCAGCTCAGGCTGGAAAGTTCCAGCGGAAGGCCAATTTCCGTGAGTTTTTGCAGCGTTTGCGGCATTAGGCGATAGGTAATATGCGCCCGATTGGAGCGAACGTAAAGGCGGAGTACCACCCGGTAACGCCGGGTCAGCTCCTCCAAAAAGTTCCGCCGGGCAAGCAATGTCTCCAGTAGCGCATTCAGTGCCGTATCTTCTCCCTCGGGGTCCGTAAGCGGAATCTCATAAACCCACACGTCCTCCGTGGCTTCAATGCGGGGAACGCGGCTAAGCAATTCCCCCTTGCGGATCAAGCCCGTGGCTGTCAGGGAGAGCTTCTCCGCCAGTTCCTGTTTCTGCAATGCTTCCCCACGAATCATCAGTGAAAAACGGCCTTCTCCCACGGTGGTTTTTTCCATCACAGCAACCTCCTTCCAACGGAAGATCAGTCAAAACACATGCTCTATGATGTTCGACAATCCTTTGCAAACTCCTGCCCCACACGATTTTCCCGGCAAAGCCCTTGCCGCGGTAGCACATCCATGGTATACTGAGCATGCATTCAGGCGCACATGCGCCCCCATCCGCGAAAAAGAGCATAGGCAGAAAAGGAGCGTCATCATGTTGCACAGAAACCCGTTGCTGGATGAAAATATGGGCGGAAAGAAGTTCATCACCGTGGGCGAGATCATGCTCCGTCTTACGCCCCCCAATTATGAAAAGATCCGCATGGCCACTTCTTTTGAGGCCAGCTATGGGGGCAGCGAAGCGAATATCGCCCTGGCCCTGGCAAACCTGGGGGTAGATAGCACTTTTTTCTCCGTGGTGCCCAACAATAGCCTGGGCAAGAGCGCTGTGCGCATGCTGCGCTCCAACGATGTGCACTGCACCCCCATGATCCTCTCCACCCCTGAGGAAACGCCCTCCCATCGCCTGGGCACCTATTACCTGGAAAATGGTTACGGCATCCGCGCCAGCAAGGTTATCTACGACCGCAAGCATTCCGCCTTTGCGGAATACGATTTCTCCACGGTGGACCTGGATGCACTGCTGGCGGATTTTGACTGGCTGCATGTAAGCGGCATCACGCCTGCACTTGGCCCCAGCTGTCGGGAACTGGTCATGAATCTGCTCAAAGCCGCGCAGCATCACGGCCTCACCGTGAGCTTTGACGGGAACTTCCGCTCTTCCCTGTGGAGCTGGGAGGAAGCCCGGGACTTTTGCACGGAATGCCTGCCCTATGTAAATATCCTTCTGGGCATTGAGCCCTATCACCTGTGGCGGGATGAAAACGACCACAGCAAGGGCGACTGCAAGGATGGCGTGCCCATGCAGCCCAGCTATGAACAGCAGGATGAAATTTTCCAGGCCTTTATCCGCCGTTACCCCAATCTCCGCTGCATCGCCCGGCATGTGCGCTATGTGCACTCCGGCAGTGAAAACAGTTTGAAGGCGTTCATGTGGTATGAAGGGCATACCTTTGAAAGCAAGCTATACACCTTCACGATTCTGGACCGCGTGGGGGGTGGCGACGCCTTTGCCAGCGGCCTGATCTATGCCATGCTCCACGACTACCGCCCCATGGATATGCTCAACTTCGCCGTGGCTTCCAGCGTTCTGAAGCACACCATCCATGGCGACGCCAATATCACTGACGATGTGCAGGGCATCCGCAATCTCATGAGCCTGAATTACGACATCAAGCGCTAAAGGGACCGCGGCCCCTCCCCTATCTTCCGTTTTTTGTCCATGTGCTGCGCCCTCTTCCCGGATAGCCAGGAAGAGGGCGCAGCTGCATTTTGCTCAGTTTCCGCTGAGCAGGCGATTGACCAGCCCCCGGTGGACGCTGACGGCCTTGGCGGGGCACATTTCCTGACAGCAATAGCAGCGGATGCACTTGTGATAATCATAGCGTGCTTTCTTCCCCTGCCCGGCCTTTACTGCTTTGCCAGGCACGGGACACGCCTCCTGGCAGATAGCGCAGGCCACGCATCGTTTCCGGTCCACCTGCGGCCGCGTTTGCACCAGGGGGAGCAGCCGGGCAAGGCGCTCGATTCTCCCGTGCGTTTCCCCGGAACGGTCCACGTCAAAATCGCTGCGCCCATAGGTTTCGACCGCCTGTGCGACGCTGATTTCGCCTCCCGGCGTCAGCACCCTGATCTGCTCCAGGTCCATTTCCCCCACTCCCGCGGCCGCGCCGGCCACGCAGGTGGGCACCGCCGCGGGCGGTACATGCACCAGCGCCGCAAAAACGCTGTCCAGCGCCACGGCATCATCGGAAAAAAGCAGCACGTTCATGGGCGTGGGCGTGCCCGAGGAAGGGCCGTTGCCTTCCATGGCCACAATGCCGTCCAGGATATGCAGCCGCGGCTTCACGCAGCGGTTCAGGTCCGCCAGCATTTCCGCAAAAGCATAGCGATCCGGATAGCTGGCATGCCCGGCCGCCTTGTTCACACCGCAAACGCAGCCGTAAAGGTTTTTCACCGCACCGGTGATTCTTTCCAGGGCATGGGTTTTCATCTTCGGCAAATTCAATACCGCGTCAGCCTGGCGCACCCCATGGCACAGGTAAAAGCTGTGTGCGCGTTTTCCCTCCGGAAAGGAAGTCATGGCGCCATGGTCAAAATCCGCGGCCGTCAAACCGTAGCGCTCCGCCATGGCCTGAAGGCCCCCTGTCTGCGCCGCCCGGGCAGGTGTCACCGCCGGGTTTCCAGGGCTGTCCCCATAGGTCAAGTGCTCCATACCCGCCTGGCGCAACAGTCGGGCCGCCGCGCCAAAAACGGCCGGATGGGTGGTCACAGCCTTTTCCGGCGCGGCCTTTCCCAGCAAATTGGGTTTCAGCAGGATGCGTTCCTCCGGATGAAAAAAGTGCTCTATCCCGCCCAGCAGGTCCACGCCTTCCTTTACGGCCCCATAGACCTGTTCTTCCTGATAGCTCTCACAGGGTACCAGCGCCACGTATGCCATGCAGATATCCCCCTCACCGTTGCAACTTTCGGGCTTCATTGTAACAGAGGAAGGGCATTGTGAAAAGTGGTTTCAAAAAGAATATTGTTTCTCCCTTATGGAAGAGAAAA
>OLRD01001739.1_pt1 | contig 11518 bp, 8 predicted proteins | sample 1672051 | NCBI WGS metagenome assembly OLRD01 (sample SAMEA3136640, study PRJEB25190) | human gut metagenome | biome: human gut; feature: human-associated habitat; material: faeces | place: Austria | collected 2013 | reverse complement strand
CCGCCTATACGTCCTTTACGGATGCCAGCCTTATGTCCCTGGAGGAGCATTTCGTTGGGCTGAAAAACTATCAGGACGTGATGAAGGATCGATTGTTTTTAACTTCCCTGAAAAACACCGCCCTGTACCTGGTCATTGACGGCGTGGGCGTGGTGGTGTTCGGAATGCTCATGGCGGTGGCACTGAATCAAAAATTGCGTGGAACGTCCTTTTTTCGCACCGCTTTTTATATTCCCGTGCTGGTGGACTGGGTGATCGTTTCCATTGTGTTCATCTTTATTTTGGAGCCGAATTTTGGTGTGGCTAACTGGGTATTGACCCAGCTGGGTATTCCCCAACAAAAGTTTTTGACCAGTCCCCAGCAGGCCATGCCCATCATTGCGCTGGCATCGGTTTGGAAGGGCGCAGGCTATTATGCGGTGTTCTTCCTGGCTGCGTTGCAGGACGTTCCCGTGGACCTGAAGGAAGCGGCCCAGATTGACGGAGCCAATTCCGTACGCATTTTCTTCAACATCACTTTGCCCCAGATCATGCCGGTGGTGATCTTTGTGGTGCTGATCTCCTTTATCGGCTCGCTCAAGGGCTTTGACCAATTCTACATCATGACCCGCGGAGGTCCCGCACGGTCCACGACCACCATCATGTACTATTTCTACGAGGTTGCGTTTACCAACTGGAAGACAGGCAAAGGCTCGGCCATCGCCATGGTGTTTACGGCCCTTGTGCTGGCCTTCACAGGCGTTCAGCGCATTATTTCCAGCAGGCTTTCCGGTGCGGAAGGCGTGAACTGAAGGGAGTGGGTCTGTTGAAAAAAACCATCAAGCGTGGCTTGCAATATGGGGTAATGATCCTGTGGACCTGCGTTTGCATCGGGCCGTTTGTGTGGATTTTGCTATCCTCCTTCAAGCCACTGCGGGAAATTACCAGCTGGCCGCCCACCCTGTGGCCGCAAAACTTTACCCTGGATAACTACGTGGAGGCATGGAACACCATTCCCTATGGGAGATACCTGCTCAACAGCCTGCTGGTTTCCAGTGTATCCACCGTATCGGTGGTGCTGGTGGCCTGCCTGGCCTCCTATAGCTTGGTAGTATTGAAATCCAAGCTATCCAAGCTGGTGGAGGTTCTTATTCTCATTGGGCTCATCATGCCTGCACAAATTACCTTTATTCCGCTGTTCAAGATGTGCCGTACCTTCGGGCTGGTGGATTCCTATGCGGGGCTCATTCTCCCTTATCTGTCCACAGCCTTTGGCGTGTATATGATGACCTCTTTTTATAAGATGATGCCTTTCTCCCTGGTGGATGCCGCGCGGATCGACGGCCTGGGCGAGCTGGGAATTGTTACCCGAATTGTGATGCCCAACGCCAAAAGCGGAATTATCACGTTGATTATTTTCAATTTCCAAACCGTTTGGAAGGACTTGTTCTGGCCGCTGCTGTTGATTAACAAAACCGAGCTGCGGACCGTACCCATTGGGATTACCGCTTTTCTGCAAATGGAATCCCAGAATCAGGGACAAATTCTAGCGGCGGCGATCATATCCATTATTCCGCTGTTTATCGTTTACGCGGTATTCCAAAAGCAATTTGTACAGGGTGCGTCCTTCAGCGGTTTGAAAATGTAATGAATGTATTGGAGGAGACGGATATGATGCTTCCGCTCAGTACAGCGGTGGCCGTCAACGGCTTTGTGTTTCTCAGCGGAATAGCGCCCGTGGATCAGGGCCAGGTTGTGGCTCCTGATGACGCGCCTGCCCAGGCGGCGTTTGCCTTGCGGCAGATGGAGCGGGTATTGGCCTGGAAGGGCATGGGACTGGAGGACCTGACCTATGTTCAGCTTTATTTGCGCACCATGGCAGACTACGACGCGGTGAACGAAGTTTATGCGCGCATGATGCCCAGCCCCTATCCCGCCCGCAAAGTAATCGTGACGGCATTTGCCCGGGAACATGTGTGCATGGAGATCAATGGTATCGCGGTGCAAGGGCCCAAGGAGCATATAAACCTTTCGGAAAAGGAGTGATTCAGATGGTTTTCGATGCGGATGTCCATCTGTCTGTTACAGAGAAAAACGGCTTGACTGCGGAGGAAGCCCTGCGCGCCATGGATCGCGCAGGTATTGACCGGGCAAACATCTGGCTTCAACCGCCCTATATGCGCGAGATTGAGGAAGCCAACCGATACATTTATGAAGCGTGGCGCAACCACCCTGACCGATTTTCCCCCACAGGCTGGGTTGATCCTCACTTCGGGGCTCGCCGCGCAGAGGAAATGCTCCGCCGTTGCCTGGAAGATTACGGCATGCATGCCGTAAAGTTTAACGGCGCGCAAAACAGTTATCCCATTGACGATGAAGCCCTCATGCCCCTGTATGCACAGGTGGAACACGCGGGGGCAGGGCTTGCCTTCCACATCGGCGCCGATGCCTATGACTTTACGCACCCCTATCGGGCCCAGAAGGTCGCTGAGCGCTTTCCACGTATGCGAATCATGCTGGTACACATGGGGGGTGCCGGCAAGCCCGACCTTAGCCAGGCCAGCATCAGCGTGGCGCAGGCCTGCCCCAATGTGATGCTTACCGGCAGCGCAGTTTCCTACCTGGCGGTCATGGAAGCGATTCGTAAATTGGGGCCGGAGCGGGTGTGCTTTGGCAGCGACGCTCCCTTTGCCTTGCCCCATGTGGAACGCGCAGCCTACGAGGCATTTCTGCCGGATGTGGTGGATGCCGCTGGACGGGAACTGGTTATGGGACAGAATGCGCTTAGGTTTTTTCAGTAAGACAATAGCATCGTTACTCTGTACAGCGTGTCGAAAAGGTGGCAGAAATTCCGCTTTTCGACACGCTGAAGCTTTGGGCAAAATAAGCGGCCACCGGTGAGGACGTATTTGTCCCCCGGTGGCCGTGCGCTTTGTGAAACTGTTATTCCACTGTAAACATTGCTTGGGTAACCCGTGCGCCGTCAAAATACACCGTTACGGTATAAACCCCCGGTTCCCAGGTCGTGTTGTATTGCAGGTAGTCATCCTGAAGGGGGCCCAGGGCAAGGTACCATACATCCTCGTCCAGGTCGGCCTCAAAAAGGAATTCTCCCCAGGAGTCGTAGCATTCGCCGGAAGGCGTTATCATGGCAATGCCCATGTTCGCGGTGGTGTCCCGCTTTACGCGGTAGGTGGAGGTTACGTTCAGCCGCAGTTCCTGCCCCCGGGTGGAAAGCTCCTCCGAGGTGAAGGTGAACGCGGCAGGCATCGCATTATTTCCGTCCTCCGTGGTCAGGCAGAAATAAATCTCATCCTGCTGATAGCCGTACTTGTTGAATACTTTGGCCTCGGGAACATCCATGCATGCCACGCAGGCGATAATTTCCTCATCGCTCATGTTCAGCGTGGTGTCCACTTCTCCGTGGCCGTGCTGTACCCATACCGCGTAGGTCTGCCCCGGGATCACGTTCACAATCAGGGAAGTCTCCTCCCCGCTTGCTTCCTCCCACCAGGTGTAGGGGCTGTCCATGCCACCGTAGTAAACCGCAAAAACGCTGTCGTCGCGCAGGTCGGCAACCTCGCTGCCGGCCCAGTCCACTTCCAGCTCATCCGCGCCGCGCATGGTCAGGGAGATGTTCTGCAGGAACACCGTACCGCTGGCGGAAAGGGGCTCTTCCTTTTTGGGCTTGGAAGCAGTGGGCTCCTCCTGCTTGTTCTCGGGAGCGGCGGGCGCTTCCTTCTCGGGGAGGGGGTTCAGGACATTGGCTTGGGCATTGCCCTGCAGGGCGGCGATGGCCTCGGCGCCCAGGGCTACCTTGGCATTGGGCATATCCGCCCAGGCGCCCAGCACCAGCCCGGCCAGTTCGCCCGCGTCGTTGATCAGGGCGCCGCCCGGCTGCGCCGTATCGGCTTCATCCCGGAAGGTGAAGCCCCAGCCGTCCGCCAGGCTCACCTGGGTGAGCACCGTGCAGGCCGACGTCTCGCCCTGGGCGGAAACCGCCTCCACCCGGGAGAATACCGCGGGGTCCTCCGCCGCCAGGGGCAGGGGGTTCCGGGTTTGCGCCTCCAGGCGCAGCACGGCGGCCAGCTCCCCGCTGGCTTCCACCCCCGACACCGGGATGGTCGCTTCACCGGCCTGTACCTGCAGGCCAGCGGTTTCCGCCAGGGAGGCGGACACCAGCACTTCCTGCCCGGCCTCCAGGAGCACCCCTTGCCCCACCGCCTGACCGGCGCCGTCCAGCAGGGTTACCACCGGGCCGGCCGCTTCCTCCGCCTGGGCGGGAACGCATCCCGCCAGCAGCAGCAACGCCATCAAAAGGGTCAACAGTCGCTTTGTCATGTAATGCCACCTCTTTCATGGAAATGTATTGGTTACGCCCCATGGCGAAAAATTATCCAACCGTTGGCAAGGTATTTACGCTATCATTTTAGCGCCATTGATGCCCGCAAGCGCAAAGGGTTTCGCGCCTGCGGGCGCGACCAAAGGGCTTTCCGCTCGCCCTTTGGAAACCTTCGGCCCCCATCCTTGCCGGTATGTTTGCAAGCTGAGAAACCGATCCTTTTTTCTTCCGTGTTTCGTGTTAAAAACATGCTTTTTCAGCAGCCTGAGACACGCGCATTATTTCTCCGTGAGCTTCACGTTGTCCGCGCCCAGCAGCTCCCGCAGGCGGTCCAGGCAGGCGGAGGAGCCGTCGCACCAGGAGGTGCGGGGCGAAAGCAGGGTGAGCTTTTCCGCGGGGATGTGCAGGTATACGGGCACCGAGCCGGGGTGCAGGGCCAGCCGGGCGGTGGCGTCCTCCAGCAGGTTGCGGGGCAGGCGGAGGAACAGCTTGGCCGGGGCCTCCTGGGCCCACTGGGCGTCGGTCTTGGGGGCGGGGGCCTTGTGGGGCACGGCGGAGCGGCGGCCCTGGGGGGCGGGGCGCTGGCGCTCCAGGCCGCCGGGGGGCCACTCCTCCAGGGGGGTGATGGTTTTCACCAGCAGCTTGGGGGCCTCCTCCTCCCGGATGGACAACCGGCCCTCCAGCACCACCAGGTCGTCCGCGGCGATGGTGCCCTGGTAGCGCTCGAATACCTTGGGGAACACCAGGCACTCAATCTGCCCGCTGAGATCTTCCAGGGTGATGAAGCCCATGTAGGCGCCCTTCTTGGTGGCCTTGCCCTTCACCTCCGTGAGGATGCCGCCCATCTCCACCAGCTGCCCGTCCAGGGACATGCCGTGGTCGGGGCGGTCCTCCAGCTCGCTGAGGTCCGCGGTGGAGAAGGTCATCTTTTCCAGCAGGGCCCGGTGCTCGTCCAGGGGGTGGCCGGTGATGTAGATGCCCGTGACCTCCTTCTCCATGGCCAGCAGCGCCCGGGGGGGATGCTCCGGCAGGGGGGGCATGCGGGGGGGTTGGGGCGCCATACCCATGTCCGCGCCCAGGTCGAACAGGCTCAGCTGCCCGGCCACGTTGCTCTTGCGCTGGGAGATGGCGGCGTCCAGCTCCGTATCGTACACGGCCATCATCTGGCTGCGGCGGGCGCCGGGGAAGTCAAAGGCCCCTGCCTTGATGAGGCTTTCCACCACGCGCTTGTTCACCGCCTCGGTGTCAATGCGGCGGCAGAAATCAAAGATGTCCTTGAAGGGGGCCTTCTGCCGCTGGGCCACAATGGCGTCCACCGCCCCCGCGCCCACGTTCTTCACCGCCCCCAGGCCAAAGAGGATGCCCAGGCGGCCGTCGGGCAGGCGCTCCACGGTGAACTTCCACTGGGAGGCGTTCACGCTGGGGGGCAGGATGGGGATGTTCCGTCCCCGGCAGTACTGGATATAGGCGGCAATCTTGGCGGAGTTGCCAAAGACGCTGTTCATAATGGCGGCCATGAAGGGCTCGGGGTAGTAGCGCTTGAGCCAGCCGGTCTGCATAGCCACCACGCTGTAGGCCGCGGCGTGGGATTTATTGAAGGCGTAGGAGGCGAAGGAGATCATCTCGTCGTAAATCTGGTTGGCCACATCCTCGCTGACGCCGTTGCGCACGCAGCCGGGGATGACCACCTGGCCGTCCCCGTCCACCATGCCGTGGACGAAGTACTCCCGCTCCTGCTCCATGATCTTGTGCTTTTTCTTGGCCATGGCCCGGCGCACCAGGTCGCTGCGGCCATAGCTGTACCCGGCCAGGTCCCGCACGATCTGCATCACCTGCTCCTGATAGACCATGCAGCCGTAGGTCACGTCCAGGATGGGCTTCAAAAGCGGGGTTTCGTAGTGGACGCTTTGCGGGTTCTGCTTGCCCTGGATATAGCGGGGGATGGACTCCATGGGCCCGGGGCGGTAGAGGGAAATGGCGGCGATGATGTCCTCGAAGTTCTCCGGGCGCATGGCGGTGAGGAAGGTGCGCATGCCACTGCCTTCCAGCTGGAACACGCCGTCGGTGTCCCCGTCGGAGATCATTTTGTACACCTCGGGGTCGTCCATGGGGATGTCCTCGGGCTGCATGTCCACGCCCAGCTGGCGCATCATCTCCAAGGTATCCCGGATCACCGTAAGGGTGCGCAGGCCCAGGAAGTCCATTTTCAGCAGGCCCAGCCGCTCAATGGTGCCCATGGGGTACTGGGTGGTGATCACCTCGTCGTTGCGCTGCAGGGGGACGTATTCAATCACCGGTTTGCCGGTGATGAGCACCCCCGCGGCGTGGGTGGAGGCGTGCCGGGGCATGCCCTCCAGGGTGAGGGCGGTGTCGATGAGCTTTTTCACGTCCTCCCGGTCGGTGTACATCTGGTGCAGGAGGGGGGAGAGATGCAGGGCCTTTTCCAGGGTCATGCCCAGGTCGAAGGGCACGGCCTTGGCCACGGCGTCCGTCTCCTGGTAGCTCATGCCCAGCACCCGGCCCACGTCCCGGATGACGCCCTTGGCCGCCATGGTGCCGAAGGTGATGATCTGGCTCACGTGGTCCTCCCCATACTTGCGGGCCACGTAGTCGATGACCTCCTGCCGGCGCTCGTAGCAGAAGTCCACGTCGATATCGGGCATGGTGACCCGCTCGGGATTCAGAAAGCGCTCAAAGAGCAGGTTGTACTTCAGGGGGTCCAGCATGGTGATGCCCAGGGAATAGGCCACGATGGAGCCGGCGCCGCTCCCCCGCCCCGGCCCCACCATGATGCCCTGGCTCTTGGCGTAGTGGATGAAGTCCCACACGATGAGGAAGTAGTCCACATAGCCCATGTGGCCGATGGTGTCCAGCTCATAGCGCAGGCGGCGGTAGGGCTCGTCCTCCTCCCCGGCGTCGGGGTAGAGGCGGGCCATGCCCTCCCGGCACAACCGCTCCAGCATCTGGGCGGGGGTTTCCTCCGTGGGCACGGGATAGCTGGGCAGGCGGGTGACCCCGAACTCAAACTCCACCTGGCAGCGCTGGGCGATTTTCCCGGCGTTGTCCACGGCGTCGGGGTAGGCGGCGAAGAGGGCGCGCATCTCCGCCTCGCTCTTGACGTAGAGCTGGCGGGTCTCCATGCGCATGCGGCTGGTATCCTCGAGGGTTTTGCCCGTTTGGATGCACATGAGCACTTCCTGGGCGTCGGCGTCCTTTTCCTCCAGATAGTGGCAGTCGTTGGTGGCCACCAGGGGCACGTCCAGCTCCCGGGCCAGGGCCACCAGCCGGGGCAGCACGATACGCTCCTCCCGGATGCCGTGGTCCATGATCTCGATGAAGAAATTCTCCTTGCCGAAGATGTCCTGCATCTCCCGCACATAGGCCACGGCGTCCTCGTGCCGGTCCTGCAGGAGCAGCTTGGGCAGGTCCCCGGACAGGCAGGCGGAGAGGCAGATCAGCCCCTGGCTGTGCTCCCGGATCAGCTGGTAATCCATGCGCGGCTTGTAATAATAGCCCGTGAGGAAGCCCTGGGAGCACAGGTACATGAGGTTCTGGTAGCCGGTGTTGTTTTCGCACAGCAAAATCAGGTGGCTGTACTCCCGGCTCACATAGCTTTTGTCCCTGCGGTCCCGGCAGACATAGGCCTCGCAGCCGATGACCGGGTGCATCCCCGCGTCCTTCATGGCCGAATAAAAGTCGATAACCCCGTACATCACGCCGTGATCGGTGACGGCGCAGCTGTCCATGCCCAGGGCCTTGAGCCGCTCCACCAATTTGGGGATGCGGCAGGCGCCGTCCAGCAGGCTGTATTCCGTATGCAAATGCAGGTGTGTAAAACTCATCCGTTCCTCCCGCGGCGTTTTTTGCCGCCGCTCTCCCTTGTATTATACCATGGGGGGAGGGTCCCGGGGAAGGATTTTTCTCCCGGGCAGAGAAAAACTTCTTAACATAATATCCGCCATAGGAAGGATGGATGCACACCATGACCCAGCATTCCGTGCCCTACGCCAGCGGCGTGGGACTGTTAAACTGCGACCTGCTTTTCAGCGGCCTGCCCCGCCTGCCCGTGGAGGGGGAGGAGCTTTACGCCCAAGGCTTTGACATGCAGCTGGGGGGCGGCCTGCCCGCCACCATGATTCACCTGGCCCGCCTGGGGGTGCCCGTGGACTTCAGCACCTTCCTGGGCAAGGGGAACATTTCCGCCTTTATCGAAGGCCACCTGCGGGCGAGCGGCGCGGCCTACCGCAACATCTACCAGGGCAGCGGGGAGCCGGTCACCGTCACCAGCGTATTGATCCTGCCCACGGACCGCAGCTTCGTCTCCCGGTGCGAGGACATTGTGTACACGGACGAGATGAAGCAAGCCCTGCTGGAGCAATTCCGCGGGGCGAAGATCCTGCGCATGGGGCTGGAGCTCATGGACGTGTACAAGCAGCTGAAAAGGGAGAACCCCGGGGTCATCCTGGTGCTGGACGAGAGCTGGCGGGACGACCTCTCCCTGAGCCGCTACGGGGATTACCTGGCCCTGGCGGACTACTACACCCCCAACCATCAGGAGGCGCAGAAGATCACCGGCCAGCCCACCCCGGAAAAGGCCCTCGAGGCCCTGGCCCCCTATCTGCGCGCGCCCCTGGTGAAGGTGGGCGACCGGGGCTGCCTGGTCATGGAGGAAGGCCAAATAACACAGGTGCCCACCCTGCCCCTGGAGGGCCCGGTGGTGGACACCACCGGCGCGGGGGACGCCTTCATCGCGGGGCTGATGTACGGGCTGTACCATGACGCGCCCCTGACCCGGTGCGTGGCCCTGGGCAACATCATGGGCGGAGTATGCGTGCAGCACGTGGGCTGCCTCACCGGGCGCATCACCGCCGGAGAGCTGGAGGCCAAGGCCCAGCGCATCCTGGACATGATGGAGGGCAAGGCATGAAGCTGATTTCCTGGAACGTCAATGGCCTGCGGGCGGCCCTCGACAAGGGCTTTCTGGAGAGCTTCCGCGCCCTGGACGCGGAGGTATTCTGCCTGCAGGAGACCAAGGTGCAGCCCGGCCAGGTGACGCTGGACCTCCCCGGCTATCACCAGTACTGGAACTACGCGGAGAAGAAGGGCTACTCGGGCACGGCCATCTTTACCCGGCAGCCCGCCCTGTCCGTGCGCTACGGCATGGGGGTGGAGGAGCACGACCGTGAGGGGCGGATGATTACCCTGGACATGGGGGATTTTTACCTGCTGACGGTCTACACCCCCAACGCCCAGCGGGAGCTGACCCGCCTCCCTTACCGCATGGCCTGGGAGGACGCCTTCCTGGCCTACCTGAAGGGCCTGGAAAAGGACAAGCCCGTGGTTTTCTGCGGGGACCTGAACGTGGCGCATGAGGAAATCGACCTGAAAAACCCCAAGAGCAACCAGCAGAACGCGGGCTTCACCCGGGAGGAGCGGGACAAGATGACCGCCCTGCTGGACGCGGGGTTCATTGACACCTTCCGCTATTTTTACCCGGAGCAGACCGGGGCGTACAGCTGGTGGTCGTACATGTTCCACGCCCGGGAGAAGAACGCGGGCTGGCGCATTGACTACTGGATTGTGTCCCAGGCCCTGGAAGGCCGGCTGCGGGGCGCGGCCATTCACCCGGAAATCTTCGGCTCCGACCATTGCCCGGTGGAGCTGACCATGGCCTGAGCGGCGGCAAAGGAGGATGCGCCATGGAACAGCAGAGCTTTTTCACCAACGACGCGGCGCAGCCCCTGGCGGCGCGCATGCGCCCCCGCACCCTGGAGGAATTCGCCGGGCAGACCCATCTGCTGGGCCCGGGGAAGGTGCTCCGCAGGCTCATTGAGGGGGACTGCGTGTCCTCCATGATTTTCTGGGGCCCGCCGGGGGTGGGCAAGACCACCCTGGCGCGGATCATCGCCCAGCGCACCAAGGCCGCCTTCATCGACTTTTCCGCGGTGACCAGCGGCATCAAGGAGATCCGGCAGGTGATGCTCAAGGCGGAGGAAAACCGCCGCTTCGGGGAGCGCACCATTGTCTTTGTGGATGAAATCCACCGCTTCAACAAGGCCCAGCAGGACGCCTTCCTGCCCTTTGTGGAAAAGGGGAGCATTATCCTTATCGGGGCCACCACGGAGAACCCCTCCTTTGAGGTGAACGGGGCGCTTCTCTCCCGGTGCAAGGTGTTCGTGCTCCAGGCCCTGAGCGTGGAGGAGCTCACGGGGCTTCTGCGCCGGGCGCTGACGGACCCGCGGGGATTTGGCAAGGAGCAGGTGGACATTACCCCGGAGGCCCTGAAGGCCATTGCCGTCTTTGCCAACGGGGACGCCCGCAGCGCCCTGTCCACCCTGGAAATGGCGGTGCTCAACGGGGAGACCGAGGGCGACGCCGTCCGGGTGACCAAGGACACCCTGGCCCAGTGCATCTCCAAGAAATCCCTGCTCTACGACAAGGGCGGCGAGGAGCACTACAACCTGATTTCCGCCCTGCACAAGTCCATGCGCAATTCCGACCCCGACGCGGCGGTATACTGGCTGGCCCGGATGCTGGAAGCCGGGGAGGACCCCCTCTACGTGGCCCGGCGGGTGGTGCGCTTCGCCAGCGAGGATGTGGGCCTGGCGGATTCAAAGGCCCTGGAAGTGGCCGTGGCGGCCTATCAGGCCTGCCACTTTCTGGGCATGCCCGAGTGCAGCGTACACCTGACCCACGCGGTGGTGTACATGGCCATGGCGCCCAAGTCCAACGCCCTGTACATGGCCTATGAGACCGCCAAGAAGGACGCCCTCACCCGTCTGGCCGAGCCCGTGCCCCTGGTGATCCGCAACGCGCCTACCCGGCTGATGCAGCAGCTGCATTACGGGGAGGGGTATCAGTACGCCCACAACACCCAGGAGAAGCTCACGGACATGCAGTGTCTCCCCGATGATTTGGTGGACCGGGTTTATTACCGCCCCACGGAGCAGGGGCTGGAAGCGCGGTACAAGCAGCGGCTGGAGGAGATCAAAGCCTGGAAGAAGGCGCGGCGGGAGGAAAAGAGAAAAGGATAAGGGATGAAAGCTACGGGGGGCCTTTCCGTGAGGAAAGGCCCTGTGAATTTTTGGAGGGCCTTCACCAGCAAGGGGAAATTGGTTGCCGGGTTTTGCGAGATGATTTTTCTTTTGGAGCGTGGCTCCGCCGGCCAGGGGGGCAGGGGGGATTCCGACCTCCCCC
>OLRD01001735.1_pt1 | contig 11524 bp, 22 predicted proteins | sample 1672051 | NCBI WGS metagenome assembly OLRD01 (sample SAMEA3136640, study PRJEB25190) | human gut metagenome | biome: human gut; feature: human-associated habitat; material: faeces | place: Austria | collected 2013 | reverse complement strand
CGGCAGAAAGTAAGGCCGGTTACGCCTAGGAAGGAGGCTGCTTCATAAATGAGCAGATCTGTTAAAAAGGGACCTTTCATTCAGGAAGTGCTGCTGAAGCGCGTTGAGGCCATGAATGCGAGCGGCGAGAAAAAGGTCATCAAAACCTGGTCGCGCGCGTCCACGATTTTCCCGGATTTCGTGGGCCACACCGTGGCGGTGCACGACGGCCGCAAGCACGTTCCGGTATATGTTACCGAAGATATGGTTGGACATAAGTTCGGCGAATTTGCCCCCACTCGTACCTTCCGGGGTCACGCCGGCGAGAAAGCCACTGGCCGCAAGTGAGGGAGGAGTGAGACGAAATGGCAACCCGTGTTAAAGAAAAAACGGCAGCCCGCAAGGCGAACGCCGACAAGCGTCCCCGCGCCATCGCCCGTTATGTCCGCATCTCGTCCCGCAAGGTCAAGATCGTGGTCGATCTGATCCGCGGCAAGAAGGTGGACGATGCGCTGGCTATTCTGATGTATACACCCAAGAGCGCCGCCCCGGTTGTGGAAAAGCTCCTCAACTCGGCGATTGCTAACGCTGAAAACAACCTGAACATGGATCGCGAGTCGCTGTATGTGGCTGAAGTGTATGCCAACCAGGGCCCCACCATGAAACGTTACTGGGCTCGTTCGCACGGCCGCGCGGATGTTATTTTGAAGCGCAGCAGCCACATTACCATCGTGCTCGACCAGGTGAAGTAAGGCAAGGAGGGAATCAGATGGGCCAGAAAGTAAATCCCCACGGCGCGCGCGTTGGTGTGATCCTGGATTGGAGCACCAAATGGTACGCTGGGAAAAAGGATTTCTCCAATAATCTGGTAGAAGATTATAAACTGCGGAACATGCTGAAGCAGCAGCACAATCAGGCCGGTGTTTCCAGCATCGATATCGAGCGTTCCGCCAGCAAGATTACCGTGACCATTCACACCGCCAAGCCCGGCATTTTGATCGGCCGCGGCGGCGCGGGCATCGAGGCGCTCAAGAAGGACATCGAAGCTTTCCTGGGCCGTCCCGCCAACATCAACATCATGGAGATCAAGGTGCCCGACACCAACGCCCAGCTCGTGGCCGAGAACATCGCCCAGCAGCTGGAGAAGCGCATCTCCTTCCGCCGCGCCATGAAGCAGAGCCTGCAGCGCGCCATGCGCGCCGGCGCCAAGGGCATGAAGACCACCGTGAGCGGCCGTCTGGGCGGCGCGGATATCGCCCGCACCGAGCACTATCACGAGGGCTCCATCCCCCTGCAAACGCTTCGCGCCGACATCGACTACGGCTTCGCCGAAGCCAAGACCACCTATGGCCGCTTGGGCGTCAAAGTCTGGGTGTACAAGGGACAGCGTCTTCCCAAGCCCAAGAAAGCGCCGGTCGCCGCCAAAACCGAAGGAGGCAAATAAGCTATGTTGATGCCTAAGAGAGTGAAACGCCGTCGCGTGTTCCGTGGCCGTATGAAGGGCAAGGCCATGCGCGGCAACTTCCTGGCCTACGGCGATTTCGGCCTGGTCGCCACCGAGCCCAGCTGGATCACCTCCCAGCAGATCGAGGCGGCCCGTATCGCCCTGACCCGTTATACCAAGCGCGGTGGTCAGGTGTGGATCAAGATTTTCCCCGACAAGCCCGTCACCGAAAAGCCCGCTGAGACCCGCATGGGTTCCGGCAAGGGTTCTCCCGAGTACTGGGTGGCGGTGGTCAAGCCCGGCCGCGTTCTCTTCGAGATCGCCGGCGTACCTGAGGATGTGGCGCGCGAGGCCCTGCGTCTGGCCTCCCACAAGCTGCCCCTCAAGACCAAGATCCTCGCGCGTGAGGACAACAAAGAAGCGGGTGGTGAAGCACAATGAAGGCTAAGGAGCTAAGAGCCATGAACAAGACCGAGCTTGAGAACAAGGTCGGAGAACTGAAGGCGGAGCTGTTCAACCTTCGTTTCCAGCTTGCCACCGGTCAGTTGCAGAACACTACGGTCATCGCCAGCACCAAGCGCGATATCGCCCGCTGCATGACCATCCTTCGCGAGCAGGAACTCAAGGACGCCCGCTAAGGGCCTAAGTAAATGAAGGAGGCAACCGCTTCAATGTCTGAGCAGAGAGGACTTCGCAAGACCCGCGAGGGCGTGGTCGTCAGCGACAAGATGGACAAGACCATCGTCGTGGAGATCAAGACCCGCGTGCGCCATCCGCTGTATGGCAAAATCATGAACCAGACCAGCAAGCTCAAGGCCCATGACGAAAACAACGAGTGCGGCGTCGGCGACCGCGTGCGCGTGATGGAAACCCGCCCGCTGAGCCACGACAAGCGCTGGCGCTTGGTCGAAATCGTAGAAAAGGCCAAGTAATATACCGCAGCCCTCACAGGCAAAAGGGCCCCGCGCCAAGCCTCTGATGGGCGCTCCGAATCAACAGTCGCGGGAAAGCACCCCGCTTTCCCGATTCCAACAAGGAGGAAAAACCGTATGATCCAGCCGCAAACGCGACTCAAGGTGGCCGACAATTCCGGCGCCAAGGAAATCATGTGCATCCGCGTGCTCGGCGGTTCCTTCCGCCGTGACGGCTCCATCGGCGATGTGATCGTGGCCAGCGTCAAGAGCGCTACCCCCGGCGGCGCCGTGAAAAAGGGCGACGTGGTCAAGGCCGTGGTCGTCCGCATGCGCAAGCAGAAGCGCCGTCCCGACGGCAGCTATATCCGTTTTGACGACAACGCCGCCGTTATCATCAACGACCAGAAAATGCCCCGTGGCACCCGTATCTTTGGACCTGTTGCCCGCGAGCTGCGCGAGAAGGACTTCATGAAGATCGTTTCGCTGGCTCCCGAAGTGCTGTAATTGGGAGGATTGACGAATGAATAAGGTTCATGTCAAAAAGAACGACCAGGTCGTCGTCATCTCCGGTCCCAAGGACGGCGATAAGGCCATCAAGGGCAAGCAGGGCAAGATCCTGACCGTCGATCCCAAGGCCGGCAAGGTGATCGTCGAGGGCGTCGCCTATGTCACCAAGCACCAGAAGCCCCGCCGTCAGGGCCAGCAGGGCGGCATCTTCCAGAAGGAGCGCGCCATCGACGCCTCCAACGTGATGCTGATCTGCCCCAAGTGCGGCAAGGCCACCCGCGTCGCCCACCGCGTGACCGAGGTGGAGCGCGAGGACGGCTCCAAGAAGAAGAAAATCGTCCGCGTCTGCAAGCGCTGCAAAGCGGATATTGACTGAGGAGGTAAGGTAAATGGCTACTCGCATTAAGGAAAAGTACCTCAATGAAGCCGTGCCTGCCCTCCAGCAGAAGTTCGGCTACAAAAATCCCATGCAGATCCCCAAGCTCTCCAAGATCGTTATCAACATGGGCCTGGGCGACTGCAAGGACAACCCCAAGGCGCTGGAAGTGGCCGTTAAGGAACTGGCCGCCATCGCCGGCCAGCAGCCGCTGGTGACCAAGGCCCGCAAGTCCATCGCAAACTTCAAGCTCCGCGAGGGCATGAACGTGGGCGCCAAGGTGACTCTCCGCGGCTCCCGCATGGAAGAGTTCATGGATAAGCTGGTCAATATCGCCCTTCCCCGCGTGCGCGACTTCCGCGGCGTAAGCGACAAGGCCTTTGACGGCCGCGGCAACTACGCCCTGGGCATCCGCGAACAGCTTCTGTTCCCCGAAATCGAGTACGACAAGGTGGAAAAGATCCGCGGCATGGAAATGATCTTCGTAACGACCGCCCAGACCGACGAGGAGTGCAAGGAACTGCTTCGTCTGCTGGGAATGCCGTTCGCGCAGTAAGGATAGGGAGGAGCAAGAAACATGGCTAAGACCAGTATGAAAATCAAGCAGGCCAGAACGCCCAAGTTCTCCACCCGTGCCTATACGCGCTGCCGCCTGTGTGGCCGCCCGCACTCGGTGCTTCGCAAGTACGGCATCTGCCGTATCTGCTTCAGAGAGCTGGCCTACAAGGGCCAAATCCCCGGTGTCCGCAAGGCCAGTTGGTAAGCGGGAAAGAACGGAAGGAGGTTCCATCATGGTTGTGAATGATCCCATCGCCGATATGCTGACCCGCATCCGCAATGCGCAGATCGCCAAGCACGACGCCGTCGTTCTGCCCGCCAGCAACACCAAGAAGGCGATCGCCAAGATCCTCTTGGCGGAAGGTTATGTCAAGTCGGTCGATTTCATCGATGACGGCCCCCAGGGCAGCATCAAGATCGTCCTGAAATACGTCAACGGCAAGCAGCAGCCCGTGATCGCCGGCCTCAAGCGCATCTCGAAGCCCGGCCTTCGCGTCTATGCCAAGTCCGAAGAACTGCCCAAGGTGCTGGGCGGCCTGGGCATCGCCATCATCTCCACCTCCAAGGGGCTGATGACGGATCGCGAAGCCCGCAAGCAAATGATCGGCGGCGAAGTGCTCGCCTACATCTGGTAAACCGACACGCAATGGAGGTGTAAGACAATGTCTCGAATCGGAAAACTTCCGATCACAGTCCCCGCGGGCGTGACGGTAACGGTGGACGAGGACAACACCGTAACGGTGAAGGGCCCCAAGGGTACCTTGACCCAGGCGGTGAACCGCGATATCACCCTCAAGCAGGAAGGCAATGTCCTGACGCTTGAACGCCCCAGCGACGCCAAACCCCACAAGGCCATGCACGGCCTCTACCGCAGCCTGGTCCACAACATGGTGGTTGGCGTAACCGAAGGCTTCCAGAAGACGCTGGTGCTGGTGGGCACCGGCTATCGCGCCCAGGCCGACGGCGGGAAGAAGCTGACCATCAACATCGGCTTCAGCCATCCCGTCATCCTCGACGCGCCGGAGAATATCACCTTTGAGACCCCTGAGCAGACCAAGATCGTCATCAAGGGCATCAACAAGCAGCAGGTTGGCAACCTTGCCGCCGATATCCGCGCCATCCGTAAGCCCGAACCCTATCTGGGCAAGGGCATCAAGTACGAGGACGAGGTTATCCGCCGTAAGGAAGGCAAGACCGGTAAGTAATCGAAAGGGGAGTGAACGCAAATGTTTAAGACGCGAGACCGCAATGCGGACCGCAAGATCCGTCATGCCCGTGTTCGCAGGAAAATCAGCGGCACCCCGGAGATGCCGCGTCTGTGCGTGTACCGCAGCCTGAACAACATCTACGCGCAGGTCATCGACGACACCAAGGGCGTCACTTTGGTTGCCTGCTCCACCCAGGAGAAGGACGTCATGGCCCAGATCAAAGATACCGACAAGAAGGGCGCTGCCAAGATCGTTGGCAAGCTGATCGCCGAGCGTGCGTCCGAGGCGGGTATCAAGCAGGTGGTCTTTGACCGCGGCGGCTACGTATACACGGGCCGCGTGGCCGAGCTGGCCGCCGGCGCCCGCGAAGCCGGACTTGAATTCTAAGTAAGGAGGACGAACGCATGCAACGCATGGAACAGGTCAGCGAATTCAAAGAGAAGCTCGTTGCCGTCAACCGCGTTACCAAGGTCGTCAAGGGCGGCCGCAACTTCCGCTTCTCTGCGCTGGTTGTGGTCGGCGATGAAAAAGGCCGTGTGGGCGCGGGCATGGGCAAGGCCGCTGAAATTTCCGAGGCGATCCGCAAGGGCACCGAGGACGCCAAAAAGCACCTGATCAACGTGCCGGTTCTGGGCACCTCGATCCCCCATGAGAGCATCGGCCGTTTCGGCACGGGCAAGGTTGTCCTTCTGCCTGCTCCCGAAGGCACGGGCGTGATCGCCGGCGGCGCTGCCCGCGCGGTGCTGGAGCTGGCGGGCATCCGCGATATCCGCACCAAGAGCTATGGCACCAACAACAAGATCAACATGGTCAAGGCGACGCTGGAAGGCCTCAAGCAGCTGCGCAGCGCCGAGGAGGTCGCCAAGCTGCGTGGCAAGACCGTCGAAGAGATTCTGGGCTGAGGAGGACGACGAAGATGAAACTGCAAATCACGCTTAAAAAGTCGCCGATCTCCAGCCTTCAGGTGCATAAGGACACCGTCGCCGCGCTGGGCCTGCACAAGGTCGGCCAGACGGTGGTCAAGGAGGACAACGCCTGCATCCGTGGGCAGATCTTCCGCGTGAAGCACATGATCGACGTTCAAGAAATCAAGGACTGAGGAGGGAAAGCCAATGAAACTGCATGAGCTGGGCCCCGCCGCGGGTTCCACCACTGCGCCCAAGCGCCTCGGTCGAGGCGTGGGCTCCGGTCTGGGCAAGACCTCCGGTAAGGGCCACAAGGGCGCCAAGGCCCGTTCCGGCGGCGGCAAGCGCCCCGGCTTCGAGGGCGGCCAGATGCCTCTGTACCGCCGCGTCCCCAAGAAGGGCTTCACCAACATCTTCCGCACGGAGTATGCCACGGTGAACGTGGGACAGCTGGAGGTGTTTGATAACGGCACCGTCGTGACTGCCGCCATGCTTAAGGAAGCCAAGATCATCAGGAAAACGCTGGATGGGGTGAAGGTTCTGGGCAACGGCGAGCTGACCAAGAAGCTCACCGTGGAAGCCGCGAAGTTCACCGCCTCGGCCAAGGAGAAGATCGAGGCCCTCGGCGGGAAAGCCGAGGTGAAGTAAGATGGCCAGGAACCCGAACAAAGTAGGCGTTTGGCAATCTCTTCGCAACGCGTGGAAGGTGCAGGACATCCGCAAAAAGCTGGTCTACACCTTCCTGATGCTGGTGGTGTTCCGTCTGGTGGGCGTCATTCCCGCCCCCGGCGTCGATTATGCGCGCGTGCAGGCCTCCATGGGCTCCAACACGCTGCCGCTGCTGGATCTGGTCAACATGATGACCGGTTCCAACTTCCAGAACATGACCATCATGGCCATGGGTATCACCCCCTACATCAACTCCTCCATTATCATGCAGCTTCTGACCATCGCCATCCCCGCTCTGGAGCGCCTGCAAAAGAGCGGCCCCGAGGGCCAGAAGAAAATCGCCCAGATCACCCGCTATGTTACCGTGGGCCTCGCCGTGGTGCAGGCCATCGGCCTGGTAGCCAGCCTTGGCTACATCAAGAGCGGCTGGTTTAACACGGTGCTGGTGGGCGTGAGCATGGCCGGCGGTACCGCCCTGGCCATGTGGATCGGCGAGCGCATTACCGAGAAGGGCCTTGGCAACGGCATCTCGCTGCTGATCTTCGCCGGTATCATCTCCAACCTCTTTACCGGCTTCACCACCCTGATCCGCAATGCCTTCCAGGCGACCAGCCTCACTCCGTGGCTGACGCTCCTGGCGGTGCTGCTGGTGGCGCTGGTGATGATCGTGCTGGTCACGTTCGTGGATATGGGCGTGCGCCGCATCAATGTCCACTTCGCCAAGCGCGTCAGCGGCCGCAAGATGTACGGCGGCCAGAACAGCGTGATCCCCATGAAGGTGGTCAGCGTCGGCGTGCTGCCGCTGATCTTCGCCTATTCCTTCATGGCGTTCCCCGGCACCATCATCCAGCTGGTGGGCGGCTCCGACAGCGCTGCCGCGATCTGGTGGTCGCGCTACATGAACGGCGCCAGCTTCTGGTACCTGCTGGTGACGGCGCTGCTGATCATCGCTTTCACCTATTTCTACAGCTCCATCTCCTTCCAGCCGGATGAGATGGCCAAGAACATCCAGCAGCAGGGCGGCGCGGTGCCCTCGGTGCGCCCGGGCAAGCCCACGGCGGATTATCTGCGCCGCATCAACGGGCGCCTGACCCTGTTTGCAGCGTTGTTCCTTGCTATCCTGGCCACGGTGCCTACGGTCTTTACCGTGGGGCTGCAAACGCAGATTCCGTTTGCCGCCAGCAGCATCCTCATCGCGGTCAGCGTGGTGCTGGAAACCAAGCGTCAGCTCGACGACCTGCTGGTCAGCCGCAACTACGATTCCATCTCCTGACCAGAGCCGTCCGACCGTACGAATGATGCGCCGCTAAGGCGCGGCACAGGCACATTTACCGCGTTTGTGGTATACTGTAAGTGTGCCGCGCATTAGCGGCCTTCATCCGTGAACAGGAGGAATGACGTATGAACATCATTTTCCTAGGCCCTCCGGGGGCCGGCAAGGGCACGCAGGCTCAGATCGTGTGCCAGCGGCTGGGAATTCCCCAGGTCTCCACGGGCGACATGCTTCGTGCGGCCATCGCTGCGGGCACTGAAATGGGCCGAAAGGCCAAGGAATACATGGATCAGGGGCAGCTGGTACCCGACGAGGTGGTCATCGGCATTGTCAAGGACCGCCTTGCGGACCCGGATTGCCAGAAGGGATATATCCTGGACGGCTTCCCCCGTACGGTGGAGCAGGCCAAGGCACTGAGCACCTTCGCCAAAATCGACGTGGCCATCAATCTGGATGTGCCCGACGATGTGCTGGTCAAGCGCCTCAGCGGCCGCCGCGTGTGCCCGCTGTGCGGCGCGCCCTATCACGTGGACCGGCTGAACGGCGAAACCGTGTGCCGGGCCGACGGTACCCCGCTGATCCAGCGCGACGACGATAAGGCCGAGACGGTGCTCAACCGCCTTGCGGTCTATCATCAGAAGACCGCGCCGCTGATCGACCATTACCGCGAGGCGGGCCTGCTGAAGAATATCGGCGGCGGCCTGAGCCTGGAGGAGATCAGCGAGGAGATCTTCAGGACACTTGAGGCGATCCAATGATTTATCTCAAAAACGCACAGCAGCTTGATTTGATGCGAAAGTCTGGCGCGCTTCTCTACGAGGTGCTCTGCCGCCTGCGTGAGGCCATCAAGCCCGGCATGAGCACCGCTGAGCTGGATGTGTACGCCGAGCAGCTCATCCGTAAGCATAAGGCGATTCCCTCTTTCCTGGACTATCAGGGCTATCCGGCCAGCATCTGTGCCTCGGTCAACGATGAGGTGGTGCATGGCATTCCCTCCGACAAAACCATCCTGAAGGAGGGCGACGTGCTCTCAATCGACTGCGGATTGATTCTGGACGGGTGGCAGTCAGACAGCGCCTTTACCGTGGGCGTGGGCGCCATCAGCGAGGAAAACCGCAAGCTCATCGAGGTCACGGAGGAGAGCTTTTACAAGGGTGTGCGCAAGGCCATAAACGGCAATCATCTTGGGGATATCGGCAACGCCATTCAGACCTATGCCGAGAGCTTCGGCTACGGCGTGATCCGTGACCTTACCGGCCACGGCATCGGCCGTGCGATGCATGAGGAGCCCAGCGTGCCCAACTTCGGAAAACCGGGCCATGGCACCAGGCTGCGTCCCGGCATGACCCTGGCCGTGGAGCCGATGATCGCTATGGGCGATTACCATGTGGCCGAGTTGGAGGATGGCTGGACCATCGTGACGGAGGACGGCAGCGTATGCTCGCACTATGAGCATACCATCGCCATCAATGAGCACGGCCTGCCGGAGCTTCTGACCTATCCGGGCTTTGCCCTGACGGAGGAAGCCGAGTGAAAGCAAAGCCGACGGAACCCGGGCGTGTGGTCATATCCACGCAGGGGCATGACGCGGGGCGTTGGCACGTGATTGTGAGCGTGCTGGACGCGCGCTATGTGCTCATCTGCGATGGAGAGGCGCGCAGGCTCGCCCAGCCCAAGAAAAAGCAGGTCAAGCATCTCAGCGCGCTGCCGCTGACCATTCCCGTGGAGGGAAAGGGCGCGTCCGGCGGGCCGATTGCCGACAGCGACATCCGCGCGGCGCTCCGTGCGGTCAGGAATGCTTACGAAACCAGGACCGGTTCCGCGCCGATGCGGGCGCGGCCAGAGAAAGACAAGGAGGAAGGCGCGCTTGTCCAAAAGTGATGTCATCGAAATGGAAGGCACGGTCATCGAGGCGCTTCCCAACGCGAACTTCAAAGTGGAGCTCGCCGGCGGCCACCGGATCATGGCACAGATTTCCGGAAAGATGCGCATGAACTTCATCCGCATCTATCCCGGCGATAAGGTCACGGTGGAGCTTTCGCCCTATGACCTGACGCGCGGCCGCATCACGTGGCGCAGCAAGAACTGATACCCGCGGCGGCTGCCGCCGCGCAAGTAAGGAGGATACGAGCATGAAGGTACGCCCCTCGGTTAAGCCCATCTGCGAGAAGTGCAAGATCATCAAGCGCAAAGGCCGCGTCATGGTGATCTGCGAGAACCCCAAGCATAAGCAGAAGCAGGGCTGATGCTTTGCGCTGATGCGGATTGCATTCGGACGCATGAAATATGCCGCGCGGACAGGATTCGCGCGGCTTTCTTTTTGACAGAAGCCTGACGATGTGATAGAATGGAAACGAACCGGAAAATCTGCACATGGAGGGTTTAGAATGAAAAAGATCGTTGCGGCCGCGCTGACTGCCGCCCTGATGATGTTGTGCATGACCGCTCTGGGCGAGGAGACGGTGCTGACGCCCGTGGAACTGAACGTTGACAGCCTGGAATACGTGGATGAAACCCACTATCTCATTGCCCGCGACGCGGACTCACGACTCTACGGCCTCTACAATACCGATGGCGAAATGCTGATTCCCTGCGAATATGGACTGCTGGCGTATGCGGACTACGGCTTCTTTGAAGCCATCAACGAGGATGGGCTCAACACGCACGCGCTGCTGCGGGCTGATGGTCAGGCGGTGACCGGCTGGGAGTATGCGGCGTTCGAAATTCTGAACGAAAAATGGGGCCTTGCGGTGACGCTGGAGCCCACCGAGAGTGAGGATTACGACTATTCCGGCGGCTTCCTGGGCGGCGGCGAACATTATGTGGTCACGGCCTATGATGTGTATGACCTGGAAGCGGGCCAGAAAGTGGGAAGCCTTTCGCGCGAGGATTGTGATACGGCGGTGCCTCATGGCGACTATCTCTACGTGGAAGACCGGAAGGAGGTCATCCATGTGTATGACAAAACCCTGGCGCCGGTGGACGTTGAAGTGACTTCACTCTACAACGCCTATGACGAGGTGGACGGCAATGCTGTGTGTCTCAGCGACGGGCGGGTGATCGCCGAGGATGTGTACAGCGCCTACGAGGATACCGACACCGGCTATATCAAAGTGAGCGGAAGCAACGGCATGCGTCTGGTGGATGCCGAAGGCAACGTGCTGGTGCCGGAGGGCTTCGATTCCATCGGCATGGTGTACGACGGCTATGTGACCGTGGAACAGGACGACCTCTACGGCCTGTATGACCTGGCGGGCGGCAAGCTGGTCGTGCCCTGCGAATATGACGAGATCTACGATTTCGGTCTGGCTACCATCTATCGCTACGTGTACAACGGCTATGTCTGCGTCGAGAAGGATGGCAAAGTGGGCTTTGTGGATACCGACGGACAGGTGACATGCGAGCTCAAGTACGGCGCTGCGGGCGTGACACAGCACGGCTGCACTCTTACGGTGACGGATCTGGACGGTTCCATCTACATTGTGGCGGCCGACGGCACCCAGACCCAGACGGATTTTGACGAGGTGGACGAATATTCCGGCGGCGACGGGTCGCTGCTGATCGTCAGCAAGGACGATGCCTATGGCCTGGTAGACTGGCATGGCAACGAGGTGCTGCCGCTCGAGTATGCGAGCTACGATATCACAATCACCGACTATGCGGATGCGGTGATCGTGGATGACACGCTGAT
>OLRD01001731.1_pt1 | contig 11542 bp, 4 predicted proteins | sample 1672051 | NCBI WGS metagenome assembly OLRD01 (sample SAMEA3136640, study PRJEB25190) | human gut metagenome | biome: human gut; feature: human-associated habitat; material: faeces | place: Austria | collected 2013 | reverse complement strand
CGGTATTGTATCTAAGAGTTTATTTTGTGGGATTTCCATTTTTGTTTATGTATAATATTCTTTCAACAATGTTTACTTCGATCGGTGAATCGAAAATACCGTTAGCTCTTTTAATATTCTCATCGATGTTAAATATATTGATGGATCTTTGGATGGTAGCTGGACTTGGACTCGGTGTGTTCGGTGCAGCCCTCGCAACTCTCATTGCACAGGGGATTTCCGCAGTGTTGTCACTTTTGATCTTCTTGTGCCGGATGCGTCGATATGAAAGTCGCTTTGACTGGTTTGACAGACAGGAGTTACATTCTATGCTTCAAATTGCTGTACCGTCAGTTCTCCAGCAGTCCACAGTGTCAATTGGTATGATGATCGTACAGGCAGTTGTGAATCCATTCGGTACACAGGCACTCGCAGGTTATTCTGCAACGATGAGAGTAGAAAATGTTTTTTCATTGATATTTGTATCCATTGGTAATGCGATTTCGCCGTATGTTTCTCAGAATCTTGGTGCAAAGAAGATCAAACGTATCAAAAAGGGATATCATGCTGCATTGGTGTTAGATATATGTTTCGCAGTCCTTGCTTTCATAATCATCGAATCATTGCACACCCAGATTTCTTCACTGTTTCTTGGGAAAGATGGAACTGCTTTAGCATATCAGGTGTCTGGAAATTATATGAGATGGCTCGGTTATTTCTTCACCTTCATGGGAATCAAGATGGCAACAGATGGAGTCCTTCGCGGTCTTGGAATCATGCGGCCATTTCTTGTTGCTAATATGGTAAATCTTGCGATCCGCTTGTCAGTTGCTTTGATTTTTGCACCGCGTTTTGGTATTGCATTTGTCTGGCTCGCTGTACCAGCTGGCTGGTTTGCCAACTTTCTGATCTCCTATGGGGCACTCAGAAAATCATGGCCAAGTGATAATTGTAATTGCGTAATCAATACGAATGAGTTATTATAATAACAGATAGGTTTTTAAACCAGCAGCGAAAGCTTCTGAAGCCATACGAAGAAGGTTCAACGGACCTTTCTGCCGACAGACGGCAGGAAAACGGGATATTCATCATTTATCAGAATTCTGAAAATCGCGATTATATCATAAGATACAAAAACGACGCAGACAGTAAAATCGCATACTTTTAAAATGAATGGGCAGTCCCTTAGGCAGGGACTGTCTATTTTTCTGTTGAATTAAAGTAGCTGCAATAAAAATTGTAACTATTGATCCAGATTTATTATACGAGAATATCGTACAAGGAGAGAATTTATGTTAGGAATCATCATTGACAGCATCAGTACTTTTATGTACAGTAAATTGCTAGTAATACTGTTGATCGGAGCGGGAATCTATTTTACGATCCGTACAAAACTGCCACAGATGAGATTATTTAAAGATGCCTGCAAAGCCGTTGTAGAAAAGCCAGAAGATGAAAATGGAGTATCATCGTTTCAGGCATTAATGGTATCTACCGCATCACGAGTTGGAACAGGAAATATCATTGGAGTATCGTCCGCTATCTGCATTGGAGGATTTGGCTCTGTATTCTGGATGTGGATCATTGCGATCATCGGAAGTGCATCCGCACTGATCGAAAGTACGCTGGCACAGATTTATAAGAGAAAAGGAAAAGATGGAGAATGTTACGGAGGACCGGCATATTACATTGAAGCAGCACTTCACTGCAGACCATTAGCGATCATATTCTGTATTTCCATGATCGCAACGTATGCATTTGGATTTAATATGCTCGCATCTTATAATTTACAATCTACATTTTCAGGATTCTCATTTTATGATGTAAAATGGACGCCATGGATCATCGGAGGAATTCTTGCAGTGATCACAGGATGGTGTCTCTTAGGCGGGGGATCAAGAATTGTAAAAGTAACATCTACATTAGTGCCAGCTATGGGGGTTGCATATATTCTGATCTCTGTGATCGTTATGATCATCAACCGTGCATATCTGCCAGTTGTATTTTCAAAGATCATCAGCGAAGCATTTGATTTCAAAGCAATTTTTGGTGCATTTGCAGGATCAGCTATGATGCAGGGAATCAGAAGAGGTCTGTACTCCAATGAAGCAGGTATTGGATCAGCACCAAATGCTTCTGCATCCGCACAGGTAAGTCATCCAATCAAACAGGGCTTAGTACAGATGTTATCCGTATTCATTGATACCCTGCTTTTATGCACAGCAACAGCCATGATGTGTTTGTCATCAGGAATCGCCCCTGCGCAAGAATTACAGGGGGCACCATGGGTACAGGCAGCACTGCATGAATCCTTAGGAAACTTCGGACCACTCTTTATCACAGTAGCGATGGTATTGTTTGCATTTACAACACTTCTTGGGAATTGTTTTTATTGTGATAACTTGTTAAATTATATCCACAAAGGACAGCCATCAAAGACATTCATGAAAGGATTTCGTATAGTATCTGCACTGGTTGTGTTCATTGGTGCAGGAATGGAAGTTTCTATGCTTTGGAATATTTCAGATGTTTTGATGGGAGTTATGGCACTGATCAATATTCCAGTGATCTTGATTTTGTCAAATACAGCACTGAAAGCATTGGAGGATTATGAAAAGCAGAAGAAAAATGGAGAGAATCCAGTGTTTAAGACTCGGAATATTGGATTGGAATACGAGACGGATTATTGGAGCTAGATTTATATTTTTTACTTTTGATACTGACATTATCATGGTATAATTAAAGAAAGATTCTAAGCAAAACAGACGAAAGTCTGTGACGCAAAGCTAAAGGGCCTGTAAAATGGCAGCCAGTTGTAGAAAATGATAGGCACTGTCTGTTTGGCAGTGCTGTTTTATTTCACAGAGATTTCATAGGGAATTTGTAGGGAATTTTTATGAATTGAGGGAGGATAAAGTTATGAAGTTAAGAAAATTATTGAGCCTGTCTATTGCAGCTATATTACTATGCTTTACAGGCTGCGTGAATAAAAATACATTGAGTAAGCATGAGCCGATCACAATTCTGGCCCCTTATTTAGAATGTGATCGTTTAGTTGATCTGGTACATAAAAAATACCCAGAAATAAATTTGAAAGTTCTTTCTTATTCTGGTGCAAATACAACGACATATTTACAAAATATGTTAGCAGCAGATGATCTGCCGGATATTTGTACACAGACTATTTATGATCCTAATATTGACGATGTGAGTGACAAGATGATCGATCTTGCTGGTTATGATTTTACAGATAATTATGTGGAATCTAGATTGCAGGATATTTCAGATGATGGAGCTATTTATATGCTTCCATCAGCCTATAGTTGTATAGGTATCACATATAATAAGACCTTGTTAGAAAAACATGGATGGAAACTTCCAAAATCTTTTCATGATCTTGAAAAGCTGGCGAAAAAGGCGAAAAAAGCAGGGGTACAGTTGTGTCTGACACAGATTGAATATCCAGGCTATGGCTTTCAATATATGTGTAATATTGCAGATACGGCATTTTTAGGTACATTCCAAGGCAAGCAATGGCAGAAAGATTATCTGACAGGAAAGGCTAATGTGAGTGATACAAAGAAAATGATGGATTGTATGGATTATATTCAGAAATGGAAAGACCTGGGTATGTTTACTGCCAATAAAAAGAATCCACAGAGTGATGACGAGACTATAAAAGAATTTATGAAAGGTAATACATTATTCTTACTGGGAAGTAAAAATGGAATTGGAGAAACAGATGGCACAAAGGATAAGTTTGGGTTAATGCCATATCTTTCTGAAGATGGAAGCCAGAATGTATACATTTTGAACGTGACACGTTTTCATGGACTGAGTAAAAAATTAGAAAAGGATCCGCAAAAACTTAAAGATGCATTAAAAGTTATGAAAGTGATCTCTTCCGTGGAGGGAACAAGTGCATTATATGAAGAAGCAACTTTAAAAGCGAACCTTCTTCCATTTAAAGATTGGAATGCAGATAATACGTATTATGGGGATATTGCTGATGAGATCAATGCCGGGAATACGGCACCGCTTATCTATGTAGGGTGGGAAAATACATTGGTCAATACAGGATACCGTATGCTAGAATACATTCAGGATAAGGCAACGATAAAAGATGTTGTGGATCAATTGGACAAGGATCAGGATCGTGTGGTCAACAATAAGCCAGAAGTTATCACAACTACGACAGAAGTTATCTCTCAGAAGAGTTGTGCAAAACTGATCGGCAGATGTTTTATGGAAGCAACAAAAAGTGATGCAGCACTGATTTCTTTAGGAAAATGGATCAAAGGAAATGGAAAAGAGCAGAATATGGCTGGTGTGAATGGAAAACTTTATGCACAGGATATTACGGAAAGTGATATTTGTTCTATTCTTCCAACAGGATGGTATGATACGATACAAACCGTACAATTATCAGGAAGAGAAATCAAACAATTATGTAAAGATGGTTATGATGCTGCTGGTACGGGCAATACCTATCCATATGTATTAGTGAAGGATAAAAAGCTTGAAGCAGATCAAACTTACAAAGTCGTGATCTGCGGAGCAGGTAAAGAACTTACATTAAATGACAGTGGCATTGTGGGAATGAATGCAGCAAAAGATTTCTTTTCAAAATTTAAAACCCTAAGTGAGGCGGATGTGAAATGAGATTCAGTCAAAACAATATGTTAGAGAAGACAAAGAAATACAAAAAGATCATAGTTGTCTGTATTGTTGCAATCTTATTTATGGTCATTTCATTTATTTTCATATATCAGACATACATTCAAAAGATTATTTATGAAGAACGGTTAAATCAGATGGATGAAGTTACTCATCAGATGTTTTTAAATTTGGAAGATGTAATGGAAACAAAATGGGATTATGTCAAGGTGCAATGTAATATCATAGAAGCTGCTGATATACGGACTACCAAGGATTTGAGTCTGCATATGAAAAGAATAACTGATTTGTATGAATTTGCAGATTCAAAAATAACATTGCTGGCTGTTGATGACAGTGGAAAGTACTATACAGAAGAAGGAAATCAGGGGATGGTAAGGGATACATATCATTTTGAACATAGTCCTAAAAAGATCAACTATGTATCGAATTTTATGACGACAAATGAATCCCGTATGGTTTTTTTAAAGAAATTAGAGCATCCGATCAGGCTTCAAAGTGGACAGACTATCAATTATTATGGATTATATCAGGATATGCATGAACTGAATGAATATTTTGGATGTGATGCCTATGAAAATAATAACAGTGTCTATATTCTTGATGATAATGGTTTTAAACTGTTCAATAGTAATAAGGTGGAACTGATCAAAGGACATAATGTGTTCACGGTATTAAAGAAGATGCAATATCTACATGATTCTTCATTTGACAAAGCAGAAAAAGAATTAAAAGAAAAGGGTGTGAGTTATTCTAATGCCATACTCGATGGGACGGAATACTTTTATGTTTTAAAGAAAATGGATCATGCGGCATGGAACTTGATCTTTCTCGTTCCTGCAAAATATGTAGCGACCAATACGGTAAGGCTTGTGAAGTTGATCATATGGTTTATTATCTTGTTTGTAGTTGTTGCTGCTGGTTGTATGATCAAAGGAATCGTTACAGTTCTTAGAAAAAGCCAGAGCGAAGCAATTGAAATCGAAAGAGAAAATAATACAAGACTGGAAACAATAAATACAGAACTCACGCAAGCTAAACGGGCGGCTGAGCAGGCTTTTGAAGTCGCTAACAATGCAAGTCAGTCCAAAAGTGATTTCCTGGCTAGTATGTCTCATGATATCCGTACACCGATGAATGCGATCATGGGTATTACATCCTTGATCAGACATGATGCAGGGAATAAGGATAAGGTGATCGAGTATGTTGATAAAATAGATGTTTCTGCACAGCATCTTCTGGGAATCATTAATGACGTTTTGGATATGAGCAAGATTGAAGCAGGAAAAACTGTTTTCAGTTATTCTGATTTTTCTATTCTGGAGTTTATGCAGGAGATTCAAACGATGTTCTGTCCACAGACAGAGGAAAAGCATCAGTCTTTGGTGATTCATCATGAGAACATCGTGCATGAATGGGTCAATAGCGATTATGTTCATTTGATGCAGATTTTCAGCAATCTGCTTTCAAATGCAGTAAAGTATACACAGAAGGGTGGAAAGATCCAGTTTCTTGTAGAAGAATGTGAAACGAAATCCAGTGCGTATGCAAAGTATCATTTTGCAGTTATTGATAATGGTGTAGGTATGTCTGAGGATTTCAAAGACAAGATCTTTGATACTTTTACCCGTGAGGAAAGTTCCTTGACAAATAAGATACAGGGAACAGGGCTTGGAATGGCGATCACCAAGAATCTGATTGAAGCAATGGGAGGAACCATTGATGTCGATAGTGAACTGGGACTGGGAAGTTGTTTTGAGGTCTTTATGGATCTTAAAATTGCAGAAGAGTCTGTTTCGTCAGCATTGCAGGTAGAAGAAAGTGAGACATATGATGATATTATGAAAGGAATGAGGTTCTTGTGTGCAGAGGATAATGAGCTGAATGCGGAGATCTTGACGGAACTGTTAAAGATCAAGGGAGCTGAGTGTACTGTCTGTGAAAACGGTGAAAGGATTCTCGAGACATTTGAGCGATCTGCTCCTGGAGATTATGATATGATCCTGATGGATGTGCAGATGCCAGTTATGAATGGCTATGAGGCAACAAAGGCGATCCGCAAGAGTTCACATGAACAGGCAAAGACGATCCCGATCATTGCAATGACCGCTAATGCATTTTCAGATGACATTCATCATTCCCTGACCGTCGGTATGAATGCGCATATTTCCAAACCAGTTGAGATGAAGGTATTGGAAAAAACAATAAGTAGCATAAAATTCGGGGGGGGGGTGAAGCGCAGATTACTGAACAATAAGGATGAGATATAAAAATGAGGTTATAAGATGAAAAAAAGAAAAATTTTTACTGTTGTATTGATATTTTCTATATTAATGGCAACTTTGGCAGGATGTGATAAGGCAGATAAAGTGTCTGACACAACAAAAAAACCTGTTATAAAAATTGGAAGTGACAATTATCCGCCTTATAATTTCCTGAATGAGGATGGTATCCCGACAGGTATAGATGTTGAACTGGCAACGGAAGCATTTAGAAGGATGGGGTATAAGACGGAGATTGTTCAGATCAATTGGGAAAAGAAAAAAGAGCTGGTAGAAAGTGGAAAAATTGATTGTATCATGGGATGTTTTTCAATGGAAGGACGACTTAACGATTATCGTTGGGCCGGACCATACATAGCAAGCCGTCAGGTGGTTACTGTAAATGAGAACAGTGACATTCATAAACTGAGTGATCTGAAAGGAAAGAATCTTGCAGTCCAGTCTACAACCAAACCGGAAGGTATCTTTCTGAAGCGGACAGATAAGAGAATTCCAAAACTTGGCAATCTGATCAGTCTTGGACACAGGGAATTGATCTATACATTTCTGGCAAAAGGGTATGTGGATGCTGTGGCTGTGCATGAGGAATCCATCATCCAGTATATGAAAGATTATGATACAAGCTTCCGCATTCTGAAGGAACCATTGATGGTCGTCGGGATAGGAGCTGCTTTTGCAAAGAATGATGACAGAGGGATCTGCGAGCAGATGAACCAGAAGCTGGAAGAAATGCACAAGGATGGTACCTCCCTGAAGATTATAAAAAAATATATGGATGATCCAGAGAAATATTTGGAGGTGGATGATCTTGGATATTAATGGAAGAGAAAAAGCAAAACGATTCTGGATAGTTGCTAGTTTGCTTGGCATCTGTATGTTTGTCATTGCAATTTTTTGTTTTTTTCATACGGAAAAAAACGAAGCTGAGAAAAGAATGGTGGAGATTGTAAACTATGTCAAAGTACAGTGCTCAACCTATACTCATTATAATGAATCTTCAGAATCAAAAAGTCTCCTTCGTGCGATCGAAAGTGCCAGACAGATGAGTACAAATATTGATATGGAAGTAAAGAATAGAAAGCAGTTAGACCGAAAGTTTCTGAAAGAGAATCTGCAGTCACTCTGGGTGGATGGTATTCTTGTATTGGATGAAGAAGGGAAGAAAGTCTGTGAATACAGTATGGATGAAGGTTTGATGGATGAGATGATTGATTATCTGCAAAAAGATATCATTATGGATTACACAGGATATAAAGAAAGATCTTATTCAGAACGGATTGTCAGAGGAGATGGATCACGTATCGATATCGCAGCCTGCGCCAGAAAAGATGCCCCAGGGATCGTTGCAGTTTACTATTACACATCTCCGAGATTTATCAGAAATTATACTTTAACGATCCAGAGTCTTTTAAAGGGGTACAATACTGAGAAAGACGGGACGATCATCGTTGCAGACAAAGGGAAGATTATTGCCAGTAACGATGAGAAATTATTGGCACAGGATGTCGCAGACAATGAGATTATTCAGAAAATGAAGAAGCATACAGATAGTCGGCATATCTTTCATCTGAAGAATAAAGGAACTGGATGCTATGGTATCATGCTGAAACAAAGGGATTATTATATCTACATGTATTTACCAGATAAAGAGGTATTCAGTAATCTGCCACTCAGTGTAACAGGTGTTGTATTCCTTTATCTTATCATTCTTAGTTTTTCATGGTCCTGGATATATATAACCAATCTGGCACATCAGAAACAGGAACAGGAAAAAGATGAGAAATATAAAGCAGAACTTCTGAAATCGGCAAAAAAAGCAGAGGCAGCGAACGAGGCGAAAACTGAGTTTCTCCAGAGGATGAGTCATGATATCCGGACACCGATCAATGGAATATGCGGTATGATCGATGTGGCGGAGCATTATGCAGATGATATGGAAAAACAGACAGAATGCAGGGCAAAGATCAAAGAAACATCTCATCTGTTACTGGAATTGATCAATGAAGTTTTGGATATGAGTAAGCTGGAATCGGACGAAGTAGTTCTGGAAGAAATTCCATTTAATCTAAGCAATATTTCCAAGGAAATCTTTGTTGTGATCGAACAGATAGCTGCAGAAGAAAATATTCGGATCGTGTGGGAGAAAGAGGAAATCACACACTGGAATCTGATCGGGAGTCCAGGATATGTAAAAAGGATCATGATGAATATTTTGTCAAATGCGGTAAAATATAATAAAGAAAACGGATATATCTACATCAGCTACCAGGAATTTACATCGGAGCAGGAGGGAAGAGTGACGATTGAATTTATCTGCCGAGATACAGGAATTGGTATGACAAAGGATTTCCAGAAACGCCTTTTTGAACCGTTTGCACAGGAGCATACTGGAAGCCGTACAAAATTTTCCGGAACAGGGCTTGGAATGCCGATCACGAAAAAACTGATCGAAAAAATGGGAGGAACGATCACGTTTGAAAGTAAGAAGGGAGAAGGCACAACCTTTGTGATCAGGATTCCATTTAAAATAGATCAGGATGCTGATCAACGTGAAGAACAGGAAGCTATATCAGAAAAATCTATAAAAGATCTGAAGATCCTTCTGGTGGAAGATAATGAGCTGAATATGGAAATCGCAGAATTTGTGATTCAGAATGAAGGTGCATCTGTGACGAAGGCATGGAATGGCCAAGAAGCTGTTGAGATATTCAAAAAAAGCAGACCAGATGAATTTGATGTCATTCTGATGGATATCATGATGCCGATCAAGAATGGTTATGAAGCAGCAAAGATGATCCGTGCACTGGACAGAGATGATGCAAAAACGGTTCCGATCATAGCAATGACGGCAAATGCGTTCACCGAGGATAGATTAAAGTCAAAAGAATCGGGAATGAATGAACATATCGCGAAACCTATAGATGCAAAATTATTAGTAAAAGTGATCAGTGAATTCGTGGAAAATAAAGAGGAGGATTCATAATGAAAAAGAGAAAATGGAATAGAGTTCTTTCTATATTTTTGGTGATGGTGACAGTCATATCACTTATGTCAGGATGTGATAGGAAGAGCGCGAAAAATGAAGAGAAAGATACGATCACTGTATATTTATGGAGCACAAATCTATATGAAAAATATGCCCCATACATTCAGAAACAGCTTCCAGATATTAATATTGAATTTGTAGTGGGCAACAATGATCTGGATTTCTATCGGTTTCTTAAGGAAAATGGCGGATTGCCGGATATCATAACTTGCTGTCGTTTTTCACTACATGATGCAAATCCTCTGAAAGACAGCCTGATGGATCTTTCCACAACCAATGAAGCAGGTGCTGTCTATAATACATACCTCAACAATTTTATGAATCAGGATGGCAGTGTAAACTGGCTTCCAGTGTGTGCGGATGCACATGGGTTTGTAGTTAACAAAGACCTTTTTAAAAAGTATCATATTCCTCTGCCAACAGATTACAAAAGTTTTGTTTCTGCCTGTCAGGCATTCAAAAAAGTGGGGATCCGTGGATTCACGGCAGATTATTTTTATGATTATACTTGCATGGAAACACTGCAGGGACTATCTGCATCAGAGCTGTCTACAGCGGCTGGACGTAAATGGCGTACTGTCTATAGTGACCCTGATAATACAAAGAGAGAGGGTTTGGACAGTAAAGTCTGGCCGGAGGCTTTTGAACGTATGGAGCAATTCATTCAGGATACAGGGTTGAACAAAGATGATCTGAATATGGATTATGATAATGTGATGGAGATGTATAAAAGTGGTAAGCTTGCTATGTACTTTGGCAGTTCTTCTGGTGTAAAAATATTTCAGGATCAGGGCATTGATACAACATTTCTTCCATTCTTTCAACAAAACGGCGAAAAATGGCTGATGACGACACCATATTTTCAGGTGGCGCTGAACCGTAACCTGACAAAGGATGAAACACGCCGGCAGAAAGCAATGAAAGTGTTGAATGTAATGCTGTCAGAGGATGCACAGAATCGGATCGTTTATGATGGTCAGGATATATTAAGCTATAGTCAGGATGTAGATACACATCTCACAGAATATCTCAAAGATGTCAGACCTGTGATCGAAGAAAATCATATGTATATTCGAATCGCATCCAATGACTTTTTCAACGTATCCCAAGATGTAGTCTCTAAGATGATTTCAGGAAAATACGATGCCAAACAGGCTTACCAGTCATTTAATACAAAGCTTCTGAAGAAGAAATCTGATTCTGAGAAGATCGTGCTCGATTCAAAGAAAGCTTATTCCAATCATTTTCATACCAGCGGGGGGAATGAAGCGTATTCTGTTATGGCACATACTTTGCGTGGCGTCTACGGTACGGATGTGCTGATCGCAACAGGAAACAGCTTTACAGGAAGTGTACGGAAGGCAGGATATACGGAAAAAATGGCTGGCAATATGATCATGCCAAATGATCTTTCAGCTTACAAACGGAAGATGAGTGGGGCTGAGCTGAAAAAGACAGTCAGAAATTTTGTAGAAGGCTATCAGGGAGGTTTCAATCCATTTAACCGTGGCTCTCTGCCTGTGGTCAGTGGTATTTCTGTAGAGATCAAGGAAACGGA
>OLRD01001730.1_pt1 | contig 11547 bp, 8 predicted proteins | sample 1672051 | NCBI WGS metagenome assembly OLRD01 (sample SAMEA3136640, study PRJEB25190) | human gut metagenome | biome: human gut; feature: human-associated habitat; material: faeces | place: Austria | collected 2013 | reverse complement strand
CTCTGACTGCCTGCACCTTTGAGGCGCTGCAAACTCGCTGCGATGTCCGCTGCCCTGGAGAATTTGAGAAATTGTATGTGGCAGAGTTGGCCGAGTGAAAAAACACTTCACGTCGGCATCTAACACAAATGCTTTTATGAAAAGAACGAAGATACCTGCTTTCTATCAAAGGAAGCAGGTGCTTTTCTGCTTAAAGAAAGCAATCGGCTGTGTCAGTAGTTCTAAAAAGCTTTAGCTATGCCCCCAATAATTATCCGAGCGGAGCGAGGGGCGTGCATGGAAAGTAAGTAATCAGATGCAGTTTTGAAAGATGAATAATTAAGGCATACTAGAAGCAAAGTATGCAATGGAAAGAACATATAATGCTCAGCCGGTAATGAATTCCGGGGGAACTGGTACAAACCATAGGCATGGTAGGCGGTTATGCTTATACCTCACTTGCGAGTATCCTTGGGAATTGTATACGTCCTTACTGGATGTCCGCTGATTTTCTCAATCGGTCATACACAATGCCGATTAAAAGATCTCGAACTGTATCGCCAAATTTTGCGTCGTCCAGAACTCTTTCACAAAATTGTTGGTTTTGCGCCATACGTCCAATTACAACATCCATAAAAGCATCGTTGAACGGGAAACGGAAATGCTCCTGAGAATTGTTACGAGCTTGGATACGCAACTCTTCGTTAGCATCCATATCAGAAACAATTTGTTCCAGCACCTTATCAATGTTGGTAAACTCGGTGCCGAATTTCTCATTGATTTTGTCGATCAGCTCAGACAGCGGTGCCGTTTCTTCTTCCGCCTTTGGCTTTCCAGGATGAATTTTGTTCGGCAAAGGCTCGCTCTGTTCCAAAGCTATAGAACCTTCGAAAATTTTCCGAACTCGGTAATACTGCAATGCGACTTCATCATCCAAGAACACCTGTCCACCACCCTCACGTTTCGGCAGCTTTTTTTGCAAAAACTTGGCATAGGCGTGGAATTTATGGAGGTCTGCATCATCCAGATGGATAATATTTGTCAGGAACGTATAGGCACGGACAAACTTAGTCAGGGTAGATTTGAATTCTTCCTGCTCATTTTCTTCCAATGCTTTGTACCGATCCGCAGCGGGGTCGAGGAAGCTATTGAGGACTCCAAAGTCCATATTGCCCTGTTTTTTGCTAGGCTTGAAAAATACCTTTGCAAAAGATTCAATCTCACTTGCCCAGTAGACGCGGAATTCATCCAGCTTAAATTTTAGTTCATATACAATGTTTGCGTCAGTAGTTTCTTCGATAGTAGTTTCCTCGTAATACGGGGCAAATGCCGCTCGGATATCTTCTGCTGAATTTACGAAATCCAGCACGAAAGTATCTTCTTTACCAAAGCAGGTTCGATTCAGGCGAGAAAGGGTCTGTACAGCCTTTACGCCGCTGAGCTTCTTATCTACAAACATGGTATGCAGCAGCGGCTCATCAAATCCGGTCTGGTATTTTTCTGCTACCAACAGCACCTGATATTCACCGCCGCGGAACTTCTCTGGCAGCTCGCTTTCCTTAATTCCATTCAGGCTGACTTCGGTGTATTCCTCACCGCCGTCACGCACAGTGCCGGAGAAAGCAATCAGGATTCCGAGCTCATTCTCATAACCCATCTTCTTGATATACCGCTGGAACTCCTGATAGTAGCGAACAGCGTGCAAACGGGAACCAGTGACAACCATGGCCTTAGCCTTGCCGCCAATCTTATTCTTGGTGACGGTGCGGAAATGCTCTACAATGATCTGCGTTTTCTGCGCCAAATTATGCGGATGCAAGCTCAGGAATTTACCCAGAGCCTTGTTCGCCTTACTCTTTTCATAGCGAGGATCATCCGCAATCTTCTTGCCGATCTTGAAGTAGGTATCATAGGTCACATAGTTTTTCAAGACATCCAGGATAAAACCTTCCTGAATTGCCTGCTTCATAGAGTAGATGTGGAACGCACGAGGAATTCCGTTTGCATCAGGCGTACCAAACATTTCGAGAGTCTTTGCCTTGGGTGTTGCGGTAAATGCAAAGAAGGATAAATTTGCCAACCGCCCGTGAGTAGCCATTTCTTTGGCGATTTCATCCTCGCTATCAGACTGCTTATGTTCCTCTTTGGCTTCTTCGTCGGCAACCTTCTGTAGCTGTTCTTCCTCGGTCAGTCCTTCTGTATCGCCCAGAATTGCTTTCATCTTTTTGCTGGCTTCTCCGGTCTGTGAAGAATGAGCCTCATCAACGATGATGGCAAACCGTTTCCCACTCAGATCGTCCACTTTTTCAAGAATAAAGGGGAACTTCTGCAACGTTGTGATGATAATCTTCTTGCCTGTGTTTAGAGCGTCCGCCAGTTGGGCAGCATTGTTGTCAATCTTAACAACAACACCTTCCACGTGTTCAAACTGATAGATTGTGTCCTGCAGCTGCTTGTCCAGCACCAGACGGTCAGTAATCACGATAATGCTGTTGAATATAACTTTATCATTTTTGTCGTGCAGATTGGACAGGTGGTGTGCCAGCCAGGAGATGGAATTGGATTTACCGCTACCTGCGCTGTGCTGAATCAAGTAGTTACGTCCGGTGCCATGCTCGTATACATCGGCAACCAATTTGCGAACAACATCCAACTGATGATAGCGTGGGAAAATCATTGCGGACTTTTTGGGATTCTTTTTGTCCTCCTGAAGATGGATAAATCGCTGAATGATATCCAGCAAGCTGTCTTTCTGCAACACTTCGTCCCACAAATAGGAAGTGCGGTATGTTCCACTGCCGACAGGATTTCCCTTGCCACCATTATTGCCTTTGTTGAATGGCAGAAAGTATGTATTGATACCGTCCAGCTTGGTGGTCATCCATACTTCGTCGGTATCTACAGCAAAGTGAACCAGGCACCGGGATTTGAAAGAAAGTAGCAGCTCCCGAGGATCACGATCTTTCATGTACTGATGCTTTGCATTTTCGACGGTCTGACCGGTCGCCGGATTTTTCAATTCCAAAGTTGCCACTGGCAAGCCGTTGATAAATAATACGACATCAATAGAGTTTTCGTTTTTCAGACTGTAATGTACCTGCCGGGTAATGGAGAGAATATTTTTCTCATAAAGTGCCTGACTGGTCTGATTCATACCGCTGGCAGGTTTAAAGAAACACATGGAGAGCTTCGCCGGAGCATCCACGATGCCGTGGCGAAAAACGTACAGCATACCATGGGTATCCAAATCCCGGTACAGCTTTTTTAGAAAGCCGGTTTCTACGTCATCGCCATGCTTCTTGCATAGTTTGGCCCATTCCGCCGGCTGGCTCTCTTGGAGAAAACGGAACAGCAGCTTCGTATCAATGGCAAACTCCCGATTATAGTCACGAGGATTGCCCTTGATGTATCCGCCGTGGTCAAGCAGGCTGTACTCGATTTCTCGCTCGAATGTAATTTCCTTGGTTTCGATTGCCATTACTGACCACCCCCCTTATTTTTTGTTCTTAATGTTTTCTCCAACCTTTTTAATTTCGCCGGTCATTTTTTCTTGCTGTTTTTCGATTGCTTCAAGTGTCTTGCCTATCTTTTCAAAATAGCGAGAATCTGACTCATTAAGCTTGATAGCATTTTTCTGAATTGTAATATCCACATCAAACTCGGACGAAGTTTTCCCCATTGTTAGAACGACGGGAATTGTCGTTGTATCTCCAGTCACTTTTATTCTTTCAGCAAATGCAATTTTTTGATCTGATGCGTGGATGAAATAGGCAACTGGAATCAAATAATCCTCACCAGGCTTCAGAAAAGGAATCGTGCCAAAATCTACACTTTGAATTTTCACACCGATATTCTGCGCTACAGCATTACCGTAGTTATACACTTCGACATATAGGTTGCTATTACCGCTTGCAGCAGGTTTTTCAATGCTTTTGCAAAAAAGTTTTGTAGACTGTTTGGTTTGAAAAAAGTATGTTTTTGCTGTAAAAATCACAAGACCAATAGTCAAAGCAATGAAAGCAACATAATAAATGAGTTCCCACTGCTCGGTACAAAGCCACAAAAAGTAATAATTACTCATCCTACTGCCACCTTTCCAGTTACCACCTCGGAGATAATGCTTTGACGGTATTCCTTTAGCTTTTCAATCTGCTCGGTAACATCAGCAATGATGCTGTCAATTCGTGCGGTTTTCTTATTCAAATAGTCAGCAATCTCTTTCTGCTCATCCATTGGAATCACGGGGAGAGGAACCTGCACAAAGTTCGAAAATCTCAAATCTTGACCATCACGGATAAAGTTTGCCGTGCGCTGCAATGCCTGAATATATCGTGGAGACTTGAACAGCCACTTGAAATACTCCGGTTCCACACCCGCCTTAGGCTTCAGAACGATGTAATGCCATGTGATGCATCCTGGAATATAGCTGATCTCCAGCCCGCCTTGAAAGCTACGCAAACTGATTATGAAATCGTTGGGCTCAACGTGCTTCCAGTTTTCAAGCCCTTTATCGGCCAAAACAATTTTGTAGTTCTGCCGCTCCATATAATCATCTTGGGAGATAATGCCGTACTTTTGGCTGGCGGTCAGTTGGGCATCCGTTTCATGGCGGATTTCTTTGCTCTGTGCAAACAATGCTTTCGCAGGCACAACTCTCCAATGAGAGGGGATATATCCAAGCCATTCAACACCACTGTCTTTCATTTTGGCAGTAGAGTCAATTCCTTTGGTTACCGCAGAACATATTATTGATATGCGCTGCTCTTCCAAAAGTTCTATGACGTTTGCTTTTTTGTTAATTACGTCATTGATAGCAACAATCTTTTTATTCAATATTTGAACTATTGCATTCTGATCTTTAAGTGTTGGTATGGGCAAGCGAAAGTTCGCTAAGTCATTGGAGGATAGCTCCATGAATGTTGTTCCCCTGCCAAGCATATTTAGAGGGCCGTTCATTACTGAAAAATAGTAGTATATATACTCTTCGTTGATCTCCGCAATCTTAACCAAAGATTTACATCCTTGGCTTGTGCAAAGTTCTTTCTCCGCAATCCCGATGCTGCCTATAGGAGCACGATTCGACACAATAATACTTCCTGCAGGGACTTTTGATGTGCCACATGAATCAAGGCCTTCTTGAGTTATAGCTTTCCTGGATGAACAAATATATTTGTCCTCTGTTTTGTAATCCGCAGGAGTTATCCACGTGATATCCCCACCCCAGTATGTACTTTCACTACTTTTTGGAGTAGAACCATTCACTACGGTAAAGAAATGTTTTACTTTCCGTATTTCCCAGCTTTCTGGTAACCCGACTAACCACGGAGCTTGCCTCTCAATACTATACTCTTTCATTCCGCTAATACCTCCGCCAAGCTCGCCTGAATACGAGCCTCCAAAGCCTTAATATCCTCCATTATCACAGAACTGTCACGCAGCGGAGTGAATTTGTAGAAATAGCGGGTAAAGGGAATTTCATAGCCAATCTTAGTCTTGCTCTCGTCGATCCAGGCATTGGGAACGAACGGCAGCACCTCGCGGCGGAAATATTCGTGGACATCTTCCTTTAACGGCACTATCTCGTAGTCGCGAAGGGAAACGTCCGCTTTTTTGCTGCCCTTACGGTCGGTGACTGGTGTGCCGTCCTCATTCAGCAGAGGACTCTCCACAACGATTTTCCGATAGCCAAAATCATCATTGTCCAAATCCATGTAATTTTCGTCCGGTTCATAGGTGCTGTACAGACGAACAATTTCTGCTCGGTTTTCCGAGCTGACCATATTTCGCTTATTACCCAGTCCTTTACGCATCTTCTCATAGAAACCAGCACCGTTGATCAGACGTACCTTGCCCTTTCTGCGATTCTCTTTTCGGTTGGTTAGAATCCAAATGTATGTGGTAATTCCAGTGTTATAGAACAACTGGTCCGGCAGGCCAATAATGGCCTCCAGCAGATCGTTTTCGATGATCCATCGACGGATCTCGCTTTCACCACTGCCAGCATCGCCGGAAAACATGGGAGACCCATTAAAGACGATCCCGATGCGGCTGCCGCCATTCTCCGGAGCATTCATTTTGGAGATCAGATGCTGTAGGAACAAGAAAGAACCATCAGAAATACGGGGCAAACCAGCGCCAAAACGACCACTATAGCCTTTGTTTTTAGCTTCGTCCTTGATAAATTTTTCAACTTTCTTCCAATCCACGCCAAAGGGTGGATTGCTCAGCATATAGTCGAAGGTCTGTCCCTGAAAACCATCTTCATTAAAGCTGTTGCCCAGAACAATTCGGCTATTGGTGTTTCCCTTAAGGATCATGTCAGAGCAACAGGTGGCATATGTTTCGGGATTCAATTCTTGACCAAAGGGGATCACTCTGGTAGTGGCGTTCAATGCCTGCATCTTATTCTGAGCCACAGAGAGCATACCGCCCGTACCGCAGGCAGGATCAAGAATGGTGATAACCTTGCCATCGGTGGTGGAAATTTCGTCCATATCAGGATCAAGCAGTACTTCCACCATCAGCTCAATAACCTCACGGGGTGTAAAGTGCTCACCGGCGGTCTCGTTCGATTGTTCAGAGAATCGGCGGATCAGTTCTTCAAACATATAGCCCATTTCCAGGTTATCAATCTGGGTATCGCTCATATCGATCTCGGAAAACCGCTGTACGACCAAGTACAGCAGGTTTGCACGGGAGAGCTTGTCAATTACACCGAAGATTTCAAAGTTATCCATAATCTCACGGACATCCTCGGAGAAACCATTTATGTAATCACGCAGGTTCGCTTCGATGGCATTACTATCATCCATCAGCTTTTCAAAATCAAACTGGCTGATATTGTAGTAGTCGTGACCGGTCATACGCTTAAAAATAGGTCGTTTATTGCTGACAGTCAGCGTTTTATTTGCTTCCAGAATTCTTGCTTTGGAAGGGGCCAGCACGCAGTCAAAACGGCGCAGGACAGTAAATGGCAGAATTACCTTGCCGTATTCGCTTTGCTTAAAATCACCACGGAGCAGGTCTGCGATACTCCATATGAAATTTGCTTGTTCGTTAATGTTCATCAGATGTCTGCTCCTTCTTCTCTGAGCCGTAAATATCGCTCGTATGAGATAACAACGTTTTGCGGCTTGTTTTGTTTGTTAACGATCAGAACCTTATCCCGGTCTTTCACTTCCCTGAAAATACGTGATGCCTGACCTTTCTGAAAGCTTGTAATCGCTTCATAATCGGGATTCACATTGGGAGTTGCCTTCTTTTTTGCCACAAAACCACCTCTTTTCGACGAAATCTGTCATCGATATTGTAGCACAAAGTCATTACTTTTAGCAAGTTAAAAATACAAATAAAAGTAATGACTTTTTGCCAATTTACAGAGCAAACGGTCATTCCATTAATTGGAAAAACGCAAAGCCATCAGTGCTGGCACCGCGCGGTGCCAGCACTGATGGCTTAAATTTATTGGACTGACCCATGGAAGAACAACGCCGCCAGCTAAGATCGAACTTAGCTGGCGGCGTTACATTATTTATCCCTCTCGAATACCTACGGTCATCGCTCCCGTTTTCGTCATTATGTACTACTTCCACCCATTCCGTTTGGCTAAATCGTCCATTGCAAAGCAGAATCTTTCCCACCGTGCCAATGTTATCTGTGACGGGTCGCCCTCGCGGATGCGGAGGGTGCGGCGGATCTCCTTGGGGATGACGACCCGGCCGAGGTCGTCGATCCGGCGGACGATGCCTGTAGCTTTCATAGTTGGCTCCTCCAATGCTGTTGTATTTTTGTTGCAAAGCTATTGTTTGCATGCAAAGGAGAAATATACAGCCCGCCGCCAGCACAGCAGACTCCTGCCGCGTTTGGATGAAATTTGATGAAAAAACAGCTTCAGGCGGTACAGAATCGAAAAGAATAAGGCCGTCGGCGATGCCGGCGGCCTTGTCCTGTTCATTATATATTTGTTACATGACCCGTTCTACGGCGTGGTAGAGGCTGCGGATGGCGAGTTCGTAGTCGGTTTCCTTGACGGCGATGATGATGTTCAGCTCGCAGGAGCCCTGGTCGATCATGCGGATGTTGATGTTCGCGTCGGCGATCACGCGGAAGATGCGCGCGGCGGTGCCTTTGGCGTAGATCATGCCCTGGCCGACGACGGCGATGAGGGCGAGCCCGTCTTCGACGCTGACGTGGTCGGGCTGCAGCTCGTCCTGGATCCGGCGGAGGATCTCCTCGCGCGCCGGGGCCAGCGCCTCGGTCGAGACGATGATGGAGACCGTATCGATGCCCGACGGGCAGTGCTCGAACGAGATGCCGTGGTCAGCGAAAATCTGCAGCAGATGGGCCACGAAGCCGATCTCGCCGTTCATCATGGATTTTTCCACGTACACGCTGCTGAAGCCCTTGTGCCCGGCGATGCCGGTGACCTTGCGCTTGTGCGCGTTGGCCGGGAGCGTCGGGACGATGAAGGTGCCGGGATCCTGCGGGCGGTTGGTGTTGCGGATGTTGATGGGGATATTCGCGCGGCGGACGGGGAAGACCGCGTCCTCGTGCAGGACCGACGCGCCCATATAGGAAAGCTCGCGCAGCTCGCGGTAGGTGATATAGTCGACGACGTGCGGATGCTCGATGATGCGCGGGTCGGCCGCCAGCACGCCGGACACGTCCGTCCAGTTCTCATACAGCTCTGCGCCCACCGCGCGGGCCACGATCGAGCCCGTCACGTCGGAGCCGCCGCGGGAGAAGGTATGGATGGTGCCGTCGGGCATTGCGCCGTAGAAGCCGGGGATGACGGCGCGGTCGATGCTGACGAGGGCGTGGCCGATGGCTGTGTTCGTGGCCTCGGCGTCAAAGGAGCCGTCTGCGCGGAACAGGACCATCTGCGCCGCGTCGACAAAGGCAAAGCCGAGATAGGCGGCCAGAAGCTTGGAGTTCAGATATTCGCCGCGGCTGGCCATATAGTCGCGCTGCGGTGAAGTGCGCAGGTGTGCTTCGATGGCGGCAAAGTCCGGCGCGAGATCGACCTGCAGCTGCAGCTCGGAGATGATATCGGCAAAGCGCTGCCGGATCTCATCGAGCACGGGGGCAAAATCCTGCCCGGCGCAGGCGGCGTCATAGCAGCGGTAGAGCAGGTCCGTGACCTTCGTATCGCCGGAAAAGCGCTTGCCGGGCGCGGAGGCGACGACGTAGCGGCGGCCGGGATTTTCACGGATGATGGCCGCGACCTTTTCAAACTGACCGGCGGTCGCCAGCGAGCTGCCGCCGAATTTCACAACGATGGGGTTCATAAGGGGCTCCTTTCTGCAAATACCCTGCAGAGGGATGGGATTTTAACGCTATTTTCGCACAAAGGGCCCGTTCCGTCAACTGCAAACTTTTTCAGAATCTCCGATTTGGACAAAATTTATGCGCGCGGCAGAAAAACAGATGTCTTTTTGGTGAGAACGAACAAAACCGCCGGAGGCTGTGCCTCCGGCGGCTGCCATTGAAAAGTCAGCCGATCAGGCTGCAGACGAGATCGGTATATTCGCCGGCGTTTTCGACCGGCAGATCGGCCATCAGCAGCGCCTGCGTGTAGAGGATCTTCACAAGATCCTCGGCCTTCTTCTCATCCTGCGCGACGGCGATCTGCAGCTTGGCGAAGATCGGGTGGTCGGCGTTGAATTCGAGGATACGGTCAGCCTTCATGCCCGAGTTCGGGTCCACGCGCTTGAAATACTTCTCCATCTCAAACGTCATACCCTCCGCCGGGACGACGCTCACGGGGTGACTGCCCAGATTGTCGCTCAGCCGCACGTCCTCGACCTTGTCGCCGAGCGTCTTTTTGACGAAGTCCAGCGTCTGCTTCGACTTTTCGCTCTTTTCCTCGGCGGCCTTCTTTTCCTCCTCGGTCTCGAGACCGAGATCGCCCGCCGTGATGGACTTGAGCTCCTTCTCCTGATACTTGCCCAGCGTCTGCGGCACGAAGCCGTCGACCTCGTCGGTCATGAACAGCACGTCATAGCCCTTCTGCTCCAGCTTTTCCATCTGCGGCAGCTGGCCGAGGCGCTCGCGGCTCTCGCCGTTGGCATAGTAGATATACTTCTGATCCTCCGGCATGGCGGCGGCGTATTCCTTGAGGGAGATGAGCTTGCCTTCCTTGCTCGACCAGTAGAGCAGCAGATCCTGCAGCGCCTCTTTTTTCGCGCCGTAGTCGGCCAGCACGCCGTATTTGATCTGCGGGCCGAAGGCGGCGAAGAACTTCTCATATTTCTCGCGGTCGTTGTCCAGCAGCTTCTGCAGCTCAGCCTTGATCTTCTTTTCGAGATTCCCCGCGATGAACTTCAGCTGCCGGTCATGCTGCAGCATTTCCCGGGAGATGTTCAGGCTCAGATCTTGCGAGTCGACCACGCCGCGCACGAAGCGGAAGCAGTCGGGCAGCAGATCGGCGCAGTTTTCCATGATCATCACGCCGGAGGAGTACAGCTGCAGGCCCTTCTTGAAGTCCTTGGTGTAGAAATCATACGGTGCCTTGGCCGGGATATAGAGCAGGGCCTTGTACGTGACCGCGCCCTCGACATTCGCGTGGATGACGGCCAGCGGGTCTTCGAAGTCGAAGAACTTCTCCTTATAGAAATTGTTGTATTCCTCGTCGGTGACGTCCTTCTTGTTCTTGTTCCAGATGGGAACCATGGAGTTGAGCGTCTCGACCTCGGTGTAGGTCTCGTACTCGGGCTTCTCGTCCTTCTCCGTGCCCTCTTTCATGCGGCTCTTTTCGACCTCCATGCGGATGGGGTAGCGGATGTAGTCGGAGTATTTGCGCACGAGCTGCTGCAGCTCCCAGGTCTTGAGGAAGCGGGAATATTTTTCGTCGTCGGTGTCGGCCTTGAGCTGCATGATGACGTCGGTGCCGGCGTTCGCGCGCTCACACGGGGTCATAGTGTAGCCGTCCGCGCCCTCGGATTCCCATTTCCAGGCCTCGTCGGAGCCGTATTTCTTCGAGATGACGGTCACCTTGTCCGCGACCATGAACGCCGAGTAGAAGCCCACGCCGAACTGGCCGATGATGTCGGTGTCGGCGGCCTTGTCCTTGTCGAGCGTCTGCTTGAACTGCAGACTGCCGGAGCGGCAGATCGTGCCGAGGTTGTTTTCCATCTCGTCCTTGTCCATGCCGATGCCGTTGTCGCTGACGGTCAGGGTGCGGGCGGTCTCGTCCGGCTTCAGCTGGATGGCGAAATCGCTGCGGCTGAGGCCGACGTTTTCGTCGGTCAGCGCCAGATACGCCAGCTTGTCGATGGCGTCGGAGGCGTTGGAAATAATTTCACGCAGGAAGATCTCCTGATGCGTATAAATGGAGTTGATCATCAGATCCAGCAGGCGCTTGGATTCTGCCTTAAACTGTTTCTTTGCCATACATGTCACGTCCTTTGCATATTAGCACTCATCGCCTCTGAGTGCTAACTGTATTCTAGCACACTTTCCCCCATTTGCAAGCGCTTTTTGCAAAATTCACAATGTATTCACATGCACGTAAAAAAGGCTCCCCTTCCAGGGGAGCTGGCTCGGCGCAGCCGAGACTGAGAGGTTGCT
>OLRD01001725.1_pt1 | contig 11582 bp, 5 predicted proteins | sample 1672051 | NCBI WGS metagenome assembly OLRD01 (sample SAMEA3136640, study PRJEB25190) | human gut metagenome | biome: human gut; feature: human-associated habitat; material: faeces | place: Austria | collected 2013 | reverse complement strand
TGACCTTCAGATTGCCCGCGTTATACTCCGGCAGGATGAAATCCCGTTCGAGATGGTATTTTCCGTGCGGGACCATCTCGCGGATGACCTGAATGAGTTTATCACGGCGCATGATGAACATGCTCATGCCGACCAGATAGTCCTCCGGCGCACAATAGTCAACAGCCAAATCGACAATCTTACCGTCGTCTCCAAGCTTAACAGCCAGCGGCTGACGTGTCTTGCCGTTGGCGCGGCCTGCTTTGGCGATGACTGTGATATCACAGCCGGAAGCAATATGCTCTTCGAGGACCGCTGCAAAATTGATTGCGCAGAGGACAGTTGTATCGGACAGCACGACATACTCAGCGTCGCAGCGGCCGAGAACCGGCATGGCGGTCTGAAGCGCCTCAAGCTTACCGCGGTATGCCCCGGTATGACCGGTGGCATACGGGGGCAAAAACCGGACGCCCTCGCCCAGTTTGAGATCCCACTCCTCGCAGTTGCCGAGATGATCCATCAGAGACTGATAATTATATTTTGTGACAATGCCGATGTTGCTGATCTTGGAGTTTGCCATATTGGACAGGGCAAAGTCAATCTGACGATAGCGGCTGCCGAACGGGATAGAGGCCGAAGTCCGCTCACGGGTTAACTCACCCATGCTGCTGTCATAGATATTGGAGAAAATAATGCCCATTGCTTCCATGTTCGTATCCCCCTCTCTCTTACTTATACGATCGCGCCGGCATCGATCACGGTGCCCTCGGCGATGGTCTTATCCTTGCCAATCACGCTGATCTTCCGTTCCTCGCCCTCAACGTAATCGCCCACGCGGGCGCCGGCCTTGATATGGCAGCCCTCGGCGATGATGGCGCTGCGGACAACCGCACCGTTTTCGATGGTTACGTCCGGCATGATCACGCTGTCGGTAATTTCCACTCCCTTGCCGACAGTGCAGCCAGTGGAGATAATGGAGTGCGTAATGCAGCCCTCAATGTTGCAGCCCTCAGCGACGAAACTTTCCCGAATCTCGGCAGATTTTGCAATATAGCTTGACGGCATTGCCTGATTTCTGGCATAAATCTTATGACCGGCAGTACCGTAAATGTCAAACGCCGGATGCTTGCCGAGCAGATCCATGTTGGCCTCCCAGAGACTGGAGATCGTGCCGACATCCTTCCAATAGCCCTCAAAACGATAGGCGAAAAGCTTATGGCCCGCGTTCAGAATGGCAGGAATGACATTTTTTCCGAAGTCATTTTCGCTGGTACGGTCGGCCTCGTCCGCCTCTAGGAAAGCTTTCAGGACACTCCACTTGAAGACGTAGATGCCCATGGAGGCTTTATTGCTCTTGGGCTTCTTGGGCTTCTCGTCGAACTCGTAGATAGAGCCGTCCTCGTTGGTATTCAAGATGCCAAACCGAGAGGCCTCTGCCATGGGCACCTCGTACACGGCGATGGTGCAGGCGGCGTTTTTCTCCTTGTGGAAATTGAGCATTTTGGAATAATCCATTTTATAGATGTGGTCGCCAGAGAGAACCACCACGTAGTCGGGATTATACCGCTCGATAAAGGGGATATTCTGATAAATGGCGTTGGCAGTGCCCTTGTACCAGTCGGTCTTTTTCTGCTTCTGGTAGGGGGGCAGCACATGCACGCCTGCATTGTTGCTGTCCAGGTCCCAGGGCTGGCCGTTGCCGATGTAGTCGTTGAGCTCCAGGGGCTGATACTGGGTGAGCACACCCACAGTCTCGATGCCGGAGTTTACGCAGTTGGAAAGCGGGAAATCAATGATGCGGTATTTCCCGCCGAAGGGCACCGCGGGCTTGGCGAGATTTCTCGTCAGAACGCCCAGACGGCTGCCTTGGCCGCCGGCAAGCAGCATGGCCACGACTTCTTGTTTGGGTAACATTTTAGCGTCCTCCTAATCTTCAATGATATTGCAAAAAGCTGCGGCCTTCCCGAAGAGTCTTCGCGAAAGGGGAAAGCAGAGGCTTTTTTAACGGGATACAGTTTAAGGGGTGGGCTCCCCTGCTTTCTTGGCCCGCGAGCGGGCGGCTGGCTTTTTGGCAGCCGGCTTTTTCGCGGCGGTGCGCCGCACCCGCTTGGGGGTCTTCTTCACGCACTCCAGGAAGAACACAGAGCAGCCTGGCAGCGTCAGGGAAACACTCTGGTCACAGCCGTGCATGGGCACATCCTGGGTCTTGATGGCGGTGCCGTTGGTCACGCCGCCGCCGCCGAACTCTTCCGCGTCGGAAGTGAACACCTCTGCCCAGGTGCCCCGAATGGGCACGCCGATGCAGTAGTTCTCCCGCTGGACGGGAACAAAGTTGCACACGGCCACCAGCTCCCGCCCGTCCTTTGCCTTGCGGCGGAAGGCGATGACGCTCTGCTGGTAGTCGTCGTTGGAAATCCATTCAAAGCCCTCCCAGGAGAAGTCGATCTCCCACAGCTCGGGACGGCTGAGATAGAACTGGTTCACCGCCCGGAAGAAGGCCTGGGCCTGCTGGTGCTCGGGGTATTGGAGCAGGCCCCACTCCAGCTCTTTTTCGTAATTCCACTCGTTTTTCTGGGCAAATTCCGTGCCCATAAACTGGAGCTTCTTGCCCGGGTGGGCCATCATATAGCTGACAAAAGCCCGCATCTGGTCGGCTTTCATCTTGTCGTCGCCGGGCATCTTATTGATGAGGGAACCCTTTCCATAGACCACCTCGTCGTGGGAGATGGGCAGGATGAAGTTCTCGGAAAAAGCGTAGAAGAAAGAGAAGGTGAGGGCGTCGTGATTGCCGCTGCGGAATAGGGGGTCCATGGACATATAGCGGAGCATGTCGTTCATCCAGCCCATGTTCCACTTGTAGTTAAAGCCCAGGCCCCCCACATAGGTGGGCTTGCTCACCAGAGGCCAGGAGGTGGACTCCTCTGCGATCATCATGCAGTGGGGCGCCTCGGCAAAGGCGGCCTCGTTCAGCGCCTGCAGGAAAGACACCGCCTCGTAATTTTCCTTGCCGCCGTCCTTGTTGGCCACCCACTCGCCGTCCCGGCGGTTGTAGTCCAGGTACAGCATAGAGGCCACCGCGTCCACCCGCAGGCCGTCGATGTGGTATTCCTTAAGCCAGTACACCGCGCTGGACATCAAGAAGCTCTGCACCTCGGGCTTGCCGTAATCGAAGACCAGGGTGCCCCACTCCTTGTGCTCCCCCTTGCGGGGGTCCTCATACTCGTAGCAGGGGGTCCCGTCGAAGAAGGCCAGGCCCGCCGCGTCCCGGGGGAAATGGGCGGGAACCCAGTCCATAATGACGCCGATGCCCTCCTGGTGGCAGCGGTCCACAAAGCGCATAAAGTCCCGGGGCTGGCCATAGCGGGAGGTGGGGGCAAAATAGCCGATGACCTGATAGCCCCAAGAACCATCGTAAGGGTACTCGGTCAGGGGCATGAACTCAATGTGGGTGAAGCCCATGTCCTTCACATAGGGGATGAGCTCGTCCCCCAGCTTATCGTAGGAAAAGACGCTGCCGTCCTTATATTTCCGCCAAGAGCCCGCATGGACCTCATAGATATTCACCGGCTGCTCATAATGGGGATGCTCCGTCTTGTGCTGGAGCCAGTCATCATCGTGCCAGTCATAGCCGCTCAACTCCACCCAGCGGGAGGCCGTGCCGGGCCGGGTCTCTGAGTGGCGGGCGAAGGGGTCCGCTTTATAGGTATCCTTGCCCTGGGCGGTCTTGATATAGAACTTATACAGCTCAAAGGGCTGGAAGACGAAATCGGTATAGCCCTCCCACACTGCGTCGTCGATCTTTTTCAAGGGATACTTGGCCTTATCCCAATTGCAGAAATTGCCCACCAGGGAGACCTCCCTGGCATGGGGGGCCCACACCCGGGCCACCATACACTCCCGGCCCAGATGGGTGGTCTTGTGCAGGCCCAGATATTCATACGCCCGCCGGTTGGTCCCGTTGCGGAACAAGTAGAGCGGCAGGTTATCCGGCTGATTGGCGCCGTCCTTTTTTGGAAGCTGAGTTTCACGTCCCATTATCTGAACGCTCCTTTTCTCCGGGTAAACGGTTTCTTTGTAGTTATCATAGCATAATCCAGAAAAATTTCAAGAGGTTTTTAGTAATACCTTTTAATTCTTTGTAAAATATTTTGCAATCTTTGTAATTCATAACTAAATGTCACCAGGATTTTCTGTGTAAGACAACATTTCTGCATGTTTGAGCGCCCTTTTTTCCCGTTTTCCCAATCTATATGGGCCTGTCCCCCACCTTATGAAAACCGCGGCAGCAAGCCGGCACGCTCTCCCTGGAAACCCACCGCAGCGCGGAGCTGCCAGCCCCTCCCCTTCCGCCCATCAGCGGCGGACCCCGGGCCCTTTCCCCGCCTTCTTCCGCCCGGCTCAGAACCATTGAAAAAAGGAGGAGGGCCGCCCCATGGTGGGTAGGCCCTCCTCCTTGCTTTTCTTTTTTGCGTTACACCCTCTTCACGCCAAAGGTGACGGTTTCACCGTTGACGTCCTGCTGGGCGGTGTACCCTTCCAAGATGCCGAAATGGCAGGCTTCTCCCAGCACGTCGTGCAGGATGGACTGCTGGTTTTCCCGCAGGACCTGGGCAACCTTCTCGCTGCCCTGGCAGTAGACCTCAATGTGGTCGGTGACATTGAAACCGGCTTCTTTCCGCATGGTTTGCAGCTTGCTGGTGATCTCCCGCACAAAGCCCTCGTCGATGAGCGCCTGGGTCAGGGTGGTGTCCAGCACCACGGTCAGGCCCCGGTCGGAAACGGAAGTGTAGCCCTCCTTCTGGGCAGTCTCGATGAGCAGCTCCTCAGCGGTGAGTTCGATCTCCCCATCGGAGAGGGCCAGCTTCAGCACGCCGGTGGCGTCCAGCTCCTTTTTGGCGGCGGCGCCGTCCAGGTTTTGCAGTGCGGTGCGGGCCTCGTTCAGGCGCTTGCCCAGCTTCTTGCCCAGCAGCTTCAGCTGGGGCTTGAAGGTGTAGTCGGTGAACTGGGACATGTCCGTGAGGAAGACCAGCTCCTTCACGTTCAGCTCTTGCTTGATGATCTCGGTGTACAGCTCCCCAAGGCCCTGGTCCGCGTCGGTGTAAAGGGCCTGGAGGGGCTGGCGGTTCTTCAAGCTGGACAGGTTCCGGGCGGCACGCCCCTGGGTGACAATGCGCAGCACCTCATCCATATCCGCCTCCAGCTGCTTGTCCACCCAGGCCCCCTCATAGGCGGGGTACAGGCACAGGTGAACGCTCTCCGGGGCGGACTTGTCCACGGAGCACACCAGGTTGCGGTAGATCTCCTCGCTCATAAAGGGCACCATGGGGGCTGCCATCTTGGCGGTGTCCACCAGGGCGGTGTACAGAGTCATAAAAGCGGCAGTGCGGTCATCGCTCTCCGCCTGGGCCCAGAACCGGGACCGGCTGCGGCGCACATACCAGTTGCTCATCTCGGCCACAAAGTCCTGCAGGGCCCGGGCGGCCTCCGGCACCTTGTAGGCGGAGAGGTTCTCGTCCACGGCCTTCACGGTGGTGTTCAGCCGGGAGAGCAGCCACTTGTCCATCACGGTGAGCTGGCAGTCCTCCAGCTTGCGCTGGGTGGGGTCGAAGCCCACGATATTGGCGTACATCACAAAGAAGGCGTAGGTGTTCCACAGGGTGGAGAAGAACTTCTTCTGCCCCTCGATGACGGCCTTTTCGTGGAAGCGGCTGGGCAGCCAGGGGGCGGAGTTGGTGTAGAAATACCAGCGCAGGGGGTCCGCGCCGAACTTTTTCAGGGCCTCCATGGGGTCCACGGCGTTGCCCTTGGACTTGGACATCTTCTGGCCGTTCTCGTCCTGCACCAGGCCCTGGACCAGCACGTTCTTAAAGGGGGCCTTGTCAAACAGCAGGGTGGAGATGGCCAGCAGGCTGTAGAACCAGCCGCGGGTCTGGTCCACGGCCTCGGAGATGAAGTCCGCGGGGAACTGGCTCTCAAAGAGCTCTTTGTTCTCGAAGGGGTAGTGGTGCTGGGCAAAGGGCATGGAGCCGGAGTCGAACCAGCAGTCAATGACCTCGGGCACACGGTGCATCTCCTTGCCGCAGTGGGGGCAGGTGATGGTGACCTGGTCCACATAGGGCCGGTGGAGCTCGATGTCGTCGGGGCAGTTCCCGGACATCTCCTTCAGCTCCTGGATGCTGCCGATGGCGTGGCGGTGGCCGCACTCACACTCCCAGATGTTCAGGGGCGTGCCCCAGTAGCGGTTGCGGCTGACGGCCCAGTCCTGGACGTTCTCCAGCCAGTCGCCAAAGCGGCCCTTGCCGATGCTCTCCGGGTACCACTGGACGGTGTTGTTGTTCTTGATGAGCTGGTCCTTCACGTCGGTCATCTTGATGTACCAGGACTCCCGGGCGTAATAGATGAGGGGGGTGTCGCAGCGCCAGCAGAAGGGGTAGCTGTGCTCGAACTTGGGGGCGGAGAACAGCAGGCCCCGCTCATCCAGATCCTTCAAGATTTCCTTGTCAGCGTCCTTGCAGAACAGGCCGGGCCACTTGGTTTCACTGGTCATCTGACCCTTGCCGTCCACCAGCTGCACCAGGGGCAGGCCGTACTTGCGGCCCACCTTGGCGTCATCCTCACCAAAGGCCGGCGCGATGTGCACCACACCGGTGCCGTCTGTCAGGGTGACGTAGTCGTCGCACACCACGTACCAGCACTTCTCCTTGGGGCTGACAAAATCGAACAGGGGCTCGTACTCCTTGCCCTCCAGGTCGGCGCCCTTGTAGGTCTCCAGGACGGTGTACTCCCCCTCGCCCAGGACGGTGTCGCACAGGGCGGCGGCCAGGTAGTAGGTCTCCCCCTTGCTCTCCACCTTCACATAGTCCTCGGCGGCGTTGACGCACAGCGCCACGTTGGAGGGCAGTGTCCAGGGGGTGGTGGTCCAGGCCAGGATGAAGGCGTCCTCCCCCTTGACCCGGAACTTGGCAATGGCGGAGCGCTCCTTCACATCCTTGTAGCCCTGGGCCACCTCGTGGGAGGAAAGGGGCGTGCCGCAGCGGGGGCAGTAAGGCACGATCTTGAAGCCCTTGTACAAAAGGCCCTTGTCCCAGATCTGCTTGAGGGCCCACCACTCGCTTTCGATAAAGCTGTTGTCATAGGTGACGTAGGGGTGCTCCATGTCGGCCCAGAAGCCCACGTCCTTGGAGAAGTCCTCCCACATGCCCTTGTACTTCCACACGCTCTCCTTGCACTTTTCAATGAAGGGGGCGATGCCATAGGCCTCGATCTGGTCCTTGCCGTTGATGTGCAGCAGCTTTTCCACTTCCAGCTCCACGGGCAGGCCGTGGGTGTCCCAGCCGGCCTTGCGGGGGACCATCTCCCCCTTCATGGTGTGGAACCGGGGGAACAGGTCCTTGAAGGACCGGGTCTGCAAATGGCCGATGTGGGGCTTGCCGTTGGCGGTGGGGGGGCCGTCGTAAAAGACGTAGGAGGGGTGGCCCTCCCGCTCCTCCACGCTCTTTTCAAAAATGCGGTTCTCTTCCCAGAACTTTGCCGTTTCCTGCTCCCGCTCCACGAAGTTCAGGTTCGTGGAGACTTCCTTGTACATGCTCATGGCAGCCATCCTTTCTCTGGTCTGTGTCCACCGGAATCGACTGAAGGAAAGAAAAAGCCTTCGCCCCGCGCAAACGGGACGAAGGCTTGGCTTCGCTGTAACCACCCATTCCGGCATATCCAACAATACGCGCCCCGGTAACGGCGGGGGACCGGCGTTGCTTACTGGGGCGCTCCCCGCCAAGGGGAACCGCCTGTTGGGCCCGCGGCTCGGGAGGGATGCGGAATGCGTTTCGCGCGCCGGCTCGCACCAACCGCCGGCTCTCTGGGGCGCCCTGCGCCGCCGCCTGTCTCCTTCATGGCCTTTGCTTCCAAAATATCGCAAATATTCTATCACGCCCCGAGGCTAAAGTCAAGGGCGGGACCCTGTATTTCCTCTTGACAAGCGGCCAACGCAATCGTGTATAATTTTTTGAAGAGAAAGAAAACGAGAGGAGCTTTATCGAGAGATGGACACCCTAAAAAAAGAAAGGGCCAAAAGCCTGGATATGACCCAGGGCAGCCCCATCCGGCTGCTGGTGCTGTTCGCCATCCCCATGCTCATTGGAAGCGTATTCCAGCAGATGTACAACATGACGGACACTGTGGTGGTGGGCCGGTTTGTCAGTGTGGAGGCATTGGCCGCCATAGGGGCCACGGGCTCCACCACCTCCCTGCTGATGATGCTGGGCCAGGGCCTGACCAACGCCGTCTCGGTGGTAATCGCCCAGGCGGAGGGCGCCGGCCGCCAGGAACGGCTGAAGCGCTGCGTAGCCCACGCCGCCTACCTGGTGCTGGCCGGGGGCCTGGTGCTGGGGGTAATCTCTTACTTGGGGGCCCGGCCCTTCCTCAGCCTGCTGGGGACCCCCGCCAATATTTTGGAGGACGCGGTGGCTTATGTGCAGATCACTGGCGGGCTCTGCATCGGCCTCACCGCATACAACGGGGTCTCTGCCGTGCTGCGGGCCATCGGCGACTCCCGCACGCCCCTGTACTTTCTCATCCTTTGCTGCCTATTGAACGTGGGGCTGGACCTGGTATTCGTGCTGGCCTTGCAGGGAGGCGTGGCCGGGGTTGCAACCGCCACCGTGATCTCACAGGTGATCTCGGCGGCGCTGTGCGCCCTGTACATGCTGGCCCGCCATCCCCGGCTGCGGCCGGAAGCCGCCTCCTTCCGGCTGGACAGGTCCATTTTGGGGGAGTACCTGCGCATCGGCCTGCCCATGTGCTTTCAAAGCCTGGTGCTGGGAGTGGGTATGTTCGTCATCACCGCGGTGATCAACTCCTTCGGCTCAGACATTGTGGCAGCCTACACCATTGGCAGCAAGGTGGAGCAGCTGGCCACCCTCACCTTCTCCAACATGGCCTTCTCCTTCTCCGTGTTCGCTGGGCAAAATTTCGGCGCCCAGCTGTACGGCCGCATTTTGGACGCCCTGAAGAAGGGCCTGGTCATCATCGTGGGGCTCTCCCTGGTCTCCAGCCTGGTGATGCTCCTGTTCGCCCGGCCCATCGCCCAGCTCTTCCTGGAGGACAACGCGGCCGCCGTGCTGGATGGGGCCGTAGCCATGATCCGCACCGAGGCCTGTTTCTTCTGGGCCCTGGGGGCCATTTGGGCCGTGAACTCCGCCCTGCGGGGCATGGGCCTGGTGAAGGCGGCTCTGGTGTCCAGCGTGGTGGAGCTGGTTTGCAAGATCGGGGTCTCCATCCTACTGCCCCTGTCCATCGGCTCCCTGGGCATCTGGTTTGCGGCCCCATCCGGCTGGGTGCTGGGGCTGATCCCTTCGGTATTCTATCTGTCCCGCTGGTTCAGCCGCCACGGAAAAGAGGGCGCATAAGGCCCCGGCGCGAAAAGCCGCCCGTTCCCCCAGGGGGAGCGGGCGGCTTTTGCCTTGTAACAATTTGGAAAGATTATCTCTGGAAATTGCCCTGGCCGTAGAGCAGCTGGATGAACAGGCCGCCCTGCACGGTGCGGTTCTGGAACTCCCGGTGCTTGGCCTGCCAGGCGTCCTCCGTTTCAAACCAATCCCCCAGGGGGATGCGGTTGGGCATGTTGTCATAGGCGTCCCACAGGTGGGAGACCATGGTCTCGAAGTCCTTCTTGTCTTTCATCATAGAGGCCACCCACACCAGCCAATCGGACTTGGTGTAGCCCGCACGGTTGTCCAGGGGCATGCCGTAGGGGTTCAGGCGGGTCAGATAGGATTCCAGCTCCTTGTCCCAGGTGCTCTCCGGGAAAATGCGCAGGCCCAGCAGCCTGTCCCACACGGCGTTGTACTTCATGCTGAAGGTGCCGGGCTGGTCGAAAGCAAGACGGTAGGTGCCGTCGCCCTCAGCGGCCTTTTCCACCCACGCCTTAGCCATGGAGCGGGCCTCTTCCATCCACTCCTCGCCCTGGGCCTCTTCCCCACGGCGCTTCAGCAGCAGGCCGTAGGCCGCCACCCCCAGGATGGCCTTGATGGACAGGTTGCAGTTGTGGGCCAGGTGCCCGGCGAAATCATCCGTGCACAGCTGGTTCTCCGGGTCCAGACCGTTGCCCCGCAGGTAGTTGGCCCAGGTGGTCAGCAAGTCCCAAGACTCGTTGGCGAAGCCCATGTCCCCGCTGGCCACAGTGGCGGCGGCGGTCATCAAGAGCATGTTGCCGCACTCCTCCACCGGCATCTGGTCCTTGGGGTCGGTGCCGTTGGAATACACCTGCCCGTTGAGAAGAGGGAACTGGCCGGCGTCGTGGGGGGCAAAGTCAAAGGGCCACTCCGGGCTGGCGGCGTAACGGGTCAGGGGGCGCATCATGCCAAAGACCAGCTGGGGGCAGTACCGCAGGAACAGGGGGATGGAGGGGTAGCTCACATCCGCTGTGGCGGCGCAGCCGTTGGAGAAGCACTCCTTAGAGATAAACAGCAGTTTCCCCTCCAGGTCCTCGCAGAGGGTGTGGGCACCGATCACCTGGCGGTAGGCGGTGAGCAGCAGCTCGGCGTACTGTCCGCCGCCCGCCTCTGTGGCCTCCGCCTCTAACTGGCGGGAGAATTCCTCGCACCGGCGGTCGATCTCCTGGTACTCCGCGAAGGAGAGCTCCAGCAGGCCGGAGAGAGTTTCCCGTTCCTTTTTCCAGTAGGGCTCCAAGTTCTGGCCAAAGTACTGGATGGCGAACACCTCGTCGTAGGCCAGGGCGAAAAGGACCTCTTTGCCCTCTTCCAGGGGGATCTGAGCCTGGATGGCGGTGCGGCCGTTCTCTTCCCGCACAGAGGTGGTGCCAGCGGGCTCCACAGCCAAATAGAGGCGGCCCCAGTCGATGCGCACATCGTCCCCAGAGCGGTTTAAAGGCTGCTGGACACCGCTGCTCAGCGTGACGGCCTCATAGCCCTTCCCCACGGCCTCGCCGGACTCCACGGGGCACTGGCCGGCGTAGTCCAGGCAGAGGGCCTCATCCGCCAGCAGGGTGGCGGAGCAGGCGGGCAGCGGGCGGCCGTAACGGCCTTGGGCTTTCAGGGACACATAGGTCACCGGCCGGGCCAGGACTTTCAAATCATCCAGCAGGAGAGGGGATGTGAATTTCACCGTCAGGGCGGCCTCCGGGCTCTCCATCACATAGGTGGTGGAGCAGGCCTTCACCTCCACAGAACGCATCCGCATGGGGAGGGCGTCTGTCTTGCCCAAAAAGCCGTACTCCCTCTTCCCCACTTGCAGCAGGCCGCAGAGGGACTGGGAGGCGCCGGTCCAATGGCAAGTGGGCGTACGGTTGGGCACATCATCCATGGACCAGAGATTGAAATAGGGGGTATGTGTCACCAAGGGCACAGCGGGATAGCGAAGTTTCATAGTTATACAACACCTCGAAAAAAAGTTTCGCCCCCATGATAGCAGGAACCCGCTCAAAAAGAAAGAGGGTTTCGAAAAATTTTCTTTCTTTCCTTTTAGATTTTTCCGCGAAAAGGCCTTGCTTTTTTTTCGCGCAGGCAGTATAATGATATCTGCTTTTCCAAGCCATGCCGGTGTGATGGAATTGGCAGACGTAGTGGACTCAAAATCCACCGGTGGCG
>OLRD01001721.1_pt1 | contig 11599 bp, 8 predicted proteins | sample 1672051 | NCBI WGS metagenome assembly OLRD01 (sample SAMEA3136640, study PRJEB25190) | human gut metagenome | biome: human gut; feature: human-associated habitat; material: faeces | place: Austria | collected 2013 | reverse complement strand
CGGAGCTGCTGGTCGGCGCAGGTGAGAGCGGCGTTTGTCTGCCGTTCATGTCGCAAAGCACAACAGCATGTGTGCTGACACAGGCCGCAGGATAGAAAGCCTGCAGGAAGCAAACTGCTTTGAGGTTTGCATTTATAAATTCTGTTTGGTAGCAATCTACCGTCCAAGTCCATGTCCGGGGCAATGACCTGTTCGGCTCACAGTATCAATGTAAGCTACCGCTCAAGACACAGCTTCCCTCGGAGATCGCCGCTGCCGCATTTCGGAGTTTTAAAGAGCGGTATTCTTGGAACACGAAGGTCAGAGCGGACACCGTCCGTTCCATTGAACTCTCGCCCAAAGACAGTGCCGAGCAGCTCACGCTGTTTGATAATGTCCAGCACCGCATGGCAATGGAGGAAGTATAGGATGCTTTGGAGGGGATTCGTGGTCGCTTTGGCAAAAGCGCCATCTCTTACGCCTGCCTCATGGGCAATTTAAAAATGCCCACAGACGGAAGAGATAAAGCCAAAATGCTAGGGCTAATGTATCAATAAACGATGTTTTTCAAATATTTTCTGCTTTATGTCCGTGCTATGAAGCGCTGAAAGCGAAAGCGGCGAAGTTTGACGAGGCGGAAGAAGCAGGAAAGACCGATTTGCAAAAGGCGCAGGGCTGCCGGGATTTCCGAGCGGGCTCTGCGCCTTTTTTATTTTCAGAAAAATAGCACCCCGGGCCGAAGGATGGGTGACCGCGGGGCGCTTGACAGATTTACAATTGAATTATATAAAACCGCAAAGGAAATGTCAATAGAAAATTCGAAAAAATGTAGATATTTTTTCATGTTTTTAACCTGTTTTTAACGTATTCTTTTCTTTTATCTTTGCAGAAGTCTATTGCAAACCGACACGCAGCGTGGTACAATCGGCCTAAAGAAGTACGTGGAGAAAATTTTGTCGTGAACATGAAAACAATCGGTTCCGCCGTTGTAATCATCTTGGCCGCTATAGTCGGGCTACTCCTCGGCGCTGCCATGAACGACGGGTTAAGCGGCTCCATACTGCTCGCGGTCATCGCAGGGTTCGTCTGTGTGATCTATACGATTGAAAACAGTGGCAAGAAGTAGGGGATTTTTTATGATTTTACGGTTTAAACAGCGCTTTTTTTCATGGTTCGACAGCTACGATATTTACGATGAGAACGGCAACACGGTGTATGTCGTCAAAGGGCAGCTCTCCTGGGGACACTGCCTGAAAATTTTTGACGCTTACGGTGAAGAGATCGGCACGGTAACAGAACGCATTTTCACGTTCATGCCGAAATTCGAAATGTATTTTAAAAACCAATATGTCGGTTGCATCAGCCGCGAATTTGCACTTTTTAAGCCGAAATACAACGTAGAATGCAACGGCTGGCATGTGGAGGGCAACGTTTTGGAGTGGGATTATACCGTTGTTTCTGGAAGCGGTCACGATGTGGCAAGCATCTCCAAAGAGCTGTTCAACTGGACGGACACATACCTTTTGAACATATACGACCCCGCAGACGCACTGTGCATTTTGATGATTGTGCTTGCAATCGACGCCGAAAAGTGTAGCCGAAATAACGGCTAAACGCTATTTTCTGTACAGAAAAGACCTCCGCTCAAGACTGTTTGGCCCGAGCAGAGGTCTTTTCTTTTCCCAAAATTTAAAATGCGTAGAACAAAATGCCGAGACCGGCGGAAAGCACGATCATCAAAATGGGCGAGGGTGCTTTCTTTTTAAAGTGCTTATAGCCAAAGTGCAAAGTAATCAGCAGCAGCAAAATCACAACACCGCGCAGATCAACCTCGGGAGCGCTTCGTATGGTCGTAAAGCCAAATAGCGTGCTGAGACCCATCGTCAGCGCCGTAGCCAAAATGAGCGCCACCACGCACGGACGCACGCCGGAGAGGAATGCCTGTACACCGGCGTACTTCAGCAGATTACTCAACACTGCCGCAATGAGCAAAATAATGACGAACGAGGGGAGCACCACGCCCAAAGTCGCGAGCAGACTGCCCAACACGCCGCCTTGCGAAGAGCCGATGAACGTCGCCATGTTGACGGCAAGCGGGCCGGGGGTCGATTCGGACACCGCAATGAAGTTGATGAGCTCGCTTTCCGTGAGCCAGTGATTCGAGAGCACGGCTTCGCGGATGAGGGAGATCATGCCGTAGCCGCCACCGAACGACACTGCGCCAATCTCAAGGAAGGTCAGGAATAATTTAAAATAGATCATTTCACGTCACCGCCTTTTCCACGCAGGCGCCGTATGAAGTAGGCCGCAAGACCAACCACACCGCTAAGCAAAATAAAGTAGATGGACGAAAACGAAACAGCGAAAACGGAAAACGCTATCATGCAAACCGCTACGCCTGTGACAAGCACGGTATTGAGCACCGTCTTTTCAAGACTTTTCAGCATGCGCACACCGGCGGAAAAGATGAGGTACACAACGCACACCTGAATTCCGCGGAACGCGCAGGAAACGAATTTCAAGCTCAAAAACTGGTCAAAGAATAGGGAAATGAGGTAGATGATGACAAACGAAGGGATACACACCCCAAGCGTGGCCGTCGCCGCGCCGGGCACACCGGCAATGTGATAACCGATATACGTTGCGCTGTTAATAGCTATCGGGCCCGGCGTAGACTCCGCAATCGCGATCATGTCGAGGAACTCTTTTTTATCGATCCACTTTTTCTTTGCGATAAATTCATTTTCCAGCAAGGCAACCATCGCATAGCCGCCGCCGAACGTGAAAGCGCCGATCTTCAAAAATGTGAGGAACAGCGTGCATAGTTTTTTCATTTTTCAACCCCATTTTCTGCTGATTTAAACACGATAATCATACACCGTTTCACCGAAAAAAGCAATAAAAAGGAAGCAGGCGCACCTTTCGATGTGTTCCTGCTTCCTTTGCTTTATTTTAAATTACTTAGAGAAGAGATTTGCCACACGGTTCCAGAAGCTGTCTTTGGTTTCAGTCTCGGTCGTGGTTTCTTCCGTGGTGCTCGTGCTGTTGCTGCTCGAGTCCGTTGCGGTACGCATTACGTAGCTTACGGTCATATCCGTACCGTCTGCGCGGCCGGAGCCCTTGAAGCTGTCCGCACGATCCTTCATGATGTCAGTCACGCGTGCCAGCGTGGAATCCGGGTCGGTAATTTCGCTGAGGCCGTCGAGCTTATCATTGATTGTATCGGAGAACTCTGTCATGCCATCGCTGAGCTCAGACGTGCCGTCTTTAAGTTCTGCGCCGCCGGTCTGGAACTGACCGATCGCATTCGATACGGTCTTGCTGGAGGAAGAGAGCGTCTCCATGCCGCTGAGCAGTTGGTTGGTGCCTGCATCGAGCGTGCCTACGCCGGTTGCGAATGCAGAGGTGCCGGTTGCAAGCTGAGAAGCACCGCTGCCAAGCTTTGCAGCACCGTCGGAAATCGCGTTGGCCGCACCGACAACCGTGTTGGTATCTGCCGGATTCTCTGCGTTATACAGCGCGCCGGTCAGCGTATCAACACTGTCCATCATTTCGCCTGCCTGCGAGGAGAGGTCTTTGAATTCACCCATCAAACTCTTGAGCTCATCGGTGTTAATGTCCGGAATTGCCGCTGCAACCTGCTGCACAGCGCTCTGCTTTGCCGCCGCAAGGTCATCGGAAGACGTTACTTTTTCCGTAACAGCCGGGGCAACCTGTTCAGCAACCTTCGGGCCGACGGCCGATGCGATGGCGTTGGGATCGATGTCGGAAGCAATCTTCTCGACCATGCCAGAAACCTGCGCGGTTCCGTTACTGATGACTTCGGCGCTCGGGGTAGAGGTAGAAGGCTGCTCTGCCGGTGCAAGAGCATTTAAAATAGCATTTTTCTGCGCGTCTGTAAAGTCAAGGCCGCCATTGTCTAAAACCGCCTTCACCGCATCCACATAAGCTTGTGAAGTCTGATAACCTGCGGAATAACCGTCCTGATAAAGCTGTGTCGTAAGGGCTGCGGCTGCATTTGTGACATCTTCAGAGGAAGAAGCCGCCTGCACGTTACCCTTGATCTCTTCCGCCGTCTTCTGAGAAGCAACTGTTGCCGCATTGCTTGCAGCAGCTTCGGAAGCCGCTTTCGCTGCGCCGCTCGCCGCGCCATCGAAAACCTGTTCAGCGCCTGCGCCGAGCTGTGCTTTGAGTGCTGTCATATCCGGGATTTCAACGGTCTCCAGCTTGCCGGAAAGCTCGGTCATTTTGTCTTCAAGCGCGGTCTTCTTTTCGGAAGCCTCTACAAGGCCCGGGACAAGCTGCTGATTCATGACGCCCGCAAGCTGTGCGGTACTGTTCTGCAGCTGAATAGCGCCGAGGGAAAGCTCGCCGGTCTTCGTTGCCAAGAGCTGTGCGTTTTCAAGCAGGTTCTCCGTGCCGTTTGCAAGGGTCTGTGTGCCGTTCAAAGCGCTGTCCACGCCGGCATCGAACTGGCTGTAACTCGAAGCAAACGTGTCAAGGCTTTCGACAAGTGTGCCCACAGCGTCATCCAGTGCGCCGGAACCATCTTTCAGCTGATCGATTGCATCGGTCAACTCATCCATCGTGTCGCCAAGCTCGTCGGAAACCTCATCGAGGTCGAGGTCGGAAAGGTTCGGAGCTGCGGCGAAGAGAAACGTCGGGACGGTGCAGTCCGTAACATCCGCTTCGAGGGTAAGGGTATCGAGCATCAGGTCGTCGAGCTTATCAAAGCTGTCGGGGAGCAGGTCGCTGACGGCTTCCTTCATGCCCGGCATCGCAAGGTAGCAGGCAACCTGTGTTTTGGAATCAGACTCCACAAGACCGTGCTCTGTCGTGATGTCCTTGAAGTTTTCGCTCGGCAGCACAGCCGCCGCAACGGTAAAGAACGGGGTATAGACGGTGCGCTTTTTACCGTTTACGGTCACTTCTTCGCCGGTGTTGTTCGTCAGCTTAACGGTTGCGACAAGGTGGCCGCTCTGACCCTTGAGTTCATCGGCTGTAACCGCCTTGCCGTCCAGCGTATACTCGATGGAAACGCCGACCGGCGCCTGTGCGCTGTTCTTGCCCTGATAATAAATATCGGTTTCGTCCGTCGTCCACTTGAGCGTATTGCCGGACTGTTCCGGCATCACGTCGCTCTTGAGGTTCTGGATATCGGAAAGGTCGCTTTCGTCGGTAACGGCATCAAAACCGTCATCGCTATGCAGCCAATCGCTGGTGATCTGCTCCTGCACGGAACCGTCTGCGTTCAGGATGAGATAAGAGGTTTCTTTTTTCTCAACGGTAGCATCCGCCGCGAAGGCCGGGGCAGCGCAGCCGAGGAGGAGAAGTGCGGAAATCGTAGCCGCAACGGATTTTGTAAGATACTTACTCATATTGATCGAGATCCTTTCTCTGAATCGATTATGCCTTTTTCTCAGTGATTTCGGGCTTTTTCAGCCAATGGAATGTGGTCTTTCTGAGAATTGGCTCCGTAATGACGAGCAGTGCCGGCAACACAAGCAGGATAACTGCCATACTGATGAGTGCGCCGCGGCTGATGAGCTTGCACAGCACGCCGATGAGCTCCATACGGGAGACGAGGGACACGCTGAACGTTGCCGCGAAGAAGGTGAGACCGCTTGTTAAAATACTCTGACTGCACTGTTCAACGGCAATTTGAGCCGCTTCCTTTGCAGTGTGACCCGCGTTAAGCTCTTCGCGGAAACGCGTGGTCATGAGGATCGCATAGTCGACCGTTGCACCGAGCTGAATGGTGCCGATAACGATGCTTGTGATAAACGGCAGCGTCGTGCCGGTGAAGTACGGAATGCCGAGGTTGATCATGATGGCGCTTTCAATCGCCGCAACGAGCAGCACCGGAACAGAAGCGGAACGGAACACGATGGCGATAATGACGAACACGACGATGATACTTGTGATGTTGACGTTATTGAAGTCGACATCCGCAACCTCGATCAAATCTTTCGTCATCGCGCCTTCGCCGGTAATGACGCCGTTCGGGTCGTACTTTTTCACAATATCGATCATTTCGGAAAGCTGGTTATTTTGCTCGTCACTGCCGCTCTTATAAGAGGAGTTTGCAAGGATCATCTTGTGGCCGCCGGCCTCGAAGATGTCGCGCACGTCGTCAGGAATAAACATTTCCGGGATCGCGCCGCCGACGAACTTTTCATAGCTCAAAACCTGGTGAATGCCGTCCACGCCGCTCAACTCATCGGAAAGATCGGAGAGGCTTTTTTCGGAAAGGGTATCGTCCACAATGATGAAGTGGGACGTCGTCATATCGAAGTCTTCCTTCAAGCGGTTCGTACCCGCAATGCCGGGAAGGTCCTGCGGAAGCGCATCAAAGATCGTGTAGTAAACGGAAGTCTTTGATTGTGCAATGAAGAACGGAATGAAGATCATGATAAACGCAATCAAAATCGGCACACGGTGCTTCACGACGAAGTTCGAGGTACGCTTGAGCTTCGGGATAAACGTGCGGTGCGTGTGCTTTTCAATGGCACGACGGAACGTCATGATAAGGGACGGTAAAACCGTGATGGTGCAGATAACGCCGAGCAGAACACCCTTTGCCATGACGATGCCGATGTCTTCGCCGAGCGTAAGCTGCATGGTGCACATGGCAAGGAAGCCCGCAATCGTTGTAAGGGAGCTGCGGGTAATGGAGGAAAACGTCTTTTTAATAGCCGCCACCATGGCGTCCTCATCGGATGCCGCCGTCAGCTTTTCTTCTTCGTAACGGTGCAGCAGGAAGATGGAGAAGTCCATCGTAACACCGAGCTGCAGGACCGTTGCCAATGCTTCCGTAATGTAGCTGATTTGGCCGAGGAAAATGTTCGTGCCGAAGTTATAGACGATTGGGAACAGCATGCCAAGCATGAAGATAAGCGGCACAATCGTTTCTTTCAGGCTGAGGAACAGAATCAGCAACGAAGCGCCCACAGCGCAAAGGATATACAAGGGCATTTCTTCATTAACAAGGCTCTTGGTATCTTCCAAAATAGCCGACATACCACCGATGAAGCAATCTTTATTCAAGATGTTCTTGATTTGCTTCTGCGCGTTCATCGTTCTGGCATCTGCGCTCGGGGCATCAAACTGAACGATGAGCATCGTTGCGCCGGAATCGTTATAGAAGAACTTCTGAATATCGCTCGGAAGCATTTCCTTCGGCGTCGTCACGTCGATAAAATCGCTCGTCCACATGACCTTCTGTACGCCTTCGACCCCTTCAAGATCGCTTTTCAGTTTTAAGGTATCAGGCGTAGACATGTTTTCAACCGTAATCATGGAAACCGATGCCATATTGAAGTCATCCTCCAAATACGTCTCGCCGATCATGGAATCCAGATCTTTCGGCAGGTAGGTCAAAATATCGTAGTTAATGTAGGTGCCGAGCGCACCGAACACCGAGGGGATCAAAAGCAGAACCGCTAAAACAAGAATCAGCTTTCTGCGCTTCACGATCCATCGTGCAAAGTGCTCCATTTAGCACCGCTCCTTTCATTCGGGAACCATCCCGTTTATTTCGTTATGTAGTTTAGTTCAAAAATGACCAATAGTCAATATTAAAAACAACGAACTGTATAGGCAAAATAAATTGACTATTGGTCATTTTATTCAAATCTGTACAAAATGTTGTTTTTGGCTTGCTTTTTACGGTGTATCTGCCTTATACTATAAGACAAATAAAGGGATTACACAGTTAGACTTGAATGTTGGGAGGCCACAGCCATGCGCGGCGGTGTTGAACAGAAAAAAGAACAGAAAAAGGAGGGGCTGCTCGAGGCGGCCTATCAGCTTTTCCTTGAAAAGGGCGTTAACAAGACCTCGGTCGATGAGATCGTAAAGAAAGCGAACGTCGCAAAGGGTACGTTTTATCTGTATTTTCACGATAAAACCCAGCTTCTGCAGCAGCTCACATACCGCATTTCCGCGCGTGTTTTGAGTGAGGCCTATGAATATGCGGAAGAGCATAAGACCGGCGTTTTTGTAGAAGACATCATCCTCATGGTCGATTACATCGTGGAATACTTTAAAAGAAGCCGTCTGACACTGCGGCTTTTAGAGCGCAATTTCTCCTGGCCGATGATTGAAAAGCAGCTTGATCTAAGAGAAGACCCGTTGTGGGACAAGCTTGTCACTGCCATTGAGAGCAGCTCGCTCGCTGTGGGCTGCACAGAAGATGTCTTATATAAGCGCGTGTTTTTGGTGGTTGAGCTCATCGGTTCCACTTGCTTTGCCACGATGATTGAAAATAAACCGGATACAATAGACAATATGAAACCCGTGCTTTACGACATGGTGCGTAAGATGCTTGCGTAATGTAAAGCGTATCGACTTTGCAAAGTTGAGTTGCTTTGTAAAGTCATATTGGATTACACATAAACCTCCCGGGGCTGATTTAAAGCTCGCCCCGGGAATTTTCTATGTTCGATTGAACTTTTTCGCAAGATATAGTAAAATAGAAACCGAAAAATGAGAAAACACAGAACCAACAGAACGGAGATCATTTGAACCTATGGATAAATCGGAAATCCTTGCACTGCGCCGCGCAGTGCTGGAAAAAGACTTTGCACGCATGAATGACCGCCAAAAGCAGGCCGTGTTCACCGTAAACGGTCCGCTGCTCATTTTGGCAGGCGCAGGCAGCGGAAAAACAACGGTGCTCATCAACCGCATCGCGAATATCCTGCGCTACGGCGACGCGTACAACAGCACCTATCTGCGTGACGATCTCGATGAAAATGATATTGCCGCGTGCAAAGCTCATATTGAAAACGGCACGCCGCTCACAACGGAAACACAGGAGCATTTGAGTGTTTCCGCATGCGCACCGTGGCGCATCATGGCTATTACCTTTACAAATAAGGCTGCAGGCGAGCTGAAAGACCGCCTGTGTGCCATGCTGGGCGAGACCGCCAACGACATTTGGGCATCGACGTTCCACTCCACCTGCGCACGTATTTTGCGCCGTGACGGCGAGCGCATCGGGTATTCCTCGCACTTTACGGTGTACGATACCGACGACCAGCGCCGCTTGATGAAAAGTATCTTAAAAGAGCTCGATATTTCGGAAAAAAACATCACGCCAAAATCGATTTTGAACGAGATTTCCCGGGCAAAGGATTCTTTAATCTCGCCTGCTGAGTACGCCCTCACGGTCGGCGACGATTTCAGATTAAAGATTATCTCCCGCGCGTATACAACGTACCAAAAGCGTTTGGAAGACGCCGATGCTATGGACTTTGACGACCTCATCAATAAAGTAGTGGAGCTCTTCAAAAAGTGCCCGGACGTTCTGGAATACTACCAGAACCGTTTCCGCTACCTAATGGTTGACGAGTATCAGGACACAAACCATGCGCAGTACACATTTGTGCGCATGCTGGCCGAAAAAAGCGGTAACCTCTGCGTGGTCGGCGACGACGACCAGAGCATCTACAAATTCCGTGGTGCGACGATCGAAAACATTCTGAGCTTTGAAAATACGTTTCAGAATGCGACGGTCATTCGTCTGGAGCAGAATTATCGCTCGACGCAGAATATTCTGGACGCCGCAAACGCCGTCATTGAGCATAACACCGAGAGAAAAGGCAAAACGCTGTGGACGCAGAACGGCACCGGCGCCATGATCCACCTGCACACGGCGGAGAATGAAACGGATGAAGCCGAGCGCATCACGAAGATCATCTTAGACGGCGTTGCTGCGGGGCGGAAATTCTCTGATTACGCTGTTTTGTACCGCATGAACTCACAGTCGCTGACATTTGAACGCAATTTTGCAAAGTCCGGCGTACCGCATAGAATTATAGGCGGCACGCGCTTCTACGAGCGCCGTGAGATCCGCGAGATGATCGCATATTTGAGCGTTATCAACAATCCGAGTGATGAAATGCGCCTGCGCCGCATCATCAACACGCCGAAGCGCAGCATTGGCGACCGCTCGGTCGAAGTCGCGGCGCAGATCGGTCAGCAGACGGGTGAGACACTGTTTGAGGTCGTCTCGCACGCGAAAGACTATCCCGCACTGTCCCGTGCCGCAAACAAAATGACGCTTTTCGCCGCACAGATGCAGGGACTCATCGAGCTCAACAACGACGAAGAAGTCACGCTCGGCGAGCTTTATGACGAGCTTGTGGAGCGCATCGATTACCTGAATTTTCTTAAGACCGACGACCCGGAATCCGCAGAAGACCGCGCCGCGAACGTGCAGGAGCTTGCTTCCAACCTGCGCCGTTTTGAGGAGGAGAACCCCGAAGGCACGCTTTCGGATTTTCTCGAAGAAGTTTCGCTCATTACGGACATCGATAATTACGATAATAACGCCGATTCCGTCGTGCTCATGACGGTGCACTCCGCAAAAGGTCTCGAATTCCCGGTGGTGTTCCTGCCGGGCATGGAGGAAAACATTTTCCCGGGCATGGCGAGCGTATATGTACCGTCCGAAGTGGAGGAGGAACGCCGTTTAGCGTATGTTGCCATCACGCGTGCAAAAGAGGAGCTGTACATTTTCCACGCGGAATCCCGCATGATCTTCGGCATGACGAACCGCAACCGCGTTTCACGCTTTGTGGAAGAAATCCCGGAGACGCTCGTCGAGCACACCCGCTCCCGCGATTACAGCGCGCGCCCGGTCTCTATGCCGAGCTTCGGCGGCGCGAAGCCGTTCGGGGAAGCACCGAAAACAAAATCCGTTGCGGAAGCCGGCGGATTCACGCCGAAGCCGCTCGTAAAGCCCGCGCCTGCCGGTACATACCGCGTAGGCGATACTGTCCTGCACAAGGCGTTCGGCACGGGTCTCATTGTTTCTGCCACGCCGATGGCGAACGATACGCTGCTCGAAGTCGCGTTTGATAAAGTCGGCACCAAAAAGCTGTTTGCAAACTTCGCAAGACTGACAAAAGTATAAAAAGAGTAAGCCGTGCACCTGTTTTCAAAGTGCACGGCTTATATTATTCAAATGCGGTTCTAATTTTGTCTGCCGCAGCCACAGCCGCAGTCGCTCGCTTTCGGTGGGAAAAATTCGTCGGTCGGGAAATCAATCTTGCGGAACAGCTCGCAGGGGTTGTCGCCGGAGGTGACGCATTCCTTATCCGGAATGCAGAAATCATAAACCGGTACCATCATCTGGACATTGCGTTCAAGCTGGACAATGGAAAACAGGCCGATACTGATGCAGACAATTTTGGCAGGCCGTACGCTGTCAAATTCATCATCGAACAGCTTAGAAACGACTGCCGGACATGTAAACTGGACTTCCTTTCCGCAATCCGGCACATCGCATACCCGGCATGCCAGACAAATCGGATCGACAACCGACAAATTTGCTGTAGGCAGGTTCTCATCACAGCAGCAATTCTTATCATTGTTGACAATCAATCGATTTGAAGTGAACTGATTGACACTTCCCTCGCTGCCATAGAGAATCACTTTTTTCTGAAATACGCTGATGCCTTCCACTTTTACCGGCGGCGTCATCGGTGATACAACCGCCTCCAGCTTTACAAGAAAATAGAACGTCATATCCACCGAAAAAAATCCTTTGTTAAAAGGAACCGGCTCAACATCCATCAAAACAGTATACACCTGCACATTTTTGCACTTGACC
>OLRD01001717.1_pt1 | contig 11640 bp, 11 predicted proteins | sample 1672051 | NCBI WGS metagenome assembly OLRD01 (sample SAMEA3136640, study PRJEB25190) | human gut metagenome | biome: human gut; feature: human-associated habitat; material: faeces | place: Austria | collected 2013 | reverse complement strand
TGTCCCCGTGCCACCGACCCTGTCCAATCTGTGCCACGAATCCTGTCCACTCTCGCACGACCCGTATCACCGTCTCCAGCTTACACGACACCGAGCATACGACTCCCCAGCGAACGCTGCGACACACCCGTCTCCCCGTCTTTCTCGGCGAAGGTATGGGACGAAGCTATCGAGCGACGCATCCAGCGTCACGCCTTCGGCTTCATAAAGCAGAGCCAGTGGGTGTTCATCGTTTTCCCGCCTCGGTGGCCAAAGAGCGGCGGATACGGGGCGAGCGATAAGACGTCCCGCAGCGGAACCTGGACTTCCGACCACTTGAAGACAAGAACGCCGTCTTTGTCGAGGACGCGAAAGCACTCAGCGAATCCTTTTCGCAGCGTCTCTTTCCAGTCGTCTGGCAAGACGCCGTATTTCAGCGCGGTCCACGACGTCTTCCCCACGTTTACAAGATGTGGCGGGTCGAAGACGACGAGCTTATACGTTTCGTCCTCGAAGGGCAGGCACGTGAAGTCGCATACGGTATCGGGCGCTATCTCGATGTATCGATTCGGGTAGAACTCGTGACGCTCTACCACGCGGTTGTCGCAGTATTCCACGTCTGGGTTGTGCTTATCGAACCAGAACATTTTGCTTCCGCACGCAACGTCAAGGACGCGTTTCCTTTCGCTCACAGCGGCATCGTCCCCTTTCTCTACGATTCGTTCAGTCGTAGTATGGGGGAATCGAACCGGCAATGGCAGGTTCGGCGTCTTCCCTATTCGTCGATACCTATTACTACTACGCCGGCGACAGGGCACGACGTTCTCGGCGTCTCCCCTATTCGTCGATTGCGCGACCCAGCGTCGCCTTCAAGCCTCCTTCGAACGCCAGGCCGTATCCGCTCTCTTCTACGAAGCAGACGGCTTTAAAGAGCGTCGTGGAGACGGTTTCGGTGGATGGGTGGACGGTATGAGTGGCACAAACGGGATAAGTTGGGTGGCACGGGGACATAGAGATTCAATTTAATTTTAATTATTCTGAGGAAATCGGGCTGTAGCTCAGAATAATAGGCAATTATTCCGAGGTTTTTGGCCTCTTGCTCAGATAATTGCATTTGCAATTATCTGAGCCCTTATAACAATCGCCTAAATTCAAACCACGCTTTTTAGTAATAGCGCTGCCCACCTCAGATAATTGCATTTGCAATTTTCTGAGGCGCTATGCACCCTCCACAAGTTTTGCTCATTTCGTTTGGTTAAAGCGCTTTGCATCTCATTTAATTGCATTTGCAATTAAATGAGGTCATGTTTAGTCTAACCAATCTTTCCCCCTTAAAATCGTTAAAAGTGATGGCGTTAAGCCTGGTTCATTATATAAGTCGAGCCTTGCCATCCCTGCCATCATGGAAATCAACAACTTATACATCAGAAAGGAAGTCGAACATGAACCCGCAAAATCAGCAAAAACGTGAAATCAAGTTCTCCAGCCAAAAAAACGGCAGACTGTTGGTCGTTAACTCCGAGGCGGCTATGTCTATCGCATCCGAGCTGGAATCCAACAGCAGCGTCATTTCTTACCAACCTAACTGGCCGCTCGAAGGCGATGTGTTGAGCCGTATCTCTCATGTCGACATACGAGCCTCATATTTTCAAAAAGCCTGGACCACGGATTTTCGCCTGATACTGACAGGAGGTGTTCCGGCGATTAGGGAAATCGCCACCTTAAATGACCTGTCTTACAGAGCTTCATTAGAAAAGCTGGAACTATCCAGGCGTTATTGGGAATTGGTAGGCGTAACGAATTGGAAAATTATAATCGTGGAGGAATAAGGAATGTTTGCCGTTCACCGTGAAATTTTGTATCGCATCCTTGTAGAATCGCCTTCTGGAGCATGGGTCATTGAAGTCACCAAGAACAGCCGGCCAAAATGGGTTGAAAAAACTATGCTTGAACACTTCAAAAGAGTACCCACCCCCGGCTCTTTCTTGAAAGCGTCTGAAAAGAAGCTATCCCCGGCAGCCTCAAAACGTCTAGCTCTTATCCAGCCGATGCTCGACGACCCCATATATATCATTGACCGGAAGCGGTGCCTGACCAAGGCTAGTGAAATCGCTTTGGCCAACAACACCACCGCAAAGCGAGTGAAACGCATTTTCTATCTATATCTCGCAACCGGAGAAACAACCTCATCAAAGCAGTCGGTGAAAACAATCCAACCAGATTTCGAATGGGCAATTAAGACCTTCTCTTTCAGCGCGAAACAGATGTCTCTGAAACAAACCTATGAAACCATGCTGTTGATGAAATATACCAACACGGAAGGGGTATTAAGCGACAACTACCCATCCTTTGACAGCTTCAAACATTATTACTATAGAAATATGCTCCATCAAAGCAACCAGAGGCTCATCGCCCGCAACGGTTTAACTGACTACCTGCGAAACAATCGTCCTTTACACGGGTCCGCCATGCAATGGCGGGACACAATAGGGTGTTACCAAATGGATGCAACTACAGCAGATATCTATGTCACATCCACACTAGACAGAAACAAGGTTATTGGTCGCCCGTCGATTTTTATGGCTGTTGATACGGCTACACAGCTGATAGCTGGAATTTACGTAGGGTTTGAAACAGGCGAAACCGCGGTAGCCGCTTGCTTGGGTAACGCCGCCAGGGACAAAGTCGAATTCTGCGCAGAACACGACCTCCAGATATCAAAGGACGACTGGCCGAACATCGGCATTCCTTCAGAAATTATCACGGATAAAGGACGGGAATTTCAAGGAAAATTGATTGACGAAATATGCGTTCGATTTGGAACAACGCTCCACTCCCTACCTCCGTTTCGACCAGATGATAAAAGCCTTGTTGAAAGGATGTTTGGACTAATAAACACCCACTACAAATCTCTGCTAAAAGGGAAAGGCGTGATTCAGCCGGATTCGCAAGAACGCTGGGCAACAGACTATAGAACACAAGCAACACTAACTCTCCACGAATTCACAACAATTATTCTAAATATTGTCGTGCATCTTAACAGTAAACGAGTGCTTCATAGCGTAGACCACTTGCCCGTCGGCGCCCCGAATACTCCCGCGGCCCTATGGCGATGGTTTGAAGAGACCGGTAAGTCTTCGATTATTTACGGCCTTCCAGAGGAGCTTTATATTTTAACTTTACCACGCAGCAAAGGAACGTTAACTCGAAGGGGGATTGTCCATGAAAAAATAGTTTATGTACCTGAGCAGAAATGTCCAATACCTATCGGCACCAACGTAACCTACGCATACGACGTACAAACAACGGACTGGATATACGTCATAGACAGCGATATACACCGCTTCCGTATTTCTGAGCTTTCCCAGAGATTTAAAGGAGTTTCGTTCTTCGAATCCTCCTGCTGCCAAGAAGAACAGCGCGAATCTACCAAAATCCAAAAAAAAGAAGAATTGCAGTCTCAGATTGAAACAACACAAAGAACAAAAAACATCATTGATACCGCAGTAAGACAAAAATCCAATATCTCACACGATTCATTAGAAGGAAAAGAACACAACAAGGAGGAGTAACTATGAAATATCCAAAAGACGCCCAATATGTCGAAGCCGAATACACGCCAGGTACATACAACCCGTTTGTCGCAGCGTTGCCCCCTTTATGTGAGGCGGATGAGTTTATAAAGCAGATTGCGCACTTCCCTCCCCTACCTGAACACATCAGCCGGATGTCATATCAGGAGCGATATATTGCCATACAGCAAACCCAGAGCTTCTTCTATCCGCTTGGATATATGTACAAGATATACCTTACGCTCTATTCCGCTATGCTGGCCACATATCAGTCGATGAATTATATCGATAGCGTAAAGCGCATCAACGCCCTATACCAGTCTCGGTATACCGCCGATGGAGGGCTGCCAGTGAACAACGCAATTCTAGGCTTTCCGGGAATTGGAAAAACCTCTACAATCCAACGCTGCCTTTCTCTTTTTCCACAAGTAATTGAGCACTCGAAGTTCAATAACCAAGCTATTATGTGCAAGCAAATCCTCTACTTACGGGTAGAGTGTCCCAGCGATTGTTCCGTCAAAACAATAGCAATCAACATCCTATCAGCTATCAATTTAGCGCTAGGATACGGCCCGTATAACCCAGGAAACGTCTCAAGGATATCAACTAGCGCATTTTGTCAAAACGCCAAAAGCCTTTGTCTGACCTATCATGTCGGGTTTATCGCAATTGACGAAATTCAAAACATCATCACGTATGCCGCAAACAAAAAACAAACACGAACGCTCATAAAATTCCTGGTAGAGTTAACGAATGATACCAACACAAGCATCTGTTTTATTGGAACCCCCGCCGCAGAAGAGTTCCTCTCTCGCGAAGAACACCTTTGCCGGCGTACCAGGGGGTTGCGATTACTGCCCTTCAAATACAACGCAGCCTATCTGTCCTTTACCAATGCCTTGTGGCAATATCAATATACCGACTCAGTGGTCGACTGCTCTGCTCAAATGTCTAAAGAACTTTATAGGCTGTCAGGCGGCATTCCCGCATATATGGAAATAATATTTCGAGAAGCGCAAATTATCGCTTTGGATTCCCAGATTCCTCATATCAGCTCAGCATTGCTACGGGACGCAGCTGAAAACCTGGCCATCCATCCCCCTGAGGTACATGGCCAAGGAAAATCCATATCTGATTTTGACTTTCCAATTAGTCAAAAGAAGCCTAAGTTAATGACAGATTCAGACGACCACGTAATTAAAAAGGAGATACCGCCCTTCGTTACCACCGTTACACAAGGGAACCAGACCGATACCAGGCACCAAATTCACTCAAACGCAATACCTCAAAAAGGGCGAAAAAAGGTCCAGCGTTCACCCTACGATATAATAGAGTTATCGAAAAATGATGACTTCATACCAACGCTCAGAAGAATAGGTTTACTGGAGGAGGTGTAAGAGATGGTGCCATATTTCCCGTCTCCACATAGCGATGAGTTATGGTATAGCGTACTCTGTAGAAGCTATATCTACTCGGGTATGACAACAGTATCACGCTTTGTCGACGTGTGCTTTCAAACAAACCACTACTCCATCCTGAATCCATTCAATGTCAATCAGTCTATTTCTCTTTTTATTCAACATAATCCGAATTACCCTTATCTGCCGCAAACCATCGCGGAATATCATACTCTCTTTCCGTTCTACTCTCGCTTCTTCTCTCGGCAAAAAAAGACCGCTTTATTGAAGGCTGTAAGCGAAGGGGTTGTAAATATGCACCCTCCAAAATGTTCAAACAGCACAACCACACTAAAATTAAAATATTGTCCCGAATGCGTCATAAAAGACCGCAAGACTTACGGAGAAGCGTACTGGCATACCACTCATCAAATTCCCGCAGCAACTTGCTGCCCCGTACATAAGTGCCGTCTACATACGCTGCCAGATATTATTACTCCCTATAGTTTACACCCACTGGAACACCAACAAATTGATTTCTCCGTAGACTTCGACATCCCAGAATGGGAGATTGGCCTCACCAATATTCTTTGGGCTTATCAGTCTTTACCGATTGAAACTTCCCCAACAATTGGATATAACGCTCTTATTGATGCCTTAATGACACAGTTACATGTGACCAGAATCGCCTGCCCTCACAAAAAAGCTGTCAAAAACAAACTTGCCAAGGCTGTCGGATTGGACCTGGTGAAAACATTATATGGCGCCAACTTGAGTGGATTTAAATTTAACGAACTGAAAAAATGGGAAGAAATTGCCAGCGAACGATATGCCGTGCTGCAACTGGCAACCGGCGCCGATATTAGGAGTCCATTTTTACTCGTAGAACAACAAGAAAAAGGACTTATTATGGCGCGTTTATTAGGGCTTGCAGCTAACAATTCCGATATTTCAAAACACGAAGTTAGCCAGGAGGTGGGGCTGTCTCCATGGAAGCTGACCATATTCGCTTTAGAAAATAAGATACCCATTTTTTGGAAAGAAAATTTGTACGGACAAGAAATCATTAAGGAATACCAGGAAGCAAAGCAAAGGGAATCCCTCCCAATCCATTGCACATGAACAAACAAGCTGGCTATATATTCTCATGCTACATAAAGCAAAAGACGGTCTTCATCCAGACCGCCTTTTGCTTTGCTTCAAAAAGGTGTGTATGTGACTTTTTGAAGAGCTATGTTGTGAAATATGCTTGCTGCTTATTTCACTCAATATATTTGATAACCACAGATAAACATTACAAAAGGCTGCCATTTTTATGGCAGCCTTTTATTCCATTTTCTGTTTTATAAAAGGCAACCGGGTAACCCACTGCGTAAGCTGCAGAGCATATCAACCAGCTGTGATTGGCCTAGTTGTATATGTCCTTGTATCACTTCCAGTATTGTCTTCTGCAACGAGCGTGATTACAGCGTAATAGCTTTTCCCAGGAGTGCCTTGGTAAGTTGCCGCGATACCCATATAACGGTGACCGCTCTTTGTCATAGCCGGGTAGTCCTCACTTTCGAATGTCTTAACACAGCTATAATACGTACCATTCTTTTCAAAAATCCTGATTTTCTCGGCTCCCAGCCGCGTCATAACTCCCGTCGCCAACAGATTCACGTAGACGGACAGCTTTCCTGATGAGTCAGTGTTCAATGCACCGGTATAGCTGTTAATGTACTCGCTGTACCGGGGCTCAATCGCATATGCGCTTACACCGATTGAGCACAACATGATAGCGCTGAGGATGAGAGCTAAAACACGACGTGATACTTTTTTCATCAGTATCCCTCCTTAGTAAAAATAGATTGTAATATGTGCATCATTTCGTCCTCTGTAATATTAGCGCACAAGTGACATACCACATCGCCGTTTTCCCAAAGAACGTTCATGATGTCCCCATTTTGAAAACAATAGACAAGCTGGTCTCCTACATAAAAACTTTGTGGAGTCTCGCCTTCTTTTTCGATAAGAGATTCGTTACCGTCTTTTTCATATATTACGTAGGACAAAACATCAGAACCCGAGATATAGTCGACGCCAACGCAAACACCATTGTAAGTGTTTGCGTATACCTCTTTGGTCCCTCCCTCAACAAATCGGTCTGGTATCCATGCTGGTGCCAACGCTTCCGTGATTTCAAAAGCCTGTAGCGCTTCTTCCAGTGTGTCGTACGTCCACGAAGGACCACCATCGGGTACCGCTTTGAAAGACGCCATGTCTATCTCATCTGCAGGAGAACCTAAAGAGAAAACTTCCGAGGTCCATCTTGCTATGCTGCCGATAATATCATACCCCATAGCCTGTGCCGTTAAGACACTCCCGGAAAATGCGGCAATTACTGCGGCAACAAGTATTAGCTTTCTGAGCCCTCGTATCTTCTTGTTCCGCTTTTCGATGTTCTTGATTTTCTGTTCGTACCCCTCACTATGATACGCTTCTTGCCTTCCAGCCTCTTCGAAGAGAACCTGGTAACGTCTATGGAATTCTCTTAAATAGTCTTCAGCGTCTACTGCCCCATCCTTCTCCGAGCCATCGTTAAGCACCACATGAAGCTCTGCGGTGTCACAGTGTGTTTCGGTCACCTCATGTAACCATCGCTCCACTTTATCAGAATTCCTACCGCAATTTTCGAGATATCCTTCTCCACCTTGCTTACACATTACCGCCACCCCCTCCCATTCTTTTATTTATCATGTACCAGTCTTTATTACACCCTAAATATTTTTTGCAGCGCTCTTTTGCACGAAACAATCTTGTCCGAGCTGCAAGAACCGAACACTCAAGCTGGGAGGCAATTTCTTTATAAGATAACTGTTTCTCATAGAACATTATTAAGAGGTCTTTATCTGACCTCGACAAAGCAGACGGCAACATATACTCCAACCTGTCAACATTCTCTTGAGCATCCTGTATCGAATTCAGTTCCAGCTCTTCGTGGCTCCGGTGTTTCTCTTTCTGTAATTCGTTGCCTATCACGTTTCTAAGAGTCACATATAACCACCCGGGCACATTCGGATGGGTTCGCAGACTCTCCTGCTTAATTAACAATGTCACAAACACGTTCTGAACAGCATCCTCGGCAGCCTGGTCATTGTGCAGGACGCGGCGTGCGACACGCAGCATGTCCGGCATAAATTTCCTATATAAATCATCGAACCACTTTTCCACATCCATAAGGGCTTTCCCCCTTCTGAGTCTTTGCCTCAGTATGGGCGTTTTGCAACAACATATCAGAATTTTCCCTTCCCTGAAATCCGCCATATTCTTTATGTAAAGCGTGTTTGATGAAAATGGAGTATATCTTCTTGCGCCATACATCAAACCTATCTATTCCTTAGGCTTAGAAAGGAGTCATATATGGCTTGGAAACAAAGAAACGAATCCTGCAAAACCGTCAGCGACGCAGTTTGCGCACTCTCCGGTTTATCAGAGTCTGAACTGCTACATCCTGTGTACACCCCACCTCAGGAAATTCAAAACCTATCGCTCGCAGCTGAGGCTATCCGCGAAGCTGTCCAGCGAAAAGAAAACATCAGCGTAATGGGAGACTACGATGCCGACGGCGTTACCGCTTCGTCGATTCTCTACTTTGCGCTCGAAAAACTTGGCACCGTCCCTTACGTTCGTCTACCGAAACGGATGAGCGAAGGATACGGGCTCAACCCGTCCATTATCCCCGAATTCAAGCCCGGGCTCCTGATTACCGTTGACAACGGTATCGCTGCCCACGACGCTATCGAGCAAGCGAAAGCGAATGGACTCAAAGTCATCGTTCTCGACCATCATCTGCCGCAAGGCGATTTACCATCAGCCGACATTATCGTCGACCCCCATGTAGAGCCGGCGAACAATGGTTTCGAACACTATTGCGGCGCTGGACTCGCGTATAAGCTCGCGGAGCTCCTCTTCCCATGCGACTCTCAGTTTCTAACGAAGATGCAGACGCTGGCGACTATTGGGACCATCGCTGACAGCGTGCCTTTAGTCGGCGACAACCGCTTCCTCGTCCAAAACGGGTTGGTAACGATGAAAAAGTGGCGTTCGAGTAGCACAGCGGAACAGTCTATCCCCGCGGGTTTAATCGGGCTGCTACAAGTTGCCGATGTCTACGATATCGATGAGACAGATATCGGGTACAAAATCGGGCCGATGATTAACGCTGCTGGACGTATGCGTGACGACGGTGCCGCTCTGACGTTTCGAACTCTGACAGCGGATTCAATTGAACGAGGCGTTCTACTGGCAACCGAATTACAGACACTTAATGAAGCGAGGAAAGAGGAAACCGCAAAATACGAAGCGGTTATCGAGGAGGTCATCGAACGTGACTGCCTTGCGTTTACACAGCCAATGTGTGTATTCGTTGAGAATATGCCCGAAGGACTGGTCGGCATCTTGACGGGACGTATCGCCGAAAAGTATAAGACGCCGGCGTTTCTGTTTACGAACAGCTCCGAAAAAGGCCAGCTCAAAGGGTCCGGACGCAGCTACGGCGACTTCAACCTTATGAACCTCGTCAACGCTGCGATGCCGTTTCTCGTTCGGGGAGGCGGTCACGCCGGCGCCGCTGGTATCTCTGTAACCGAAGAGAATTACGGGGCAATGGTCAACGCTATGACTGAACAAATGCAATCGTATGAGCTGCCGGAAACGGATGACGTCTATTACGACCTCACTGTCAAATCGTCTGATATTTCCCACGTTTATGCGGAACTGCAGAAATTTGCGCCGTTTGGACAGAACGTTCCTCGTCCGGTATTCCAGGTCAACGACATCCTCCTGTCCCCCAGAGGGGGCAACACCTCAAAACGCATGGGGAAGCACTTCGAGCATATCAAGCTGTTCGGGCGCGGCTTCTCTATCATCTGCTTCGGTATGGCTGAGGAATATGTCAAATCTGGTTCGCCCCTTTCCTTGGACGTTATCGGCATGATTTCTCAAAACGCATTCCGCTATTCAAGCGAAACGCAAATTGAAGCCGTCGCTTTCAAGGAACATAAGACGGACCGAAAAGGACGTCCCACATCGCTCAGGGACGCTCTCATCCGAAACGGTACCATCTAAAATTTGCGCAGCAAGACAGCCCAGGTATTCTCCTGGGCTGTTTTTGCGTATGGGAGCTTCTCACATACTCTGGTTGTATATTTTGTCTTGACGTTATTTGGAGTCTTCTTCTGCATTGTTTTGTTTGTTGGCTTTGCATGTGGGTTCATTAACGTTAACTCAATTTGTACTATTCCAGTTTCACACACATACCGTCATCATTTAACCATGTAAGTCCTTACTGATATCTCAGAAGGCACTGGAAGGGAGAATTTACAATGGACAAACTGTTTAACCTTATCACCAACGACAAAGCCTTGAAGTTCATCTTGATTGGAAAGTTGCTTGGCTTTCTTGTCACGATTGTTGCGGCCATCGTTTTCATTTTTGCCTTCTGGCTCCCCACATTCCAGAAGGTCAAAAGCACACAGGAAACTGTCGAAAACGCTCGGGTCGAGATTACGACAGCTCAGTCTGATTTCGACGAGTATTACGAAAACGCACAAGAACAAATTGCCGCGATTCGCGAAAAGGTCCTTGGAGAGGTTTCTCATTCCGGTTCCGATTCCGTAGAGTTCATTGTTGATTTTCCGGAGTCTGAATCCTAACACCAAAACATTGCTCACACCCCAACAAACACAAGAAAGCGCCGGACGGCGCTTTTCTTGTATGTCGATTACGAAAGGAAATGACGCATGTTGAAATTCCTCTTATCCCTGTCTATCTTCTCTATCCTCAAAGGGGCAATTCTTATCCTGATAGCGGTAATACTGACAAGGATAATCCTGAAGAGAATATCCCCTATTGACGTAGAATATCGGGATATACCAGAAGATGACACAGAGAAGCAAGCCTTGCCAAACCATATAAACAATGCAGCAGAAAAAGAAAAACCCTCCTAATGGAGGGTTTTTCTTTTAGCAGCGCTCTTCTAGTTCTTCGAGCCAAATCTCGTTGTCTGCCGCGTCAACAAGAGATTCGACATACGTCATGACCGCATGAATCAGGTCGCTGACGTTCATGGAGTCCACACCGGGAAGAGGTTGAACCAGACCTTTCTTCTCGGCGATACTGTTGAGCCGCTGAGCGGAATTACCGATGGCGTTCGCCAGATTGATAATTTCTCGCTGCAGCTCACCCCGGTCTTCTTCGACCATCTCATAGGTCGAATAGTTCCCGGTTTCTGCTTCGTAGCTCAACTGCTCACGAAGAGCAATCTTACCGTAGCATCTTGCGCTGGAACGACAAAAGTGTACCACAGCACCATAGGCATACGGAATGAGGGACCCGGTGGGCGTTTCGCACCAGCCAGGTTCCTGGTGCGAGAACTCCGACAACGCAGAAGCCGTCTCGAAGGTGTTCGCAAATGCGCACACGGCGTCCAGCCGAGCCACTTCATCGGGCGCGAACGACGAAAGGTCGGCGCCGCGCCGCGCCACTACCACCTGGCCTTCGCCCTGCTCCCTCAAGGTGAGCGCTGCACCGTCCACCAATGCTCCCATGATGAGTTCGTACTGGTCGGGCACCGGCCCTAAGTCGCCGCTTGGCTGCCCGACGTCAGGGGAACAGCGCCATCACCTTGCGGGTGATGCGTCGGCGGGCGG
>OLRD01001710.1_pt1 | contig 11667 bp, 10 predicted proteins | sample 1672051 | NCBI WGS metagenome assembly OLRD01 (sample SAMEA3136640, study PRJEB25190) | human gut metagenome | biome: human gut; feature: human-associated habitat; material: faeces | place: Austria | collected 2013 | reverse complement strand
GGCGTGGGCATGCACGAGCCCTACAAACTGCAGCTGGTCATCGACATGTGCGGGCTGCCGCGGGTGCTGCTGGCGGCGTTTCTCTCCGCGGTGACCAAGCCCTTTGGGGTGCATGGGGTGTTCTACAAGGTGTGCGGCCAGGGCGTGGGCGGCATTGACGGGTTCTACTTCCGCTCCAGCTTTGACGTATACAAGCAGATGGCCCTGATTAACCCGCCCAACCCCGTGGAGCTGTGCAACGCCCTGGAGAAGGAAACCGGCATCCCCGTGGTGCTCATGGACGCCAACGACATTGAGCAGAACCAGCTGGGCAAGTGCGACGACTTCCCCCTCACCGACGAGGAGATCCAGGACGCCATGCGGGACAACCCCTCCGGCCAGGGGGACGAGCTGACTCCCCTGATCCTGATCCGGCCCCTGTAAGGCCGCTGCTACCAATGCGAAAACGGAGGCCGCTGTGAAAACGACGCTGGGCTGCCTGCGCAAGGCGGACACCGATTTCCACCTCATCGAGCCCGGGGACCGGGTGGCGGTGGGCGTTTCCGGGGGCAAGGATTCCCTGCTGCTCCTCCACGCCCTGAGCCTGTACCGCAAGTTCAGCCACAAGGACTTCACCCTCATGGCCTTCACCATTTCCATGGGGCTGGAGCCCTTTGACCTGAGCGGTATCCACTGCCTGTGCCAGGAGCTGGACATCCCCTATGTGGTAAAGCAGACGGAAATCGGCGATATTATTTTCAACAAACGCAAAGAGAAAAATCCCTGCGCCCTGTGCGCCAAGATGCGCCGGGGCGCGCTCAATGACATGTGCCGGGAATACGGCTGCAACAAGCTGGCCCTGGGCCATCACCGGGACGACGCCATCGAGACTCTGCTCATGAGCCTGTTTTACGAGGGGCGGTTCCACACCTTCCACCCCAAGACGTACCTGAGCCGCACGGGCATCACGGCCATCCGTCCCCTGTGCTATCTGCCCGAGTACCACGTCCGGCACATGGTGCAGGAATTGAACCTGCCCGTGGTGAAAAGCCCCTGCCCCGCCAACGGCGAAACCAAGCGCCAGGAAATGAAGGAGCTCATGCAGGCCCTGCGCAAGCGCTACCCCGACGCGCCGGACCGCTTCCTCCACGCCCTGCAAAGCGACAAGCAATACGACCTGTGGCAAAAGGAATAACAGGCCGCGCATCCACCAAAGGCGCCGGGTGGCGCAAGGGAGTGCACACAGTGAACAACGCCTTTTTACGCGGGATACGGCACGGGATTCCCATCGCGCTGGGATACCTGTCCGTATCCTTTACCTTTGGCATGAAGGCTGTGGGGGACGGCATGACGCCCCTGCAGGCGCTGCTGATCTCCGCCACCAACCTCACCAGCGCCGGGCAGTTTGCGGGCCTGCCGCTGATGACCGGGGGCGCGTCCCTGATTGAGATGGCGCTGACCCAGCTGGTCATCAACCTGCGCTACGCGCTCATGAGCCTGAGCCTGGGCCAGCGCCTGGACGGCACCATGAACACCCTCTCTCGGCTGCTGTTCAGCTTTGCCAATACCGACGAGATCTTCGCCGTGGCCTCCAGCCAACCGGAGAAGGTGGGGCGGAACTATCTGTTCGGGCTGATCCTGACGCCGTACTTCGGCTGGACGGTGGGGACGCTGCTGGGGGCGGTGGCGGGGACGCTGCTGCCGGAATTTTTCCGCAGCGCCCTGGGCATTGCCATTTACGGCATGTTCCTGGCCATCATTCTGCCCCCGGCCAAGCGGGAAAAGCCCGTGCGCCTGGTGGTGCTGCTGGCGGTGGCCCTGAGCCTGTGCCTGCGGTATGTGCCGCTGTTCAGCGGCATTTCCAGCGGCTTCGCGGTGATTCTGTGCGCGGTGATTGCCTCGGCGGTGGGCGCGCTGCTGCATCCGGTAAAGGAGGCGCATGCCCCATGAGCGCGGAGGCCTTTTACCCGTACCTGCTGGTCATGGCCGGAGTGACCTACCTGATTCGCATGCTGCCGCTGACGGTATTCCGCCGGGAGATTCGCAGCCCGTTCCTGCGCTCCTTCCTGTACTATGTGCCCTACGCGGTGCTGGGAGCCATGACCGTGCCGGACATTTTCTATGCCACGGGCAGCCTATGGACGGCCCTGGCGGGGCTGGTGGTGGCGGTGGTGCTGGCCTGGAAGGAAAAGAGCCTGCTGACGGTGGCGGTATTCGCCTGCGCGGCGGTGGCGGTAGCCCAGGTGGCGCTCGCCCTGGTGGGATAATCTTCTTCCCTTCTTGATTTTTCAACAAAAGGCATCATTTTCGACCGGGTGCTCCCCAGGAGTATCCGGTCGTTTTTTTGCAGCCCGCTGGCCGCTGACGGTTTCCTTACAATTCCCGAACAAAATTTTTTATTTTTTATAAAAGGTCTGGAAATTTACAAAAATTGTAGTATACTCTTTTTATTCTTTTCGCCGCGGTAAAGCGGTAAAAATGTATTGGAGGAGTTTCCCGTGACACAGCAGAAGAAAGTGAGCGGTCTGGACAAGTTCTTTGGCGTGACCGCCGCCGGGTCGTCCATGAAGGTGGAAATCATGGCTGGTTTGACGACCTTCTTCGCCATGGCCTACATCATCTTTGTGAACCCCACCATCCTCAACCAGTTCTACGTGATTACCGGCCAAACGGAAATGGCCACTGCCATTGCCAGCAGCGTGTTTGTGGCCACCTGCTTAAGCGCCTTTGTGGGCACGCTGCTCATGGCGGTGTATGCCAAGCTGCCCTTCGCCCAGGCATCCGGCATGGGTCTGAACGCTTTCTTCGCCTACACGGTAATGCTGGGCAGCGGCTACTCCTTTAACCAGGCGCTGGCCATTGTGTTCATCTCCGGCCTGCTGTTCATTGTCATTACCGCTTTCGGTCTGCGTGAAGCGATTTATCACGCCATTCCCAAGAATGTGCGTATTGCTATCAGCGCCGGTATCGGCCTGTTCATCACCCTCATCGGCCTGCTGAACGCCAAGGTGATCCAGGGCAGCGATTCCACCACCGTGGCGCTGCACTCCTTCAATGTATGGAACGCCGACACCGCCGGGGCGCTGCTGTGCCTCATCGGCCTGGTCATCACCGGCGTACTGATGAAGCTGAAGGTCAAGGGCGCCATCCTGATCTCCATCATCCTGAGCACCATCATTGGCATCCCCATGGGCGTGACCAATGTGAGCAACTTCAACTGGAGCCTGCCGGACTTTGGCAGCTGGGTGAACTACGGCCTGTTCAAGCTGGACTTCTCCGGTCTGGTGGACACCAGCAACGGGCTGCTGGGCGGCATTTTCTCCATTATCATGATTGTATTGAGCTTCTCCCTGGTGGATATGTTTGACACCATCGGCACCCTGGTGGGCACCGCCAACAAGGCGGGCATGATTGACAAGGATGGCAACATGCCCCGCATGCGTGAGGCCATGATGTGCGACGCCATCGGCACGGCCGTGGGCGCGCTCATGGGCACCTCCACGGTAACCACCTACGTGGAATCCTCCACGGGCATCAGCGAGGGTGGCCGCACCGGCATGGCTTCTCTGGTAACGGCGGTGCTGTTCCTGGTAGCGCTGTTCCTGGCGCCCCTGGTGGGCATTGTGCCCTCCGCGGCCACGGCGCCTGCCTTCATCATTGTGGGCGTGATGATGCTCTCCTCCATCAAGTCCCTGGAGCTGGACGACATGACCGAGGCCATCCCCGCCTTCCTGACCATTGTGATGATGCCCTTTGCGTACTCCATCGCCACGGGCATTGCCTTTGGTCTGATCTCCTACACCCTGCTGAAGCTGTGCACCGGCAAGGTGAAGGAAATCAGCCCCCTGACGGCTGTGCTGTCCATTATCTTTATCATTCGCTTTGCCTGCATGGCCGCGTAAGCGCTGTTGTGCCATGGCAGGGGAAAAGCCCGGTGCGGTCAATCGCACCGGGCTCTTTTTGTTGTATTTTAAGAACGGTTTTGTACATGCAGGAAAAAGCAGGAAAGGCATTTTCCTTGCCTGCCACAAAGAGACTGCTGTTTGGTGGCAGGTTTCGCCCACCTGCAAGGAATACAGGCCCCCGAAAGGGGTCCAGGGGGCGACCGGAAAGCCCCCTGGTCGCCTCCGCTGAGGCGAAACCTTCTGTGATGCAGAAAAAATATGGAAGGCTCTTTCCCTTGCGCAAGAAATCTATTTCTTGTGGCAAGTCCCGTGCGCAGCAGGGGGCCCGAAGGTTTCCAAAGGGCGACCGGAAAGCCCTTTGGTCGCCTCCGCTGAGGCGAAACCCTTTATGATACGGGAAAAGTATGATAGGCCCTTTCCCTTGCCTTGCGCAAGAAATCTATTTCTTGTGGGAGGTTTCGTCCGCCTGCGGGCGGACGAGGTACTTTCCATCACTGGAAAGTACCCAAAGGGTGCCGGGGGCGGCCAAAGGGTGCATGTCTCATGGCCGCCCCCGGACCCCCCGTTGCTAAGGAACAGTGCACCGCTAGCCTCGCAGGGGCGCGCCCAGCTGGGTTCACGTCCGTCCCTGGGAGGGCCACTGTCGCCTTCGGCGCAGCTGATCCCTCCCCCGGCTCCATGGCGCCGGTTTATCCTTGGAGTGTCGGCAAGGGGCCGCTACGGCAGCACCCCTGTGCAGCGGTACGCGCCCCGGCATCGGTGCCATGCAAGGTGCGTACCCGCCCCGGCACCCGATTGGTTGCTGGCCCAGGGCCAAACCAAATGGCGTGCCCGATACGGACCCTGTCGGTCGAGAGACAAGAGGAAGTGCCACTCATGCGCTGCTTTTCCGTCTTTGCATAATCGTTGCTGCAAAAAAATGAGCGCCTTTCCTGGCCCGCAGGGCTTGGAAAGGCGCTATGATAATCCGTTTTTTCGGGGAAAGCCCCGTGGGTGTACCCCGTTACCGCTGCGCGGCCAGGTTGCGGGCCAGGCGTTTTTTCTTCTGCCCCGCGTGCCACACCACCAGCACCATGAGCAGCACCGTGCCCACATAGGGGAAGGTGGACGTCAGGGAGGAGGGGAACCCCACGGACTGCAGCCGCATACCCATGGCGTCGATGAAGCCGAACACCAGCGCCGCCAGGAACACCATGGGCGGGTTCGACCGTCCAAAGATCACGCAGGCCACGGCGATGTAACCCCGGGAGGCGGACATGTTCTCGCTGAACATGGTCAGGTAGCCCAGGGACAGGTGCGCCCCGCCCAGGCCGCTGAAAATGCCGCAGAGCACCGACGCCAGGTACTTCATTTTCTCCGGGCTCTTGCCCGCCGAGCGCAGGGACTGAGGATGTTCCCCCGCCGCCCGCATCCAGAAGCCCACCGGCGTGCGGTAAATAAACAGCCAGCACAGGTACACCAGCACCCAGCTGCAATAGACCAGCAGGGTGTTATTGTTCAGCAGCGGCCCGATGAGGGGGATGCCTTCCAGCCAGTCCGCCGAAATGGTGGGCAGGCTCACAATGCCAGGATCGGAGAAGGCGCCCTTCACGCCGAAGATGGTCCGCAGCAGGAACACCGTCAGCCCGCCGGCGAAGCTGTTCAGCGCCACGCCGATGATGAACTCGTCGCTCTTGAACTTCACCACAAACAGCCCGTAGAACAGCCCCAGCAGCACCCCGGCCAGCACGGCAAACAGCAGTCCCATGGCCCAGCTGGAGAAGAAATAGCTTCCCAGCACCGCCATGAACGCGCCCACCAGCATCATGCCGTCCACGCCGATGTTCATGATACCCACGTGGTCCGTCATCAGGCAGCCCAGGCCCACCAGAATCACCGGGGTTGCGGTGCGCAGGGTGTTTTGCAGCAGGCCCATATTGAATACATTGCTCCAATCCATTACGCCCCCGCCTCCTTTTCCAGGGTCAGGGCGGCCCGCTTCCGGGCGCGCCTGGCCAGTATGCTGTTCATGATGCCCTGTTCCGCCGCCATGAAGAAAATGATAATGGACTGCACAATCAGGATCAGCTCGCTGGAGATGCCCACATCGCCTTCCATGGCCGTGGCGCCCACCTTCAGCACCCCGAAGAACAGGCTCATGAGAATAATCCCCAGGGGCTGGTAGCGCATAATCATGGCCACCAGCATGCCGTCGAAGTAAAACTCGTTGGACACCGTGGTTACAAAGCGCTTGTGCAGGCCGAACACCTCGAACATGCCCACCAGGCCGCAGATAGCCCCGGAGGCCACCATGCTCCAGATGGCCAGCTTGCCGGCCTTGATGCCGCTAAAGCGGGCAAAGCGTTCGTTATTGCCCGTGAGTTTCATTTCAAAGCCCGCAGTGGTTTTGCGCATCACGTACCAGACAATCAGCGCGATGGCCGCGGCGTAGAAAATGCTCTCCGTCAGGTTGGACAGCTTGATCACCCGGCTAAACATAAAGGCCGGGTCCACCGCGTCCGTGCCGGCGGAAACGCCCCGCTGGGAGGTTTTCAAGGGGCCGTTGGCCAGGTAGGAGCAGAAGTAGATGGCCGCGGAGTTCATCATGATGGTGGTGATGACCTCGTTGACCTTCATCTTCACCTTCAGCACCGCGGGAATCCAGGCGTACAGCCCGCCCGCGGCAATGGCCGCCAGGAAGCACAGGGGCAAGGCGATCCAGGGCGTAACCCCCGTGAGCCGCGCCCCCACATAGGCCGAGGCAATGGCCCCCAGGTACAGCTGGCCCTCGCCACCCACGTTGAAGATGCCCGCCTGGGCCGCCACCGCCGTGGCCAGGCCCGTGAGGCACAGGGTGGCGGACTTGGCCAGGGTATTGCCGATGCCCCGGCTGGTGCCCAGGGCGCCGCTGAGCAGCGCGCCGTAACCCTCGATGGGGTTATGTCCCGTGGCAGCCATAATCAGTCCGCCCAGCACCAGGGCCAGCAGCACGCTCACCGTCAGGGAAAAGAGGTATTGCAGGCGGCTTTTGCTATTGTTCATGCTTGTTCCTCCTTCCGCCCGCCGGTCATGTAGTAGCTGATTTCCCGCTTGTCAATGTCCCCCGCCTGGAACTCGCCGGTAATTTTGCCCTCATAAATGGTCAGCAGCCGGTCGGACAGGCGGAGCAGCTCGTCCAGGTCGGCGCTCACCAGCAGGATGGCGCAGCCCGCGTTGCGCTTTTGCATGATCTGCTGGTGGATGAAGTCCATGGCGCCGATGTCCACGCCCCGGGTGGGCTGGGAAATGATGAGCACCGGCGTGTCGAAGGAGAACTCCCGGGCCACCACCACCTTCTGCATGTTGCCTCCCGAGAGGGAACCCACCGCCGTGTCCACCCCCGCGCCCCGGATGTCGAAGCGCTGGAAGATCTCCTGGGCGTAGGCGCGTATGGCCTTGCGCTTCATGTGGATGCGTTTCCAGGAGAAGCGAGGGTCCTTTTCCTTGCCCACAATCAGGTTATCGGTGATGTCCGCGGGGGCACATACGCCGGTGGCCAGCCGGTCCTCGGGCACATGGGCCAGCCCCAGGGCGCGAATCTCCCCGGGGGTTTTCCCCGCAATGGACTTGCCCATGATGGTCACCGCGCCACCCCGCAGGGGACGCATGCCGGTGATGGCCTCGATGAGCTCACTCTGTCCGTTGCCCTCAATGCCCGCAATGCCCAGGATCTCTCCCCGGCGCACCGTCAGGCTCACCCCGCGCACGGCGGGCAGACCGCGATTGTCCAGGGCTTGCAGGTCCTGGACCTCCACCGCCGTTTCCGTCTCGCCCCTGTCCTCCCGGTCCAGGGCGTCCAGGAGCACTTCCTTGCCCACCATCATGGCCGCCAGGATGCGCTCGTTCACGTCCTTGGTCTCCGCCACGCCCACCAGCTTGCCCTGGCGCATGACGCCCACCCGGTCGGAAATGGCCATGACCTCGTAGAGCTTATGGGTGATGATGATGATGGTCATCTGCTTTTCCCGCACCATGCGGCGGATCACCCCGAAGAGCTCGTCGGTCTCCTGGGGGGTCAGCACGGCGGTGGGTTCGTCCAGGATGAGCACATCGGCGCCCCGGCGCAGGGTTTTGAGGATCTCCACCCGCTGCTGCAAGCCCACGCTGATGTCCTCCACCTTGGCCCGAGGGTCCACGGTCAGGCCATATTCCTGCACCAGGGCCTGGGTCTCCTCCTCCGCCTTAGCAAAGTCGCAGAAAATGCCCAGCCTGCGGGGCTCATTGCTCAGCACAATGTTCTGCGCCACGGTAAAGGAGGGCACCAGCATAAAGTGCTGATGCACCATGCCCACGCCCCGGGCAATGGCCTCGCTGGGACTAAAGTGCGTAACCTGGCTGCCCTTGACGAGCACCTTGCCGCTGGTGGGCGTGTTCAGCCCATAGAGGATGTTCATCAGCGTGGACTTGCCCGCGCCGTTTTCCCCCACCAGGGCAAAGACCTCCCCCTTGCGGATGTCCAGCGTCACGTCATGATTCGCCAGCACACCGGGGAACTGCATGGATACGTGCTGGAAGGAAACGATGGTCTCGCCCTGTGCCAAATCAATCGCCTCGCTTTTGCATTTCAGAAAAAAACGGAAGGAAAGGGGAGGCGTCCCCGCCTGTGCGAAGCCGCCTCCCCCCATGGATGCCTGTGCGTTTGTTACTCCAGCGTGGTGGGGACTTCGATCTCGCCGCTGATGATCTTCTCCTTCAGCGCCTCGACCTCCGCCTTCAGCTCGTCGGAAACCTGCTGGGGCATGGTATCGTCGCCGTATACCACGTCGATGTAGCCGGTGGCCATGTCGGCCTCCCAGATCTCGCCGCCCTTGAAGTAGTTCTCCATGTCGGCCACGGTGTCATAGATGGACTTGCCCACCTTCTTCACCATGGAGCAGATGATCACATCGGGGTTGATGTACTTCTGGTCGCCGTCCACGCCGATGGCGTAGTTGCCGGTTTCCGCCGCGGCCTCGAACACGCCCTCGCCGGTCTTGCCCGCCACCTGGAACACGATGTCGCAGCCCATGCCGTACAGGGCCAGGGCGCACTCCTTGCCGTTGGCAGGATCTTCAAAGCCGTTGGCATACTGCTTCTCCACCGTGATGTCCGGGTTGGCATAAGCGGCGCCCGCCTCGTAGCCCACGATGAAGTCGTTGATGGTGGCGCTGTCCTCGCCGCCCACCACGCCGATCTTACCGGTCTTGGTCAGCTTGGCGGCAATGTAGCCCACCAGGAAGGAGCCCTCGTTCTGGGCATACAGGATGGACATGCCGTTTGCGAAGGAACCGTCGATGGCATTGTCGATAAACAGGAACTGCTTGTCCGGGAAGGCCTCGATAACCCCGGGCAGGCTGTCCCAGAACTGCCAGCCCACCGCGGCGATCACGTCGGAAACCTCCGCCGCGTCAATCAGGCTGCTCTCGTACAGGGATGCGTCTTCCTTGCACTCGATGACCCGGATTTCCGTGCCATAGTCCGCCTTCAGCTGCTCAATGCCCTCATTGGCCGAGTCATAGAAGGAACGGTCGCCCAGGCCGCCAGCCACCACGATGCAGATAGACGGGGTGGTCTTCTCCTCCGCCATTGCGGGGACCGCCAGCATGGAGATGCACAGCGCCAGAGTCAGCGTCACCGCCAAAATCTTTTTCATGGGATAGAACCTCCTGTATAATTTCCGCCCGAAAAAAAGAGCGGTATTACCTTTACAATTTGTTTTTTATGCAAGGGAATCCTGCCGGGAAGTCGAAGAAATGTATGGAAAATTTTTTGTTTTGCATGCCGGGGCAGTCGTGTTCCGGCGCAAGGAAGGGAGCGCCATGCGCCTTTTATTTGTAAACGCCTGCATGCGGGGGCCCGAGCTTTCCCGCACCCACGCCCTGTGCCGGGCCTTCCTGGAGGAAGCCCGCCGGTCTTGCCCCGCCCTGGAGATACAGGAGCACGACCTGACCCGCATGAACCTGCAGCCCGTTACCGCCCCGGTGCTCCAGCGCAAGGAGGCCCTGTGCGACGCCCAGCGTTGGGACGACCCGCTGCTGCGACCGGCCTACGCATTTGCCCGGGCGGACGCGGTGCTCATCGGCGCGCCCTACTGGGACCTGTCCTTCCCCGCGGCGCTGAAAATCTGGGTGGAAAATATCTATGTGCGCAACCTGACCTTCCGTTACACCCCGGAGGGGGAGCCCGTGGGCCTGGCGCAGGGCAAGCAGGCCGTATACATCACCACCGCCGGCAGCCCCGTGGGTGAAAACGACTGGGGCGCGGGATACATGCGCGCGGTGCTCACCACCCTGGGCATCCCGGAGTTCCGCTCCATACGTGCCGAGGGCATCGACATCCAGGGCTGGGACGTGCAGGGCATCCTTCGCCGGGCGGAGGTGGAGGCCCGGGCGGCGGGAGCAGCACTGGGCAAGGCCCTGGCGTCAGCCACTGGACGCTGAAAAGCGTGCTTTTCCCAAGCTAAAGCGCTGAACAAAAAACGTCCCATTTTCTCAGCCTACAAAAGCACCCACAAGCACAGGGACCGAAGGTTTCCAAAGGGCAACCGGAAAGCCCTTTGGTCGCGCCCGCAGGCGCGAAACCTCCTACGCTTGCCAGCATGCATTCTGCAACATGCAAGAAATACCTTATCAACGGTCTGTGGCGTAAACCTCATATACGGAAAGGAACGGAGCGTCCATGCGAAAGACCTACGGAACCATGGTGTTTATCAACGTGATGTGGGGTCTCTCCTTTATTTTCAGCAAGCAGGGAATGAACGCGGGCTTTCAGCCCATGGGGCTGGCCTTTGTGCGGTATGTGCTGGCCGCCGCCGCGCTGATTCCCCTGCTGCTTTGGCGCGAGGGAACTCCGCGCCTGCGCCGGGAGGACATGCTGCCCATGTTTCTCTCTTCCCTGGCAGGCATTACGGTGTATTATTTCTGTGAGTACAACGGCATCCAGCGCACCTCCACGGTGAGTGCGTCGCTGATTCTGGCGGCCATTCCCGTGCTGACCCTGGGGGCGGAGGCGCTGCTCACCCGCGCCCGGCTGCGGCCCATGCAGACAGCGGGGGCTTTCCTGTCCCTGGCGGGGGTGGGGCTGATTACCTTGTCCTCCTCCCGGGAGGGCACGGACTCCCTGGCGGGCATCCTGTTTATCTTCGGGGCCAGTCTGGTATGGGTAGCCTATATTTTCCTCAGCCGCCGGTTGCGCCAGCGGTATTCCAGCCTGAGCATGAACGCCTGGCAGGCGGCCATGGCCGCGGTGACGCTGCTGCCTGCCGCCCTGGCGGATGGGTTTGACCCTGCCGCCGTCTCCTGGGACGGCTGGGCCAGTGCGGCGGTGCTGGCGCTGGTGTGCTCGGCGCTGTGCTATTATTTGTACGGCAATGCCCTTGCCACGCTTTCGCCTCTTGCTTCGGCGATTTTTGTGAATCTGATTCCCCTGACGACCCTGATAGCGGGGGTTCTCTTTCTGGGCGAAAAGCTCACATGGGCCACCCTGGCAGGAGGGGTGTTGATTATTGGCAGTATTTTCCTGGTAAATTTGGCACCGGGGCGCCAGGCGTCCGGTGCTGAAACGTAATTTTTGTGGTGATGTGGATGCAGTAAGGCGTGGCCTCCTGGTTGGCTTCAAGGAGCCCGTGCCTTCCACAAAAATCTATTTTTACAGTGCTTATCTGCTACAAATTTGCACAGTTTCCATTCGTTGCAAATTTGCATAGTTCTCATTTGCTGCAAATTTGTACAATTCTCATCTACTGCAAAGGGCCCGAAGGTTTCCAAAGGGCGATCGGAAAGCCCTT
>OLRD01001707.1_pt1 | contig 11672 bp, 5 predicted proteins | sample 1672051 | NCBI WGS metagenome assembly OLRD01 (sample SAMEA3136640, study PRJEB25190) | human gut metagenome | biome: human gut; feature: human-associated habitat; material: faeces | place: Austria | collected 2013 | reverse complement strand
AGAAGCTGGATGGGGGAGATAGGGGCCGCCCGGGCAAAGTTTTTGCGCGCCAGTTCGCCCCGCCTGGCGAAAAAGAAGGGCACCCAGGGTTTAGCTTGGGTGTCCTTCTGTAGTTTTGCGTATGTGAGGGAGTTCAAACAGCAACTTTATGTCCAGCTGGCATTCTGCTTGGTGCGCTACCGGCCGGGAAAAACGCTTCGCTGTTTCCCTAGCTTTTTTTCATGCGCTGCGCGCCCATAAGGTCAAGGGCAAGGTCGCACCTTTTTTGAAAAAAAGGCGCCCCAAAAAACTTTAATCTCGCTACCGCTCGGCCCCCGCCGCGCACGTGCGCTATTCTCTCGATGAGCACGAGCGCCAGCGAGCTGCCCAAGGCGCGAATTGCCTGGGGTGCAACCCCTCAATGGATATCGTACACGCTGCGCAGGCGCAGGTTCTCCGTGGAGCCGGAAAGCACCTTCACCCGGGTCTCCCCGGCGTTCATGTCAAAGTAGTTGTCGGAGAGCAGCAGGTCCTCGTTCTCGTTCTGCACCTCCACGCTCTTGGCGTAGGCCTGGGCCGTCACCACAATCTCGTCCCCCTCCACCCGGCAGGAAAGCTGGGGGTCGGCGTAGTGGAAGTACTTGGGCAAAGAGAAAATCACCGTGCCCCCAGAGAGCCGCTGGCCGTTCTCGAACAAGTCGTAGCTGACGTAGTCCTCGTAGATGTCCACGTCGGGCAGCTCCACCTTGTCCAGCCACACGCTGGAGAGGGCCGGCACTGTCAGGGAGATGGTCTCCTCCCGCTGGATGGCCCCCCGCTTGTCCCGCAGGGCCCACTTGACCACAAAGGCCCTGTCCTGCCGTGTCTCGTTGGCCACGGAGAGGCGGATGCTCTTTTCCATGTCGTAGGGCTCGGCGTTGATGTTGGGCTCTTGGGAGAGCATGCCCTCCTCGCAGCAGGAGAGCAGCACCGGCGCGAAGAACCGCTTGGCGTAGTAGTGCAGGGCCTTCCAACGGCCGGTGTAGTCGATGGAGGCCCAGCTGGCCACGGGCCAGCAGTCGTTGAGCTGCCAGTACACGGCGCCCATGCACACGCCCCGGATGCGCCGGAAATGCTCCACGCCGTAGCGAATGGCCTCGCCCTGCAGCAGCTGAGAGGCGTACAAGGCCGTCTCAAACTTGGTGGGATAGAGGAACATCTGCTGCAAATAGGACATGATGAGCATGCTGCCCCGGGCGCAGCGCTGGTGCTTCTCCATCACATAGGAGAACAGGTTCCAGTCCTGGGGCGCGGCAAAGGTCTTTACCGTGGCCATGCAGGGCAGGCTCTCAAAGCCGAACTCGGACAGGTAACGGAACTGGTGCTTGCGGTACTCCGCAAAGGGCAGCTGGCCGTGCCACACGCTCCAATAGTGCACGTCCCCCCGGGCAGGGTCGTTGGGGTCGTCGAAGCCGCCGCCGGAGGAGGGGCTGGCCGGCCAGTAAAAGGTGTCCGGGTCCTCCTTGAGAAGCACCTCGGGGATGAGGTACTCGTACATGCGGATGTAGTCCGCCTTCTGGCGCTTGTTCAGCACCCACTCCCCCTGGTCCACGAACATCTCCATTTCGTTGTTGCCGCACCACAGCCCCAGGCTGGCGTGGTGGCGCAGGCGCCTGACGTTGTCGGTAACCTCGGCCCGGATGTTCTCGGCAAACTCAGGGGTCAGGTTATACACGGCGCAGGCGAACATGAAGTCCTGCCAGACCAGCAGGCCCAGCTCATCGCAGGCATCATAGAAGGCGTCGCTGGGGTAATGCCCGCCGCCCCACACCCGGACACAGTTGAAGTTGGCCGCCACGCACTGCTCCAGCAGCTTGCGGGTACGCTCCGGGGTGACCCGGGAGAGGATGTTGTCCTCAGGGATGTAATCCGCGCCCATGGCAAAGATTTTCACCCCATTGACCTGGTGGGCGAAGCTCTCGCCGTGCCCGTCCTTTTCCCGGGCGATGGTCATGGTGCGCAGGCCGATGCGGCGCTGCCAGGAATCCAATTCCCTTCCGTTTGAAAAGGCAGTCAACTTTACAGTGTAAAGAGGCTGTTCCCCATAGCCGTGGGGCCACCACAGCTGGGGATGTTCTATCAGGATTTCTGCGGGAGAACCTTCGTAAAGAGCGGCGTTGCCTTGGGGGTCTGTCACCTCTATTGTATAGGAGATATCCTTTACAGAAACAAACTCATACGCAGGACAGATGGAAAGGGTCACACGGCCGTGCTCATGGCGCTGGCGCACCTGCACGCCAGCGAGCTTAGCGCCGTCTATTCCCAGCAGGGAAACCGGCCGCCACAGGCCCGCGTCCGGAAGGTGGGGGCCCCAGTCCCAGCCAAACATGCAGTGGGCCTTGCGCAGGTTGGCAAAGCCCTTCATGGCGTCCGAGCTGCCCTCCGCCGGGTTTTGCCGGTAGTGCTCCCGGATCCATTTGGTGGGGGAATAGAGCTTTACCTCCAGCCAGTTCTCGCCCGGTTTCAGGATGCCTCCCACCTCAAATTGGAAGGTGCGGTGCATGTTCTCCACATGGGCCAGCAGCACGCCGTTCAGGCGGATATCCGCCACCGTGTCCACGCCTTCAAAGCGGAGCACCTGGGTGGGGCAGTTCAAAATACCTTCCTCTGGAACAAAGCAGGCTGCGTAGAGAAAGTCCTTCTCCATCAGGGCCAAGGCCGCATCCTCGTTGTCCCGGTAGTAGGGGTCCTCCATTTTCCCCGCTGCCAGCAGGTCCGCGTACACCGAACCGGGCACTTGGGCCGGGACTGTCTCTGCCAGGCCGGGCATTTGCAGGCGCCAGCTCTCGTGCAGTATCTGGGTAATCATTCCCATCGTTCCTCCCATCATCGTTTGCTATCCAAGCAGGACTGTTTCATCATATCCAGCCCGCCTTAGGATGTCAAGAGTGGGTTTTGTATTTTCGAGCGCTTTCCCTGTTTAAATGCGTGGAATAGAGGATCAGCTCTCCCACTGGCAGCCCGGCAACCTCCTCCATGGCATAGCCGTACAGCCGCAGCTGGGTCTCGTACCGTGCCCAAAGCTCTTCCATGCTGCGCACCCGGTCCGTCTTAAAGTCGATGATGTGAAGCGCCCCTTCCTCCATAAAAGTGCAGTCCACCGCGCCCTGAAGGATGATCTCCTCCTGGGCGGCGCCCGTTCCCGGCTGAACCAAAGAGGCGGGCACCACCGCAGTAAACCGGCGTTCTTTTTCCACTTGGGATGAGCGGAGCACCCGCTTTCCCAAGGGGCTTTCCAGGAATTTCCGCACCCGGGTCAGATCCACCACAGCGCCCTGCTCGGGGGTAAGCAGGGCCATGGAGACCATCCGGTCCCGCTCGGCCTCTGGGCTTTCCAGCGCCGCCGAAAAGTCCGCGAACTGCATAAAGGCGTGAAGGGCTGTGCCCCGTTCGGCGGGGGTCATGCCCTGCTCCCCCAGCCAGGCGGGCCGGGAGAGGGTGATTTCACGGCTGCCCGCCTGCTCTGCCGCCAGCTTAGAGGCTGCCACCTTGGCGGGCACCCCCACCGCCTCCTGGTGGGGATAGGTGAAGGCTGCCCGCAGCCGAAGGCGCTCCAGCAGCGCCAGATCCGCAGGTTCTGGGGCGCGGGCTTCCGGAGCGCACGTCTCCCCTTGCGGCTGATACTGGCTTATTCCCACTCTCCACGGGGTGTAATCCTGCCAGAAAACACACCCCGCCGGGGCGCCGGACCGCTGGCGCAGCTCTCCCCCATCCGGGTGGCACAGGGCGCACAAAAGCAGCCACTGGGCCGCGTTCTTCCCCTGGCGCACCGTATAAGGGGCCGGGCCCCTCTCGGTAAGCTCCAGGGCCAGCTTCTCCGCCGTGCGGGCGGGGTCCTCCCAAGAGCCCACCAAAATCAGTTTCTCTTTGGCCCGGGTCAGGGCCACATAGAGCACACGCAGCTCCTCCGCCGCAGAGGCCCGCAGGGTCTCCAGGCCAATGGCCTCCCGGGCGGTGGTGGTAAACCGGGCCGAGCGCTTCTGGTCTCGCAGCTTCACCCCCAAGCCCAGCTCTGGGTGGAGCAGCACCTCTGCCCTCTGATCAGAGACGAAATTCCGGCCGCACCCGGCCACAATGCACACGGGGAACTCCAGCCCTTTGGACTTGTGAATGCTCATCACCGTCACCGCGTCCCGTTCCTGCAAGGGAAGCTCCGCTGCCTGCAGGTCCGAGCCGCTCTCCTTCAGCCGGTCCAAAAAGCGCACAAAGCCGGACACGCCGTGGTAGCCGGAGGACTCGTACTCCCGGGCGTAGCGCTCCAGAAGCCGCAGGTTCTCCAACCGCTGGGGGCCGTCCTCCATGGCCTGGGCCAAATCGGAGAAGCCCGTCTTCTGATACAGGTAGTTGAGGAACCCATCGGAGGGCATGGTGGCCGCCACCGCCCGGTACTCTCCCAGCTCCCGCAGGACTTGGCGGCAGCGGGTGTCCCCCTCCGCTGCCCGCAGCAGCGAGAGGTACACACTCTCCTCCCGGTTCTCCAGGCGCAACCGGGCCATGTCGTCCGCGGAAAAGCCGTACAGAGGGCTCATCAGCACCGCCAGCAGGGGGATGTCCTGGTTGGGGTTGTCGATCACCCGCAGCAGGGACACCATCACGCCAATCTCCGCGGCCTTGAAAAAGCCGCCGGAGACAGAGGCGCGGGCGGGCACACCCCGGGCTTGGAGCTGTTGGGCATATCCATAGGCGTACTGGTTGGCGCTTCGCAGCAGGATGCAGAAGTCCCCGTAGCCCGCCGGGCGTTCCCCCTCCCGGGTGGAGACAGTGAAGCCCCCCTCCACCAGCTCCCGGATGCGGGCGGCAATCCAGGCCCCCTCCGCCTCCTCAGGAGAGGCGCCGCCGCTGCGGGAAATAAACTGCAGCTCTGTCTCACAGCCCTCCTTGGGGGCATAATCCGCCCCGCAGACCAGCCGCTCCTCTCCCGTGTAGTCAATGTCTCCGGCAGCCTGGGTCATCAGCCGGGAAAAGACAAAGTTCACCGTGTCCGTGACTTCCCTGCGGGAGCGGAAGTTCCGGTCCAGCACAATGTAGGCGGGGTACTGGTCCCTCTGCCGGTCATACTTCTGAAAGGCCCTTCTGGCCCGGAGGAAAATTTCCGGCATGGCCCGGCGGAAGCCGTAGATGCTCTGCTTTACGTCCCCCACCATGAACAGGTTTTTCCCGTTCTGGGACACCGCCCGGAACAGGGAATCCTGCACCTCGTTGATATCCTGGTACTCGTCGATCATAATTTCGTCAAACCGGGCGGCCACCTCCCGGGCCGCGGCGGTGGGCTGCCCATCCTCCCCCAAAAACAGGCGGATGGCCTGATGTTCCAGGTCGCTGTAATCCAGGAAGTTGCCCTCCCGCTTTTTCTCCGCGTACCGCTGGGAAAAGCGCAGGGTCAGTGTCTGCAGGCTTTTTACCAGCGGCGCGGTCCGGGCGGTCTCCTCCCAGCAGGCCTCCCGGGTGGCGGAGAAGTATTTTCCCAGCTCCTCCGCCACCCGCTTGACCTCTTTGCGGAAGGCCTCCAGCCGGTCCTTCAGCGGGTCCCCGTCATAGCCCCGCAGGGCGCCCCGCCGGGCCGGGGCAAAGCCGCAAGCCAGCTGGGAAAGGCCGTCCCAGTCTCCGGCCCGGGCCAGCTCTTCCATTTGGGAAAAGGCGCTCCGGTCCTTTTCCAGGGCTCCGGCATAGGCCCGTTCCACCGCTTCCTCCTCCCGGCACTCCTCCAGCGCCCGGGAAAGCAGCCCCACACAGTGGGCAGACGCCTCCCCGGCATAATCCAGCAGCACCCTCTCCCAGGGGGAAAGCCGCTGCCGGTCCGCCTCATTGGGAAAGTACATGGCCACCTTCTCCGACAGCCACCGCTCGGGGAAGGGATGGCTCTGCATAAAGCGGTAGAGGGAGAGGACCATGTCCATCAAGCGGCGGTCATCCCGCTCTCCGGCGAAGGCGTCGGCCAGGCTGCCCACCGAACCCTCCTCAAAGGCCTGGGTGAGCACCTCGTTGAGAGAGGCGTTGATCAGCTGTTCCTCCTGCTTGTCGGTGACGATCTTAAAATCCGGGGAGAGGTCCAGCAGGTGAAAAAACTCCCGCACCATCTCCGCGCAAAAACTGTCCACCGTGCCAATGTGGGCCTGAGAGAGCAAAATGCTCTGCCGCCGCAGGTGGGGGTCTGCGGGGTTTTCCCGCAGCATCTCGTGAATTCTCCCCTCCAGCCGGGCGCGCATCTCCGCCGCCGCGGCCTTGGTAAAGGTGACAATGAGCATCCGGTCCGCGCTGGTGGAATGCTCGGGGTCCGTCAGGCGCTCGATGGCCCGCTGCACCAGCACCGCCGTCTTGCCAGAGCCCGCCGCCGCGGCCACCAGCACGGTGCCGCGGCGGGCGGCAATGGCGTCCTGCTGGCTGTCTGTCCAGCGCATTTCAGCCATGGGCTTTTCCTCCCTTCTGCAACGCCTCCTCCATTTGGGCCAGGGCCTCCTGAGGGGTGGTCTTGTCCTGCTTCACGTTTTGGCCGCCCAGCTCCCGTCCGCACACCGGGCTGTAAGGGCAGTAGCGGCAGCTGTCCCGGCCAGTCAGGGCGGGTTCAGGTTCCACCCGGCCCTCCAGCAGCTCGCGCCCCATGGCGGCAATCAACAGCTTGGAATACTCCAGCACGGTGTGCAGCTCCTGCTGGGAAAGGGCCGAGCTGTACCGGCCCAGGCTGCCATCCTTGTTCAGAGAGGCGGGAATGAACCTCCCCTTGGCCCCAGCCTCCATAGCCTGGATGATCTCCTGGTCGCTGAGCACCACGCCGCTCATCTTCAGCTGCTTGTCCGCCTCGGCCTTGATCTTCTCCTCCCCGGCGCCCCGGTCCACCGAGACCGAGGGCTCTGCCGCGGGCATGTAGAGCACCCCGGCAGGCAGCTCCCGGCCGCTTTCCACCAGGGCCGCCAAGTACACCAGCATCTGCATGTTCAGCCCCAGCAGCACATCCGGCAGGCGGAAGGATTTGTGGCCGGTTTTGTAATCAATGACCCGCACATAGCGGCAGCCGTCGCTGCCCAGGTACACGTCCACCCGGTCGATGGTGCCCCCCACTGTGACAATCCCCTTTCCGGTGTCAATGCGCAGGGGCGGGTAATCCCGGCCAAAGCCCAGGCCCCATTCCAGATGTTCGGGGACAAAGCGGCTTTGGGCCAGCTCTTCCTCCACATGGCGGATAAGCCGGCAGGCGGACTGGGCCAGCCGGGAAAGGCGGTACTTTTCCCGGCCGGAGAGCAGCTCCATGCCCCCCATGTTTTCCTGGGCATAGGCCTCTATCAGCCCCTGTACACGGCTCAGGAGCTCCTCCTCGGTCCATTGCCGCCGTTCCTCCGCTGGAAGCCGGAAGATTCTCTCGAAAAGGTAGTGCATCAATGTGCCGTATTGAAGCACATCCACCTCAGCCCGGCGGCGCTCCTTGGCGTTCAGGCCATAGCGGCAGAAGTATTGAAACCGGCACTGGTGATAGGTCTCCACCTGGGTGGGGGACAAAAACAGCTTTTCCCCAAAAAGCTGCCGGGCCAGCGCTTTGTCCTCCAGCCGGGCCAGCCGCTGGCCCGAGGCCCTCTCCAGGGCCTGCACCCGTCCGGCATAGGCAGGGTCCCCCGCAAAAAACAGCCGCAGGGCCCCGGCCTCTCCATCGCCGGCGGAAAAGCGGGCCGCCAGCCGGGAGAAGGCAGCTTCCTTGGAATTGGCAAAGTACTCCCCAGGCAAGCCGCGCAGGGGCAGCAGGCTGGGAAAAATGGACAAGAGGGCCCCTACCAGCTCGCTGGGGGCCTTGTCCTCCCCGCCGGCGGAACGGGGCCAGCTGACATACAGCCGCTCTGCGGGGAGGCAGGCCGCGGAGTAGGTCAGGTACCGCTCCTCCATGGTGCGCTGCTCCAGGGGGTCTCCCAAGGGCAGCTCCCGGGCGATCAGCTCCTGCCGCTCTGCATCGGAGAACACCCCGCTGGGCTGGGGCGCCAAGGGGAATTCCCCCTGAGCCGCCCCAATCAGGAACACCGCCCGGGGCGAGGACTGGCGCGCCTGCTCCACCCGGCCAAAAAGCACCTGGTCCACCGTTTGGGGAATTTCAGACACATCCTCCCCGGCAATCACCTCTTGCAGCAGCTGAAAATACCGCTGGCGGGAAATGGGCTTTTTCCCCAGGATGGAGCGCATCTGGTCCAAGATCTCCATAAGCAGGTCCCACACGCGCAGCTGCTTCTGGGCCAGGGCCCCCTCCCCTGCCTCCTCCAAAGAGAGGCAGTAGGCGGGCAGGTTTTCCTCCATCCCATAGGCGGTAAGCAGCAGGTACACCGTCTGAGAGAGCTCCTCGCCGGTGGTCTGGCGGGTGCGGGCAGCAAAGCGCTCCAGGGGTCCAATCAGCCGCTGGCGCAGCCCATTCAGGCGGGCCAGCTCCTGCCGGTCCTCTTCTTCCAGTTCTTGGCCAAAGCCCCGGGGATGGCGGACAAACTCCTGCCGCCAGCCAGGGCCGGAGATCTTCCACAGGTAGGCGTAGTTCTCCAGGGCAGAGATCTCCTCTGTGGTAAAGCCAGAGACCCCCGTCTTCAGTATTTCCAACAGGGACTCCGTCTGATAGCCCCCCTGCACCGCCTGGAACGCCCCCAGCACAAAGCGCATCACCGGTTCGGCGTCCACCCGGGCGGGCTGGGAGACAAAGCAGGGGATGTCCCGCCGCTTTAGGGCGGCGTCCAGGCAGCCATAGTACCGCTCTGGGCTGCGGCAGATGATGGAGAAGTCCCGGTAGCGCCAGCCCTCCTCCATGACAAGGCTTCGGATGGTGGCCGCCGCGAACTCCGCCTCCTCATAGGGGTCCCGGGCCTCAAAGACGGCGATGCCCTGGTGGTCCGGGGATGTCATCCCCTCCTCCGGGGAGAAGAGCTGGGCCTCCACCAGCTTGAGGTTCTCGTTTTGAAAGCGGGGGGCGCCTGTCAGCATCACCGGCGGCGCCACCGCCACGCCGTTCTCCTGGGCGGCGGCGGTGAGCCTGCGGCGGGTGCGGTCCACCAGGGCGAACAGGCCCGTCCCGGTCTGGTCCAGGCCATCGGTGCACAGGGCCACCACCACCTTCTCCGCCCGGCGGAGAATCTGGGTCAGGACAGCCAGCTCTTGGGCAGTAAAGCCCTCAAAGGAATCCACAGCCACCAGGCTTCCCTCAAAAAAAGAGCTGGCCTCCAGCGCCTGGGCCAAGCGGGTCAGGTCGTCCCGAGAGTCCAGGTAGGAGGCCTCTACCAAAGCCTCATATGTACGGTACAGCAGGGCGATCTCTTGCAGTTTTTTGCCCAGGCCCCGCCCACCCAAGCCCCGGGCGGTATCCAGCAGCTGCTGGGGCGAGATGCCGCACAGCTTCATCTCGTTGACTGCGGTGAGCATCCCCTCGGTGATGCGCCCGTTTTTCGCCGCCGCGCCGTAGACCTCCAGCCGGTCCTGACACTCTTCCACCGCTATGGACATGAGGATGCGCCGCCCCCCCTCGCTGAGCCTGCGCCCCACGGCCCCGCCCTCCCTGCGGAAGACAGCCTCTGCCAAGCGGGTAAAGCTGTACACAGAGACAGCGTTGGCCCCCACGGGTCCCGCCAAGTGGAGCATGGCCTTCTCCGTTTCAAAGGTGTACTGCTCCGGCACCAGCAGGATAGCGCCGCCCTGCCTCTGGCAGCTGTCGGCCAGCATGCGGCGCAGGTATTCCGTTTTTCCGGACCCAGCCCGGCCCAATACAAACTGCAACAATGAAAATCCCCCTTCCTTCTCCCTTGAAAGGAGCAAAAGGCCGCCCCCGCATCCCGCGGGAAGCTCTTTAAAGGGTATTATACCACATCCCCCTGCCGCGAAAAAGCCCCATCAGCCCCGCAGCCATTCCCGCAGGGCCTCCCACAGCTCCACGGCCTTGAGCTTGACCTGGCATTGCTGAGAGTCCTCCACCAGCCTCCGCTGCTCCTCCGGCAGGGAGAGCAGCGCCTCCTCGCCGCTGGCGGCGGGCAGGCACAGGCTGGGGAACACCACGCACCACCAGTTCTTCCCCGCTCCCTCTCCCAGGGTGACCCGCAGCGTCCGGTAACGGCCCGCGGGCAGGCGGAAGCTCTCATAGTCCCGGGTGGGAAAGTACATCTCCGTCACCTGGGCCGTTGCGGAATAGCCCATCCCCTGCTCCCGCAAAGTGGCCTGGGCTGTCTTTGCGATGGACTCCAGGTGGGTGCACAGCCGGGCGCTGGCCTCTTCCATAGTGCGGGCGCCCCCATACCAGCGGGCTGCCTCCTCCAACACGGCGTCCCGGACCAGCAGCTTCACCGCCTGGTCCTCTTCCGAATCGGAGTTAGCCACCACATGGAGCCGTACAATGTTCTGGGGCAGCTCCTCGCTGGCGGCGGCAAAGGGGAAAAAGCCAGCCAGCACCGTGAGGAAAAAACCGCAGGCAAGGGCCCGGCCTAAAATCGCAGTTCTTTTGGTAAGTTCCCATTTCATAGCAAAGACTTCCTTTCCAGTTTCTGGAAGGAGTATGGGCGTGTTTCCCCCCGCTTATGCCGCCCATTTGACAAGGATGCTATAATAAGAGCTGCGAAGCGAGCGCTCGCCGGGCCCGGGCGGGCGCTTTCAGCGGAATTGACCACGGGCCAATCTCACCGCAAGGAAAGGTGCTGCTATGCTGGATATCCTATTGGACGCTCTCATCGACACCCTGAAGACATTGCCCTTCCTGTTTGGGGCTTACCTGCTCATCGAATTTTTGGAGCACCGGGCCAGCGAAAAGCTGACCGGGGCCCTGCAGCGGCTGGGGCCCTTTGGCCCTGTGGGCGGCGCGGTGCTGGGCCTGGTGCCCCAGTGCGGCTTTTCCGTGGCAGCGGCCAATTTCTACGCGGGGCGGCTCATCACCCCCGGCACCCTGATGGCGGTGTTCCTGGCCACCAGCGACGAGGCCCTGCCCATCCTGGTCTCCCAGCCGGGGGCCCTGCCGGACCTATTGCTCCTGCTGGGGGTAAAGCTCGTCTCCGGCGCGGTGTTCGGGGTGCTGACCGACCTCATTTGGAAGCGCCTTCCCCACCGGGCGCCGGAACACCCCTTTGAGGAACTGTGCAAGGACTGTGACTGCGAGCACCACGGCATTTTCCGGGCAGCCCTCACCCACACGGTGCGCATCGCCCTGTTTTTGCTGCTGGTCAACCTGGTGCTGGGCGGGGCCATCCACTTTGTGGGGGAGGAGCGCATCTCCCAGGTGCTGCTCTCCGGCAGCGTGCTCCAGCCCTTTGTGGCGGCGCTGATCGGCTTTATCCCCAACTGCGCCTCCTCCGTCATCCTGACGGAGCTGTACCTCTCCGGCTCCCTGTCCTTTGGGGCGGCGGTGGCCGGGCTGTGCACCGGGGCCGGGGTGGGCCTGGCGGTGCTGTTCAAGTACAACCGCCACCTGAAGGAAAACCTGCTGCTGGCGGGCATTTTGTACGGGTCCGCTGTGGCCACGGGCCTGGTGTGCGGGCTGCTGTTTTGAGGGCGGGGAATGGGCTCTGTGGCACCCCAAGAGGGGGACATCCGTCCCCCCTTTTTGGAAGTAGGGGAAGGCAGGGGCTTCGGGTCTCGGCTGCCGCCTCGGGTGCTGTCTGCCAGTGGCAGACGCCCAGCACCGACCGAAGTGGCAACGTAGACCGGTCCTGAACGGTGCCCAC